>Ga0163180_10000616_pt1 | contig 20526 bp, 14 predicted proteins | sample AtlANTMetagenome_2_FD_109647 | JGI IMG/M metagenome (GOLD analysis project Ga0163180, IMG submission 109647) | Marine eukaryotic phytoplankton communities from the Atlantic Ocean - Atlantic ANT 4 Metagenome | ecosystem: Environmental > Aquatic > Marine > Oceanic | place: North Atlantic Ocean...
CCCATGTCGGACCGGGAGGAGGCACCTGACTCACTGATGGCAGAGACGACCAGTTCATTGATTTCTTCTTCTGAGAGAGGGGCAGGCAGATACCGGTCTAGAATTGCAATTTCGGCTTCCTCCTGGCTGGCCAGTTCACCGCGCCCGGCCTTGTTGAACTGCTCGATGGATTCCTGGCGCTGTTTGATCTGCTTCCTGATGATATTGACGGTCTCTCCTTCATCCAGTTCTGCATCGGCTCCCCCTTTTTCGATTGCGGCATTCTTAATTGCACTTTTGACCGCGCGAAGAGTGCTCAGGGCGGTCGAGTCCTTGGCGCGCATGGCGCTTTTCAGGTCTTCAGTAAGCTGGGTTGCGATATCGGCCATGAGAGGAAAGAAGGAGTGTCAGTCCATAAGTTGCAAGTTTCAAGTCTTCCGTTCGGCATGGAAGAAGCCCCGGGAACACTTGAAACTTGAAAGAACGGTAGCGAAAGGCCTTTGTCATCCCGTGCGTGCAGGGAGTCTTTATCTGATCTTTATCGGTCTGTGCCTGTGTGCAGCAGGAGCGGTTTTTACCCTTCTCATGTGGAGGAGTTATGACCGGGCCGCTGGACAGAGGGACTGGATGGAGGTTCAATGCACTATTCTGGATTCACGGGTGGATGAGCGCCAGATCGGAAGCGATGTGAAGGTGGAGTATGCTTTCTCAATCACCTATGGCTATTCCCATGATGGCAGGGCATATACCTCGGATCGCTTCAGTCTCAGGGGCTCGTCCTGGAGTTCTTCGATAGAACGTTCGCAGCGGGTGGTGAAGAAGTTCCCGGTGGGAGCAAGCAGGCCCTGCTATGTTGATCCCGGAGAGCCCTCGTCTTCAGTTCTGAAGTTGGACTCGAAGGCTCCTGGTTACTCATTGTGGTTCCCGTTGATCTTCATTGTGGGGGGAGTGGGTGTCATGATCGGGGCAGTGAGAAGCGATATCAGGATCAGACGCTCCTCCAGGAAGGACGGGTGAGACAGTTGAAGGGAGACCTTGCCTGCAGCGGAGATGAACTAGCTGGAGGTGACCTTGACAAGAAACCCCTTCCTGCGCGCTCCGGTAAGCATGCTGTGAAGCAGCCAGAGGGCAGCGAGAAGAAAGATGACATTCACGGCAAGGGAGGTCAGCATGTGAGCCGTGGGAAAGCTTCCGGATTGAATGACATCCCGCATCCCCTCAAAGACATGCGTGGATGGAAAGATGTTGGCAATGGGCTGAAGCCAGGCTGGGAGGGCTGAGACCGGGTAGAAGACTGCGGAAAATGGCTGGACCATGAAGGGGATAGCCCAGGCCAGAGATTCGGCCCCATGGCCGAAACGAAGGATGAGACTGACGGAGACCAGTCCCAGGGCCCACCCAAAAAGGAGGAGGTTGAGGTAAAAAGGGATGAGGGCGAACTCAAGCTGGAAGAGGTTGAACTGGTAGGCCACGATCGCGATGAGCGAGAGGATCAGGCCGGTGAAGATGACCCGGCAGAATCCCACAAGAAACATCGCGCCGACATATTCAGAGGTTCGGACTGGTGCGGCGAAGATGTTCAGAAGGTTGCGGGTCCACACATCCTCAAGGAATGAGATGGAGACCCCCTGCTGGGACCGGAAAAGTGCATCCCAGAGAATAATGGCTCCGATCAGGTAGGTGATGGTCTGTGGGAAGTCCCCGGATGTTTCCGACTGCAGGTATTTGGTCAGGAAGCCCCAGACGAGTAACTGAACGAAAGGCCAGAAGACAAGTTCGACGATCCGCACCGGATGGCGGGTATAAAGCCAGAAATATCGCAGGGCGATGGAGCCGAGGACGCGGAAGTTCATGCAGGGGGATCTGCGCTATTGGGTTCCTATTCCGGGTTGTTGTCGAGCGAACTCAGAAAATTCCTCCTGTGTTGAGAGGTCCTCCACGCCTTTGGTGACTTATATTGCCGCCAGGCATGTGCGGGTCGGCCCAGTCAGGGGGAAAATGTAGAATTCAGGCCAGAATCTCTTTTACGACCCGGGCTTCCTCAACACCGGTAAGCCTCTGGTCGAGCCCCTGATAGCGGAAAGTCAGTTTCTCGTGGTGAATACCAAGTTGATTGAGAATAGTGGCGTTCAGGTCACGGATGTGGACTGGGTCTTCCAGAATGTTGTAGGAGTGATCATCGGTTTTGCCGTGTTCATAGCCCCGCCTGATGCCTGCTCCGGCCATCCACGTGGTGAAACACCGGCCGTGGTGGTCACGACCGTGGTTGTTCTTGGTCAGTTTCCCCTGCGAGTATATCGTCCGTCCGAATTCACCACCGCAGATCACGAGGGTGTCATCAAACATGCCGCGTTCCTTCAGGTCCTTGATCAGTCCCGCGCAGGGCTGATCGATATCTTCACACTGCTGGCGAAGCTTTGAGGGCAGGCTGCCATGCTGGTCCCAGCCACGATGGAAGAGTTGCTGGAAACGCACCCCTTTCTCGGCCATGCGCCTTGCCAGGAGACAATTCCGGGCAAAGCTTCCGGGTTTCTCCACCGCAGGTCCGTAGAGGTCCTTTACGTGCTTGGGCTCCTTGGAAATATCCATCAACTCGGGCACTTCGGCCTGCATACGGAAGGCCATCTCGTATTGTTCAATCCGTGACTGGGTTTCCGGATCGGCAAATTTCCTGAAGGTCTCGCTATTGAGTTCCTTAAGGCCGTCAAGCAGTCCGCGTCGGGCATTCCGGTCGATACCCGGAGGGTTATTCAGGTAAAGGACAGGCTCGCCATTGCTGCGAAGCTTGACTCCCTGATGACTGGAGGGAAGGAATCCGCTGCCCCAGAGTCTGTCATAAAGCGCCTGAAGCTGGCCTCGCCCACGGGAGATCATGACAATATAGGCCGGCATGTTCTCATTCTCGCTCCCCAGCCCATAACTCAGCCATGAGCCCATGCTCGGCTTTCCCTGCTGCTGAACCCCGGTATTGATAAAGGTAATTGCCGGATCATGGTTCACCGCCTCCGTGTTCATGGTCTTGATGATCGTGATGTCATCGACGACACTGGCGGTATGGGGCAGGAGGTCCTTGTTGACCCAGGTGCCGTGCTTGCCAAAGCGTTCGAATTCAAACATTGGAGCAACACAGGGAAACGATTTCTGACCACTGGTCATTCCGGTGATTCGTTGCCCCTGACGCACGGAATCAGGCAACTCCTTGCCGTGGATTTCACGCAGCTCCGGCTTGTAGTCAAAGGTATCAATGTGGGAAGGCCCGCCGGAAAAAAACAGGTAAATGGCACGCTTGGCCTTCGGGGCAAAGTTTGGGAATTCCGGCAGACCTCCTGCTGCCTGAGCAGAACCAATGATTCCCGGGTTCCACAGGCTGCTCAGGGCAGCAGCCCCCATGCCGTGTCCGGTACTCAATAAAAAGCGACGCCGTGTTAAATCGTTATGCATTTCTACAGGTGTTAAATATTACAAGGAGTTACCCGCGTGTCAGGGTTTCATCCATATTCAGAAGGAGCTGCCCCACTACCATCCAGGCGGCATGGTCAACCGGGTCAATCGTCTCATCACGGGCCGTTTCACCAACAGCGAGAAACTCCTTCGCCTTATCAGGATCATTACGGAATCTTGTTAACTGGTCACCAAGGACGCGCTCAATTACCTGGAGCTCCGGTTGGGTAGCTGGGCGGGACAATGCCAGCTTGAATCCATAGTTTATCCTGGTTGCCGTATCTTTGCCACCCTCCTTGATCAGTCTCTGAGCAAAAGCACGGGCCGCCTCGACAAACTGTGGATCGTTCAAGGTTACCAGTGCCTGCAGAGGGGTATTGGTAATCGGTCGCTGAATCATGCATTTCTCCCGGGTGGGGGCATCAAATATGAGCATGTTCGGCATGGGGGCGGAACGCTTCCAGTAGGTATACATGGAACGGCGGTAAAGCTTCTCCCCATTGTCGCGTTTATAGCGCAGTCCACCATTGAGAGATACTTCATTCCAGATATTGGGCGGCTGGTAAGGCTTGACGCTTGGCCCTCCAATCGTTGTCACCAGCAGACCTGAAAGGTCCAGGGCGGTATCCCGAATGAACTCTCCCTGCAGGCGAAAACGAGGGGAACGCGCAAGCAGGATATTCTCGGGATCAGCCTTGGCCAGCTGCGGGGTCAAGCGGGACGCCTGCCGATAAGTGGCCGAAAGAGCAATCTGCTTTAACATCCGTTTCACGTCCCAACCGCTTTCGACAAAATCCACGGCCAGCCAGTCAAGCAACTCCGGATGGCTGGGGGGGCTGCCCTGGTTGCCCAGGTCATCAACTGACTTCACCAGGCCACGCCCGAAAAGCAGTGCCCAGTAGCGGTTGACCGCGACCCGGGCTGTGAGCGGGTTTTTGCCTGAGGTGAGCCATTGTGCCAGTCCAAGGCGGTTTGACGCGGTTCCTTCCGCAAGGCTGGGAAGTGCGGCCGGCACCCCGGGGTTGACCACCGCATCGGGCCCTTCCTTGATCGGTTGGTCATAGGCGCCACGGTCAAGGATGTAAGTCTTACGGGTCTTGTTGACTGCATTGTCCTGCATCACCATCACGCTGGTGGTCTTCTGGCTTTTGATCCCGCTTTCCTCCGCCAGGAGCTTGCCGTGCGCTGATACCAGTTGCTGGTAATTTTTGTCCTGGGAGGACAGATAGTGCTCAAGTAATGCCATTTTCTGCTCCTGTGTGCGCTTGGCAGCCGGGGTTGCAAGGAGCCCCTTGATCGGGTCCCCACCAAGTCGCTGGATCTCCGCCTCGGAAAGTGCCCGGTTGTAGATGCGCAATTCATCGACTTCCCCGTTGTAATTCCCCTGGCTTGAGCGGCTGCCGATTTTAAACGGCGTCTGTGTCACGATGGAATCCTTGAGCGAGTCCTGTTCCACCTTGTTGCCTACAAGCTTTCCGTCGATGAAGATCTTCACTCCGGCAGCCTTGGATGAACCGTCATAGACCACAGCCACATACTGCCACTTGTCGGCGGCAAGTGGTTGTGCGGAAACCACCTTGAGTGCATTGTTCGGCCAACTGCTGACTATATGCGTGCCAACCGCACGGTTCTGGAGCCAGAAATCATAACCCCGGTAGGCCTGCCCCACATCCATGCGGGCAATTACCGAGCCATTGCCGTTGCCTGGAACCTTGAGCCAGGCGGCAAAGGTAAAGGCCTGATTGCGTTCACGGGGGGGCCAGGAGCCAAAGGTGACGGCGGTTTTTCCATCAAAGCGTAATCCTCCGCCATCACCGCGCTTGGCCGGATATACTCTGCCCCCGATCTGTCCAACACCTCCGCCCACGCTGGCCTTGATCTGTTTTCCTCCTCGCTCATCAAGGGGAAAGAAATGGGTCAGGCCGACCGGTTCCGGCAAGGCATTACCCACGGATTTCTGAGCAACGCGCAACCATTTGACGTATTCCGGCACGGCACTCCGTTTGTATTCATCCAGCTTTTTGTCACTGGCCTCGATCTCTTTTCGCAACCCGGCCAGCTTGCCCGCCTGCTCCCGGGGAGGAACATTAACCACTGGGGACTGGTTGCCCCCGCGTGTCTGCATGCCCGGGTCGGTGGTATTATTGAAATAGGCAAACATCTGGTAATATTCACGCTGGGAGATCGGGTCATACTTATGGTCATGACACTGGGCACATTCCATCGTCAGGCCCATCCAGACATTGGCGGTTGTCTTGACCCGGTCGACAACGTATTCGACCCGTAGTTCCTCCGCGAATGCACCGCCTTCATCCGAGGTGGCATGGTTGCGGTTGAAGCCGGAGGCCACCCGCTGGGAAATCGTTGCATCAGGCATCAGGTCGCCTGCAAGTTGCTCGGTGGTAAACCGGTCAAAGGGCATGTTGGAGTTGTAGGCATCAATCACCCAGTCACGCCACGCCCACATGTCACGGGGACCATCGGCGTGCATGACCGATGAGTCTCCGTAGCGCGCCGCGTCCATCCATGCCAAGGCCATCCGCTCGCCGTAGCGTTCCATGCCAAGTAAACGGTCAACCACCTTCTCGTAGGCGTGGGGCGACTTGTCATTCACGAATGCCTCTACGTCCTCAGGCAATGGGGGTAGCCCTGTCAGGTCGTAGGTGACCCTGCGGATCAGGGTCCGGCGATCCGCCTCTGCGGACTGCGCCAATCCTGCCTCAGCAAGCCGCTTGAGGATAAATGCATCCACAGGGTTATTAATTTTTCCCTTGGTGTTGTCGGGCGGGACATTGCCCTTAACTGGAGGTAAAAACGCCCAGTGGTCCTTATATTCCGCTCCGGACAGGATCCATTGCTTGAGAAGAGACTTCTGTTCCGAGCTCAGCACCTTGTGTGAATCGGGAGGAGGCATCACCTCATCTTCATCATCCGAGGCAATCCGGTGCAGGAATTCACTGTCGGAAAGTTGATCGGGATTGATCGCCCGGACCCCATCGTTGATCCTGAAAGCTCCTTCACGGGTATCGAGCCTCAGGCCAGCCTTACGGTCCGCGGCGTCAGGACCATGGCAAATGAAGCAATTGCTCGATAGAATCGGACGGATGTCGCGGTTGAAGTCGATCTTATCCGCTGCCGGGAGGAGTGGGCTTGCGCTGATGAGAAAAAGGAACGAAGCGTGCTTGGGCGTGAGCATGGGTTGATGGGTCTGTTGTCTGCGGTATTTCGCTAGGTCATGATCTCCTGAATCACATGTCCGTGGACGTCAGTAAGCCGATAATCGCGTCCTGAGTAGCGGTAGGTCAACTTTTCGTGGTCGAGTCCCATGAGGTGGAGAATGGTGGCCTGAAGATCGTGCACGTGTACTCGCTTATCGACAGCGGTGAGTCCGAACTCGTCAGTGGCACCGTAGCTCATTCCTCCCTTCACTCCGCCTCCAGCCATCCAGACGGTATATCCGTAGTGGTCGTGATCCCGTCCCTTCTTGCCCTCCGAGGTGGGAGCTCTACCGAATTCCCCGCCCCAGATCACAAGGGTCTCGTCCAGTAGTCCCCGGGCCTTGAGGTCCTTGATGAGGGCGGCGATTCCCTGGTCGCAGGCCTCGGCCAGCGCCTTGTGCCCGCCCGGGATATCTCCGTGACCGGTATCCCACGCAATATCGTAGCCGCTGATGGAGTGAGAGAGTTGGACGCAGCGCACTCCCCGTTCCACCAGTCGGCGGGCGATCAGGCATCCCTTGGCGTATTCGCTGTTTCCATAGAGGTTCCGGGTGGCCTCGGATTCCTTCCGGATATCGAAGACATCCGGAACGGAAAACTGCATGCGAAAGGCCATTTCCATCGCTTCAATGCCTGCTTCGAGTCCCTTGTCGCGCTCCCGTCGCTCAAGGTGCATCCTGTTCAGTTCGGTCAGGAGGTCGGCCTGTTTGCGCTGCTCGGACCGGGGAAGTTTCCCGTTCTTCAGATTGCGCATGACAGCATCCGGAGTCATCTGCTCGATATTGACGTAGGATCCGGCGTAGGCTCCGGGGAGGAAGGAATTACCCCAGTTGGCAAGTTTGCCTCGTGGCTGGGCCCTTGGGGACATGGCCACGAACCCGGGAAGGTTTTCGTTCTCGCTGCCCAGTCCGTAGACCAGCCACGATCCCATGCTGGGACGGTTCGGTTGCAGGGATCCGACATTGGTCATTAGAATAGCCCCGGCATGTTCCGGGATGTCGGTATGCATCGAGTGAATGAAACAGAGGTCGTCTACCACCTCGCCAACCTTTGGGAAGATATCGCTGACCCATTTCCCGGATTTGCCATATTGCTTGAAGTCAAAATAGGAGGGGGTGAGTCCGCCCTTCGTGTTTCGCAGGGACTTGCGATCCACGAGCTTGGGCCTCTGGCCGGCATATTTTGAGAGAGATGGTTTGTAGTCGAAGGTATCTACCTGGGACGGTCCACCCGGCATGAAGAGCTGGATGACGTGCTTGGCCCGAGGTGCAAAATGGGGGACCCTGGGAGCAAGGGGGGATGGTTCGGTCACCTGCTTGGTGGCAGCCCCGGCTGTGCCCAGCCCTGCCTGCTGAAGGACGCCCGCAAGGCCCAGGGTTCCGAATCCAGCGCCCATTTTCCGGAGAGCCTCGCGGCGTGAAAGCTGGCCGTTGTGCAGGGAGCTGAGGGCCTTACGGTAAGCGGCTTCGTGTTCTTGGAATTTCATTTTTCAGGAGGCCCGTCTGATGCTGGTTCAGCATCTTCCATATGGTGGAAAAATCCAGTTTCTTTGCAGGATTAAACTCTATGCGCTGGCCAGGCCGGGGGACAAGGAGGAGAATGTCACCCGATGCGCTTAGCTTTGTTCATCATTATCTCGATTTCCGCGTTTTCCCTTGCTGTGAATCCCGCCGAAGGTCGTCCGCCGAATGTTGTGTTCGTTCTGGCTGATGACCTGGGATGGGCAGAACTCGGTTGTTATGGGAGTAACTTCAATGAGACGCCCTGCCTTGATCAACTTGCGAGGCAGGGCGTCCGGATGACCCATGCATACGCCGCAGCCCCGGTATGCTCTCCTTACCGAGCGAGCCTGCTCACTGGTCAATACCCTGCTCGCCACGGAATTCTCGATTACCTTCGTCCTGATACGGCGAGGCCTCTTTCCCGGGAGCATGTTACGATTGCAGAACGCCTCAAGGCGGCAGGATATGCCACCGGGATGATCGGGAAATGGCACCTCAGTGGATACAAATACCAAAAGGCCCCCGTGGAATTACGGGCCACCGATCATGGGTTCGATGAGGAACTGGTGACCGAGGTCAAGGGTGTCGGCAATGGGGCCAACTTTTTTCCATATGTCTTCAGGACCCAGCCCATCTCCTGGAACAGTGCGGCTAAAGAAAAGCTCCTGCCGGGGACAGAGTATCTGGTAGACAGGATGAACCTGGAGGCGGTTCGCTTCATTGAACGGCATCGGGCGAGACCCTTCTTTCTCTATCTCAGTCATTTTGCTCCGCATTCGATCCTGAATGGAAGGCCCGGGCTGGTGGAAAAGTATCGCCGGAAGCACCCCCCCGGGAAGAGTACCCGTTCCAGATGTTATTTGTGTCAGGATGCCGGCCTGGAGGGAGACCCTCTTAATCACTGGGCGGGAGATCATAATCCTCATCTGGCCGCAATGCTCGAGAGTATTGACCAGGGAATAGGCATGATCGTGGAAAAGCTGAAGGAGTTGGGCCTCACCAATGAAACCATGATTGTTTTCACCAGCGATAATGGTGGAGAACTGAACGTAACGAGTAATGCTCCGCTGAGGGGAGGAAAGAGCCAGTTGTTTGAAGGGGGCATCCGGGTCCCGCTGATTGTCAAGTGGCCCGGTCAGATTCCTGCTGATACCGTTTGTAATGTGCCAACCAGTAACGTGGATTTCTATCCGACCTTCCTGGATGTGAGCGGATTGGAGGAGAAGGATCCCCAGGTCCTCGATGGGAATTCAATAATTGACGTCCTGCGACGTCCGGAGATGGAGCATCAGGAGCGGACGTTCTACTGGCATTATCCGCTTCCCAAACCGCATTTTCTCGGAGGGGTCTCAGCAGGTGCAATCCGGCAGGGGAGATGGAAGCTGATCGAGTGGTTTGAAAGGAAAGAGTTCAGCCTCTTCGACCTGAGGAACGACCCGGGTGAGAAAAGAGATCTCGCGGCAGAGCATCCGGAGACGGTGCGACGCCTGCAGGATGAATTGTCGGGATGGCGTAATTCCATATTGAAGCCCAGATAGTTGGGGGAGGTGAAGACCGGGATTGGGAGGGGGCTTGAAATTCAGGGCCTGAGTTCAGAGTGTCAGGCATGCCAGTTCCTCTCACACCGTTTCATCTTGCAATCCCGGTCGACGACCTGACTTCCGCGCGAGAGTTTTACGGGGACCTCCTTGGCTGTCCGGAAGGCAGGAGTGCGAAGCAGTGGGTGGATTTCAATCTCTATGGTCACCAGGTTGTTTGTCATGTGCAGAAGAAGGAAGGCTCCATGGAGAACAGGGACGGCGACTCTAATCCGGTAGACGGGCATGATGTGCCGATCCCTCATTTCGGGGTTGTGCTTGAACTGGACACCTGGAAGGCCCTTGCGAACAGGCTCCAGGAGTTCGGATTGGATTTTGAAATCGAGCCATATGTTCGCTTTGAGGGTGAGCCTGGGGAGCAGGCTACCATGTTCTTTCGTGATCCGAGTGGGAATGCGCTGGAGTTCAAGGCATTCGGGGATATTGAGGCCGAGTTGTTCGCGAGGTGAACTACTCGACCTGCATGAACTCGTGGGTACCGAGGAGAACCTGGGCATATTGCTTCCAGTGCCTGTTGCTGTCTCCTTCCTGATCAAGATAGGCTATTGCTGCCTCCCTTTCCCTGTTGCTGGGAAGACGCTGAAAGAGCAGAGAGTAGGCCAGTTTGACACGGGCCATGTTGTCAGGGCTTTCTTCCTGGAGGCGGCGGGCAAGGCTTTCCGCCCGTGCCAGCATGAACGGGCTGTTCAGGATGAAGAGGTATTGCTGCGGAACGGTGCTTTCGACCCGTGCCGGGCTTGTGGATCGGGGGGCGGGGAAGTCAAAGATGCGGAGGAATTCCTCTGAAATGGAGCGATCAAAATTGCGGCTGAGTTTTCCATAGATTGTGCGCCGGTTACTTTGGAGGACATGGTCGTCCGGAGCGCCTCCGAGACGCTTTTCAAGGTCCCCACTTACGGCCAGAAGGCTGTCCCGCCAGGCCTCCACGTCGAGGCGGCGGGGGCTCATGCGCCAGAGGTAGCGGTTGTCGCCATCTACTGCGTAGGACTCCTCGTGATATTCGGAGCTCCGCTGCCAGGCCGAGGAGAGCATGATTTCCCGGTGGAGCTTTTTCACCGACCATCCGTTCTCTACAAAGGTGGCCGCGAGCCAGTCGAGCAGTTCGGGATGGGTTGGCTTCTGGCCGATCACTCCGAAGTTGCTGGGTGATCGTACGAGAGCCTGTCCAAAGTGATGGAGCCAGATTCGATTGACCATCACGCGGGCGGTAAGGGGATTTGCGGGGTCGGCCACGGCTTCCGCGAGTTGTTTGCGCCCCGAACCGTCCTTGAAGTGGGGACGTTGGGGTCCGGACACGATTTCAAGGAATTTGCGGGGGGCCACCGCACCTTTTTTGCGCAGGTCACCCCGGATCGCAATGTGCATGTCTCCGCTGCCGGATTCCCCAAGGCCATGAGCACTGGCGGGTTTTGGTGGCACGGCTTTGCGGATCCTGTCGAGTTGCTCGCGCAGGCCCTGGAGTGCAAGTCGGTCCGCTTCGGACATCTTCTTCTCCACTTCCCGGCGGTCGACCTTGAGTTGGCGGGCACTGCGGTCGAGGAATTCATTGAGGACCTTTTCCTGGGCCTTTACTGCTGTTTGCAGGTTATTGAAGACATCCTGTTCGGATTGACTGGCGACGGGAATATCCCTTGACCGTGAATTGCGGAATATCCCTGCGATCGCGTAGTAGTCTGCCGCAGTGATGGGGTCGAACTTGTGGTCGTGGCAGCGCGCACAGGCGGCGGTCAGGGCCAGAAAGGCCCGCGAAAATGTGTCGACCCGGTCGGCGAGAGTTTCGGCTTCGGCCTGGGCTTTTGATTCGGGGTCGCCGCCGTCAGAAGTGTAGGTGGGGCCCACTGCGAAGAAGCCCGTGGCGAGGGCCTGATGCTTATCGTAGAGGTCACCCGCGATCTGATACTTGACGAATTGGTCGTAGGGGAGGTCCCGGTTAAATGAGTCAACGACCCAGTCACGGTAGCGCCAGGCGTTCGGCAGGGGTTTGCTGTCCTGGGACGCGCCCATTCCATCGCTGTAGCGGGCGACATCCATCCAGTGCCGACCCCACCTCTCTCCATAGTGCGGAGAGTCGAGGAGTCGGTCGATGACACGGGAGAACGCATCAGGAGCCGGATCCCCGAGAAAGGCCTCGACTTCCTCCGGAGCAGGAGGAAGGCCGATAAGAGTGAAATAGGCACGACGGATCAGGGTACGCCGGTCAGCCCGGGGGACGGGGTGCACGCCACTGCCCTTCATTTTTTCAAGGACAAAGGCATCGATGGGCCTGATCTCGTTTTCCTGAGAAGGTTCCGCGGGAGGTTGAGGCTTGCGAACGGATCGGAACGCCCAGTGCTCGCGCCTGAATTTCTCAAAGTCAAAAGCTGGGCCCTGCTCCGCCACCCTTGCTCCATCGTCCGGCATTGGCGCACCCATGTTGATCCAGGTTGCGAGGTGGGTGACTGCAGAATCGGGAAGCTTCTTTTTTGGAGGCATTTCAAGATCCTCGACCTGATAACGGACAGCCTTGATGAGGAGGCTTTCCTCGGCCTTGCCCGGGATGATCACGGCGCCATTGTCGCCCCCCTTCAGAATTCCGGCCTTGCTGTCTAGGTAGAGTGATGCCTTGAGCTTTTCGGACTCGCGCGAATGGCACTGGTAGCAGTGGGTGGCCAGAACGGGTCGAACATGAGTTTCAAAGTAGTTGATGGATTCGTCATCCGGTCCGCCTGCATCCTGCGGGAATGCGGTAAGAGTCCCTGTCGCCATCAGGATGGCGAGGAGGGGAAGGAGGGCACGATCAGACTGCATCATGAGAGGCATTCAACATGCCGGAAGAGGGCCTGAAACTGCTACTTGCTCCAGGGAGCCCGCTCCAGGGAGTCGCGGTATTTCATGGCGGCCTCGGTGCGGGAACGCACGTGCAGTTTCTCGTAAATGTGTTTCAGGTGAACCCGCACCGTTTCCACGCTGATGGAAAGTTCGGCGGCGATCTCCTTGTTGGCCAGTCCCTTGGCAACCAGTTGGACGATCTCAGTTTCTCTTTTCGAGAGGTTGAAGACCTGACTTGCCTCGTTGCTGGCAGGGCGATGGAAGGCCTCCACCACAAGTCGCGCAATCTCGGCTGACATGGGTGCGCCTCCGGCTCTTACCTCGAAGATGGCCCGGCAGAGATCGTCGGGAGAAGCGTTCTTGAGGAGGTAGCCGGAAGCTCCCGCCTGCAGCGCATCGAAGATCTTCTCGTTGTCGTCATGGACAGTGAGCATGATGACATCGATGGCAGGATGCTTTTCCTTTACCTGGATGGTGGCCTCGATGCCGGACATGCCGGGCAGGCTGATATCCATGAGGACAACATCCGGTCCGCCATTTTCGATGGCCTTCAAGCCATCCTCGGCATTTTCCCACACACCGAAGGTCTGAATGCCATCCATGGCATCAACGATCTTCTGGACCAGTTTTCCGAGGGCCGGGGTGTCCTCAATGACGGCGACCTTGATGGGTTCTCGATTGACGGCGGACATGGTTAAAGAGGTTTAAGGTTGGGCCACTGAGCGATCAGTTCAACGTAAAATCCATATGATTCCTCTGAAAAGAGGATTTGAGGGACTTTTTCCGTCTGGATGGGGCAGTTGGGGAAGTCTCTCGGAAATCGTCCCGGTCAGGCCAGCCAATCATGAATCACCCGGGATTCCCGGGTCAGGCTGGTGAGGCGTTTGTCTGCACCGCCGTGTCGATAGGTCAGTTTCAGATGATCGAGCCCGAAGAGGTGGAGCAGGGTAGCGTGAAAATCGTTGATGTGGACGGGATCCCGGGCGGGCTCCCATCCGATTTCGTCGGTTTCACCGTAATTGAACCCGGCCTTAACCCCGCCGCCAGCCATGAACATGGTGAAGGCATTGGGGTGGTGGTCCCGTCCGGTGTTGGGTTTTCTTCCTGGTCGGTTTTCCCCGAGTGGGGTGCGTCCGAACTCTCCACCCCAGACTACCAGCGTCTCATCGAGGAGACCCCGTTCCTTGAGATCGGAAATAAGAGCAGCGACTGGTTGGTCGCTCATGCCTGCATTGAATTCAAGTTCCTTGTCCAGGTTGGAATGCTGGTCCCACGAGGCATGGATCAGGTTGACGAAACGCACGCCCCGTTCCGCCAGACGGCGGGCGAGAAGACAGTTACGGGAGAATGTGCTCCAGGTGCGGGCACCGCCCTTGCCCCTTCCCCCGCCAGAGGGATCACTGCGGTTGACCCCGTAGCTCTCGAGGGTTTTCTCAGATTCCCCGGAGAGGTCGGAAAGTTCCGGGGCTGCGGTCTGCATGCGGAAGGCCAGTTCATAGGCCGCAATCCGGCTTTCGATCTCGGGATCTCGTATGTTCTCGCGGGCGATTCCATTCAACTCCCTGAGGGCATCAAGGCCCCTTCTCTGTATTTCAGGTGAGATTCCCTGTGGGTTCCGGAGATTAAGAACCGGTTCCTCACCATTACGGAAGCGGACGCCTGCGAAGCTGGAGGGGAGGAATCCGCTCTGGTAGAGGGTTGCTCCGCCACTCGATCCACGGCCAGCGAGAAGGACGACGTAGCCCGGCAGGTTGTCGTTCTCGCTGCCCAGGCCATAGTTGATCCACGACCCCATGGAGGGAAGCCCGAAGTGCGGTTCCCCGCACTGCATCATGAGTTGTCCGGGGTGATGATTGAACTGGGTGGTGTGCAGGCTCTTGATCATGCAGAGGTCGTCTGCACGAGTGGAGAGGTGAGGGAGGAGATCGGAGAACCACATGCCTGCCCGTCCGTGCTGCCTGAAGGTGCGACTGCTGCCCATGAGGGTGGCAGTCTCTTTCTTGAGGAAGGCGAAGCGCATCTTTTCCAGGAGAGCTGGATCCATCTTTTTGCCATCGAGTTCCTTTAGCTTCGGTTTGTAGTCGAAGAGGTCGAGTTGTGATGGAGCACCGGCCATGAAGATGAAGATGCAGCGTTTGGCCCGGGGAGCGAAGTGGGTGAGCGCTCTGTTGCTGGCAGAACTCTCTCCTGCGAGCATGTGAGCCAGGGCCAGTCCGCCCAGGCCACTTGCGGAAGTGGTCAGGAAGTCCCGGCGGGTGCGGAGGTCAAATTCCTGGGCAGGGTTCATGAGGGATATTGCCTCTAGGAGCAGGTGATGAATTCGTCGAGGTTGGTGATGATGCGGACTGTGGCAGTCCAGGCCGCGAGATCGAAGTCGTCTTCCCTGCAGAGCCTCCTGGTGTCTTCCGGGTGGGACCGGTAGTGGGTTCGATTGTCAGCGAGGAGACGAACCACGATATCCCGTTCAGTTTCACTTGGTCGCCGGGAAAGGGCGAGGAGGAAGAGTTGGTCCACCCGCTTGTGGTCGGTGTCGAGACCGGGGTCGGACTGGATCCGGCGGGCGAGAGCCTGCGCGGCCTCGTGAAAGACCTCGTTCTGCAGAGTGGCGAGGGCCATCAGGGGGGTATTGGAGATATTTCGCCCGGTGACCGAGGTGTTGGAGTCGGGGCAGTCAAAGGTCATCAGGTTGGGAGCGGGAGCGGTGCGCTTGAAAAAGGTATACATGCCGCGGCGGTAGCGGTCCGGTCCCTTGCTGACCTTCCATTGGAAATTGTTTGCAAAACTCTGGGCCGCGACATCCGGGGGAATGGGAGGGAAAACGCTGCTCCCTCCGATGCGATGAGCCAGCAGTCCGGAAACTGAGAGATGAAGATCCCGGATGATCTCGGCCTCGACCCTCTTTCGGTTCTGGCGATGAAGAAGCCTGTTGTCCGGGTCGTGGACGGTGAGTTCGGGCCTGTGCCGGGATGATTGCCGGTAGGTTTGTGAGGTGACGATCTTCCTGATCAGCTTCTTACGGCTCCATCCTTCCTGGATGAACTGGCTTGCAAGCCAGTCAAGGAGGGCAGGATGCGATGGGGAGTTGCCCTGCGAACCGAAGTTTTCAGGGGAGGAACTCAGGCCCTTGCCGAACAGGTGGAGCCAGATGGTGTTGACCGTGACCCGTGCCATGAGCGGGTTGTCGCGATTGGTAAGCCACCGGGCGAGATCCATCCGGGTGGATGCTTCCCCTGAGGTCTGGAAGGGATGGAGGAAGGAGAGTCCGCCGGGTTTGATTTCTCCCTGTTTCCTGTCGGGTTGTAGAAAGTCTCCCCGCTGCAGGAGATAGGTCTTCCGTCCGCCATTCCTGCGCATGACCTGGGCTTCATGGGTCTTCCCGTTTCCCAGGGGGATGTTCACTCCGCCTTCGTCCGCGTTGTTGAAGAATGCGTAAAACCGGTAGAAGTCGACCTGGGTTGCCGGGTCGTAGGGATGATCATGGCACTGGGCACATTCAAGGGTGAGTCCGAGCCAGGTCCGGCTGGTAGTGGCAACCCGGTCAATGACTCTCTTGACCCGGTCCTCCTCCTGATCAGTGCCGCCCTCCCGGTTACGCAGGGTCTGGCGGTGAAAGGCGGTGGCAAGTTGCTGGCGGGGGGTGCGTTCCGGAAAGAGGTCTCCCGCCAGTTGTTCGGTGGTAAACCGGTCAAAGGGCATGTCATCGTTGATGGCCCTGATTACCCAGTCACGCCAGAGCCAGGCGTTGGGACGTGGATTGTCCTTCTCGTATCCATCACTGTCTGCATAGCGCGCCTGATCGAGCCAGTGGCGGCCCCACCGTTCGCCAAAGTGAGGGGAGGCGAGGAGACGGTCTGCCGCTGCCTCAAGGGCTGCCCCCGGATCCTGCTCCCAGGCCTTCCTGAAGGACTCCAGTTCATCAAGAGTCGGGGGAAGTCCCACGAGGTCGAGTTGAAGGCGGCGGAGGAGAATATGCGGAGGGGCAGTGGGGGAAGGGTCAATGGAGTGCTGCTCCAGCCGGGAGAGAACAAAGTCGTCAATCTTGTTGAGAGGCCATTTCCTGTTTCTGACGGAGGGGGGAGCAACGGCCTTGATCGGCTTGTAGGCCCAGTGTTCAGGCCACCGTGCTCCCTGTCTGATCCAGTCCCTGATCAGGGAGATTTCTTCCGTAGCAAGCGGCTCTCCGGGCGGCATCTGTTCATCAGGGTCATGATGAATGAGGCGTCGGTGGAGTTCGCTTTCTTCCGGTTTGCCAGCAACTACAAGAGGATCTCCTGATTTCCCTCCCTGCAGTGCGCGGGTCCTGTTGGTCAGCATGAGGCCGCCCTTCTGCTTTACGCCGCCATGGCATTCCGCGCAGTGTTTATTGAGTAATGGCTGGACGTCCCGGGTGAAATCCACGGGTGCGGCCGGACAGTGCCGCGGGATGATGGCCAGCGCCAGGAGGACAAAGGGAATGAACTTGCGAGACAGCTTCAAACGGAAACCATGAATTTGATTTGAAAAAAATGGTGATTTTTTGGGAGTAAACAAGAAGCTTTCCAGATCCCCCGCGACTGAGCAGGTCCAACGGGCAGTAAAACCAGAGAAACCATGGCAATCTTTACCAGTGATCAGATCGAGGATTTCAATCGTGATGGCTACCTCTTTGTTCGCGGACTGTTCAGCGAGGAGGAAATCGGTCTTCTCGGGGAAACGGCCCGCAACGATCATGCCATGGATCAGGCATCCTCCACCATGGATGATGGGAAGGGCAATGATGTCCGGCTTTCGCTATGGAATCATCCCGGGGATGGAGTTTACGGGATGGTGTCTCGTTGTCGCCGGGTCGTTGATGGGGTCGAGCAGATCCTTGGAGAGGAAGTTTATCATTATCACTCCAAGATGATTCTGAAGGACGCCAAGGTGGGGGGAGCCTGGGCCTGGCACCAGGATTACGGCTACTGGTACCAGAACGGACTTCTCTTCCCCGACCTCGTCAGCGTGATGATTGCGGTGGACCCTGCGACGAAAGAAAATGGCTGCCTGCAGGTCCTCCGGGGATCCCATCGGATGGGGAGGGTGAATCATATCCTCTCCGGGGAACAGGCCGGGGCAGAGATGGAGCATGTCGACGAGGCCCGCAAGCGACTTGAGACGGTGCACTGCGAAATGGCCGCGGGGGACGCGCTCTTTTTTCACTCTAACACCCTGCATTGCTCTGCAGCGAACAATTCCGACCATGCGCGCTGGGCACTGATCTGCTGCTACAACGCAAGGAGCAACGACCCCTACAAGGAGTCGCATCATCCCGGTTACACTCCGCTTGATAAGGTCGAGGATGAAATGGTCCTCACGGTGGGTCGCGATGATGCTCAACGCTCCAGCGTTGCTTTTGCCAACCTGTTGGAAGAAGACGAGAGCGCCAGGAGCCTTTCCGGAACCGAAGCCTGATCTTCCCGATCCGGTTCGCTCTTCCTGTCGAACATAATAAATTACAACCAAACAACACATTCATGAAACTTGGAATTATTAACAGCGCATTCGACCAGGCCGGGGTCGATACCAAGACGGGACTGGAGCACATTGCCCGGATCGGATTTGACTCGGTGGATATCTTTACCGAGGCGATGACCATTGAGCAGGACGAAATCGACCTCATCAAGGGGACATGCGAGGACAACAGCCTGCCGATCGTGTCTACGGTAGTGGTCTCTGCTGGCCTGGTTGACTTCAATGACCCGGTGCGGGACTACCATGTCGAGCGGTCGAACCGTTTTGTGGACCTCGGACAGAATCTGGGGTCAAAAAACCTCCTTCTGGTACTGGGTGAGTATATCTGGCAGCGCGAGGTGATTCCGCCGGAGGCCCAGTGGGAGTGGGGGGTGGAAGGAGTGCGCAAGATCGGTGAGTATGCCGGGGAGCGCGGTATGGAGATCGCCCTGGAACTTGAACCTTTCCGCCTCAGTCTTCTCAACAGCGTGCCCAAGATGGCCCAGTTCATCGACGATTGCGGGCTTCCCAACGTGAAGGCCAATATCGATGTCAGCCATCTCGTGCTGGCGGATACTCCACCAGATGCCCTGGAGCTCCTGCGGGGCAAGGCCACCCATGTGCATATCAGCGACTGCGATGGCAAGGTGCACGGGGATCTGCCCCCCGGTCGTGGGGTGGTCAAGTTTGCGCCTTACCTGCAGGCGATCAAGGACCTGGACTTTGATGGGGCGATCTCGCTGGAACTGGAGTATTCCCCGGATCCTGATAAGATCGTGGAATGGGTTGAGGAGGCCTATAACGCTACGGACAGTCTCATGCAGCAGGTTGGGCTGAGGGGCTAGGTCTTAGCAGTCCCTGCCCGGGTTCCCGGGAATCCTCCCGAGTTGCCATCAAGTCGCCATGTCTGAAGAAGAAGACGATTACGGATTGAGCCCTACCAAGGAGATCGTCGAGATCGATGCTCCTGCGGTTGACTACCGGCCCCAGGCCCCGAAGAGCTACCGCCCGAAGATTGCGATGATCGGGACGGGTGGAATCAGCGAATTTCACCTCAAGGCCTATCGCAAATGCGGTTATGAGGTTGCGGCCTTTGCCAGCCGGACCCGGAGCAAGGCCGAGGCCAGGCGGGATGAATTCTATCCCGAGGCTGAAGTCTATGATGATTTCGGGCCTATCCTGGAGCGGGATGATATCGAGGTTCTGGACATCACCCCGCATCCTGCTGATCGACTGCCGATCGTGAAGGAAGCTCTCAAGGCGGGGAAGCATGTACTGAGCCAGAAGCCCTTCGTCCTTGACCTGAATGAGGGGGAGGCACTGGTGAAGCTTGCACAGGAGAATGGAGTCAAGCTTGCCGTCAACCAGAACGGTCGGTGGGCTCCTCATTTCTCCTACCTGCGTAATGCGGTGGCAAACGGCGTTATAGGGAGGGTGACCTCCCTGGATTTCAACCTGCAATGGGACCAGACGTGGATCAAGGGCACCTCCGAGTTCGAGAGCATCCACCATCTCATCCTTTTCGACTTTGCGGTGCACTGGTTCGATATCACCAGCCAGATCATGGTGGGTCAGGATCCAACCCGGGTGCTGGCCTCGGCGGTGCGCTATGAGGAGCAGGTTTACGGACCTCCTGCGCTGGCAGCTGCGATCGTGGAGTATCCGGGAGCCCAGGTGCGCCTCTCCTTCAATGCCCATGCGACCCTGGGGGAGGAGGATGTTACCACCGTGGTGGGGACAAAGGGAACCCTCCGTACGCGAGGCCCGGGATTGAACGAGCAGCCCACGATGGAAGTATTCCTCAAGGAGGGCCAGTGCAAGGTGCCCCTTGAGAGTTGCTGGTTTGATGCCGGGTTCGAGGGAACGATGGGTGAATTACTTTGCGCCATCGAGGAAGGCCGGGAACCGAACAACAGTGCGAGGAGCAACCTCAGGTCGCTGGAGTTGTGCTTTGCTGCGCTGGCCTCGGCTGACAGCGGACAACCTGTGGAGGTCGGGTCAGTGCGGACCGTTTCGACCGGGCCGTCCTAGTCTCCAGCCTGATCCGTGCCAAAATCCTTCATGGACTGTTCCACGAGGGGGGTCCTGAAGTCGTCGCTCTCGTAAACAACGAGTCGATAGCGGTAGGTAAGGCTCTCGCCCTTTGGAATCCTGAGGTCACCGCGGCGGGCAAGGGCGGGCCCCACTCCGAATTGGCCGTCGATGCGCCAGAGAGTGGGATAGCCGGGATTTGCCGGATGATCGATCATGGCGATGTGGGCCATTTTCTCCATGCCTTCGATCTGTATTGCGAGGTCCACCCATTTTGCCGCTTTCCCTTCTCCCCTCTGGTTCTTCAGTCCCTCGCTGTTGAGGCAGGAAGCCTTGATTCCGCGCTTCCAGGGCATGCGGAGGAAAAGTCCCCCGTAGGAATATTTACCGATGGTGACGTCCTGCAGGGCAGTGCCAGTCCACGCAAGGTCGAGGATGTAGTGGTCCTTGCCGGGTGTGTAATGCCAGGCCTGCTGGTCC
>Ga0163180_10000618_pt1 | contig 20504 bp, 45 predicted proteins | sample AtlANTMetagenome_2_FD_109647 | JGI IMG/M metagenome (GOLD analysis project Ga0163180, IMG submission 109647) | Marine eukaryotic phytoplankton communities from the Atlantic Ocean - Atlantic ANT 4 Metagenome | ecosystem: Environmental > Aquatic > Marine > Oceanic | place: North Atlantic Ocean...
AAAGCGTTTCTAGATCTTGGATATACAAAAACGCTGTTGATTAACACTACTGTGAAAGATCAACCTGAAGGAGTACCGGCCGAGCATTTTCTACTAATCCCAGGTGCTGATGGTGTTGGGAAGGATATCACGCTTGGAAAGAAAGTTCTTGCTGAAAGCAGTGCCTCTGTTGAAGATGCACTAAGAACAAGAATTGGAAAGGTTGATTGGCTTTTTGTACTAGCCGGTGGCGGCGGCGGAACAGGAAGCGCTTGTGGTGCACTTCATCTGTCTCTTGAGAGATATTTGAAATCGGTCGGAGGCACTGGAAAGGTTGTCTATGTGATAACAAAGCCCTCTTCACAAGAGCTTTTGAATCCGACAATAACAACAAACTATGAATCTCTTTCTGCTGATGTTGCATTACAGCCTCACATTCTTATTGATAACGAGAAGCAGCTACAGCTACTAAGGGGAAAAGTGGGAATGCTGGGAATGTATCCCACAGCGAATAAAAACTTTGCAAAACTTGTGATGCAGGTTCTCAAGCTTGCCAGTGAAAATTCTCCTATTCAATCATTCGATTCAAAGGACCTCGAAAGGGTTCTTGGGACATCTGGGAGAATGGTAATTGGAAGCACTGTTGCTCGAGATGTAAGCAAGCAAGATATCGGTGCAATGCTTTATCAGGGATGCTTAAAGTCTTCTCCGTGCCCCTCCCCAGCAGGTCGCGCATCAACAGGTGTGATGCTACTTATTATTACTCCCGAAATGGGATCAGACCCCAGCGTAAGCAAGAAGCTTGAAGCTGCTTTTTCATATGTGGGCGGCCGAACAGACACTCTTTTCTCGGGTGTCTATGTGAAGCAGCCGCTTCCAGGATTAATCGCAATTTCTGTTATTGGCGGCTTCTAAAATAATATAATCCTGTCATGTAAAGCCATTTGCAGTTTGGTATAATAAAAGCAACATGGTTAACAACATATGAAGATTCAAACAATTAAAATTTTAATGAGAACTGAGTAACCCTTACCGAGGCAGGGATGGGTTGCTCAGCCTCCTTGGTTCTCCCTGCCTCTTTTTCATTAACAATCTTAAACTTGATTGTGATGATTTATTTAATAATAAAAGGGGACTCTCATGACTGATTTCGATTATAGAGTAATCGAGTTTGAACCTGAAGATTTAGACATGTATTCACAAGATACATCTTTACCACAGTATATCATTAGCGGATCTGGCTGGGGATGGTTTCTTGATCCTGAGTCACATCAAATGGTAAGAGTGGCTAGGGGAAGTGAGATAGTACCACTCCCAGCTAGCGAAGAGGAGATTGACAATAATAAGACTCTAGTAAGAGCTTCTTTCCGATTTCTTCTCATTGATTCAGATGAGGTTCAAGAGGTCGGGTGGAATTAGATGGGAAAGAAAAAAACAGAGCGACCCACGCCAGTAGCTACTGACAGCACTCTTCCTGATGAGATTTCTGGTTGGAAAGTAGGAGATGTAGCCTGGGCTAAAACATATGCGACTCAAAAAACTATCTACGGTGAGATCATAGAGCTTCACCCTCTTGAGAATCCAGGACCAGCAGTCTCTATTTTAGATGCTTCTAGCGGAAAATATATGACTGTTCTAGCATCATCACTTTCTGAAAAGCAACCTCGTAGAACTTCTAAAAAGTCTTTCTAGGCTTCTTTCTTTTATAGGACACATACAATGACATGGACAGCTATCTTTATCAATAACAAAGGAGATGTTTCTCATAAGAGATTTGTTTCTTCTCATACCGGGAAAATAGCATGGGATGAAATATGCGGCTTCGAAGAGCCTACAGGAGCACGACTCGTGTGCATTATCCCCGGTGATCATGTTCCACAGTCATATGCTGGGAGAGAATAAATGGGTGAATTAATTGATCTAGAAAAGTACCGAGAAAATAAAGAGCATCTCGAGGATGAAGCTACTAAGCTGGAGCTTGAAAGGTTGCAATGTGAGCTTAAAGACTTGATTAATGATCTTGAAGAGTGCAATGAGATTCCCAGTCGCTACAATAAAGGCTACGATGAAATTATTGAATACTTTTATCAACTTGATGAGGCATTGGACGGATATTCTGAAACCCTGTGGGTTAAGAAGCCAATCATCGAAAAGCCAGAGTTGATTATCTCTATGTCTAATTTTGAAAAATAAAATGAAAAAAGGTGACTTGGTAAAGATTAACGAAGCTGGGCTGTCTCGAGGGCATATCGTGGGTCAGGACAAGCGGTCTATTGGTGCAGTTCGACCTATGAGTGTAGACGAGAAGCTATCTTGGATCAATAACCTTACAGACTCTCTCAGAGAGGGTGGTGCTCTTCCCCCTCGAAATAAGCTAGTTAAGCTTTGTGAAGAGGGCACTTACCTAGTTCTTGATATTGACCAAAGGCTAGAGTTTGGTAATGAAAGCTTTTGCGAAGAAATGATAAAAATGCTAACTTCGTCTGGTGAGATAGCATATGTTAAAAAAGAATATGTGGAAAAATGGTAAAAACAAAGCGGATAATTACGCGACAAAGCTAGAGGTATATAGTTAAACTATGAAATATTTTCTTTCTCTTTTATTGGTAGGCTGTGCTCCTAAGTTAGGGCTAATCACTAAGAAATTTGACTCAACAAATAGCCCTTGTATTGACGGGCTCGTAGTAAACATGGACTACCATGGGTGCACTGCTATGCAAATGATTCAAGTCCCGGGAGAGATGATTTATCGCATCTACTGTCAGGAAAAGATTCAGAGTAATGGGTGGACTGATCATATGTTCTACGTTTCGTTTGGTGGTCAGCTAGGATATAATGCTGAAAAGTGGCAAGCAATCTGTAGCGATCCGCTTGTCGACGTATATTTTACTACACCTAATTTTTCTCCTACTGCAGATAAAGCTGAAGATGCCTCAATAAAGTAGCCTGAATGACACTCTGATGAACTGCGACAGTGTAGATGCATTGTTATTCATATATTATTATTACGTCAATACAGATGAATCTCGGTTCTTATTCGCTGGGTAGGATATTTATAAAAAAGAGGCACATATGAAGCTTACTCGGTCAATAATAAGAGAGATCATTTATGAACAGCTGACGCTAAAAACTCGAGACAAGGGTAGCTGGCAGGGCTGGGTGAGTGAATCTGAAGACGAAGATGAAGAGGGGTGGGAGTGTGTTGATATCGACGAGGAGATCGACTCAGCAGTATCCGAGATAGCTAAGCTTACTGAGACTCAGACAGCTTCTCTTAATCCTGCTGCCGGTGCAGCGCGGATGGAAGATGTCTCTGTACCGCTACCTGTTCTCCAGGGTAGGGTCGTAGGTGCAGACACTGCTGATCAGGCAGCTCAGGAGTTTGCTAGAGATAAGAATATAGCGATAGGGGACTATCACATTAGCTGTGAGAAGTCAGCAGGAAAAGCATGGTCCTGTGTTGCAAATCGACTTGACGCTGCTCTCGAACAAGGGTTTTCATTTCCGGAAGAAGAGCCACCACCCGGATCCGGCTACTGACATGTAAATGGACTGCATCCTTGGTATAATAAAAAGGGAGGCAACATGATCAACAATGAAACCATTGTAAAATTGCAGGAAAGGGTCTCACGCTATAAAAGTCGCATCTCTAAAATAGAGTCAGACGTAATGCAAAGATCACGGAAAGAATTCTCAGATGCAAATGGGTGTACAGATTGCCGCGGAAGAGGGTGGACTGTAGTATGGGATTCGATGGATTCTGCGTCAGGGTGCTATCATGAATCTGATGTATGTAGCACATGTAAAGGCACTGGTCGTCTTACTTCGGGCCCTCGGGTTTTAGCACCTGAGAATACAAAATACGATTCTTTCCACAGAGAATCTCTGTGGACTCCCTGCTACACTGAAAGCGAGAAAGATGAAAGAGAGAGTCTTTCTTCTAAAATTGATAAATTGCAGAGAGAAGTTGAATCTGAAAAAGAAAGATGGAAGCCTGCACCTGGCAAGTTAGTAAAGGTTGAAAAGACTGGGAGGGGAAGGAAAGACCGACGAGTTCCTGTGGGAGTGACTGGTCTTGTTAAGAAAATGTGGACCAACTCCTGGGGAACATTGAAGATCCTAATAGTTGATAAGCACGGTCAGACGTGGTGGCCATCAGCGAGTCAAATTGTTGTGTGTGACCCAGAGCCAGATACCCAATTTTGGGACAGCCTAGAGAAAAAAGACAGAGAGGAGAACGGTCTTCCTGCAGTAGTTACAATTCAAAGGATTAGTCGAAAAGCTGCGCTTGTTAAAACAACGACTGGAGCTGAGTTTTGGATACCTCTAAGTCAAGTACCAGAGATTAGAAAGTTTTCAATGGGTCAGACTATGAGTATAATGTTGCCAATGTGGCTTGCCAAGCAGAAGGGTCTCGTAAGTGCTTGAGACATCGCTGTCAATGATTTCGTATATTGCGTGGTTCGTAGCAGGATTCTTGTTTTGTCTGCTCTTGGTAGCCACTGTATCTAATAATAGGAATTTTTAAGTTTATGAGTGTTGTTGAAATTCTAGAAGAAATAAAAAAAGAAAGCAGCTCGAAAGCAAAGCAGCAAATTCTCAAATCACATAGTCAGAATGAGCTTTTGCAAAAGATCTTGAAGTACGGGCTTGACTCGTTTACTCCTTTTAACATTATTAAGGTTCCTAAAATATCTAATAGAAAAGTCTCAGGGAATGAGTCATATCGGTGGATGATATTTTTTGACATTGCAGACGCATGCTCAACACGACACGTTACAGGAAATGAGGCAACACGAGCGATGGTTTCTATTTTTTCGTGCGTGAGTGAGAGAGAAGAAGCCTGGATGAGAAAAATTCTTAAAAAGAATTTAGGCATAGGCGCATCTGTCAAGACAGTTAATAAAGTTTTTCCTGGTTTAGTGCCTACATTTGAAGTTTCCCTTGCACAAAAATTTGAGAAAAAGCGATTAGCAGGTAGAGAGAAAATAGCAGTTGAACCAAAGCTAGATGGAATAAGATGTTTCGCTATTGTGGAAGAAGGCGAAGCAAAGCTTTTTGCAAGATCAGGAAAGCTCATTAGTAATTTTGATTCAACTATAGGGAAGATTCTTTCAAAGATGAAACCTGGGTGCTATGATGGCGAGCTTATGGGACAAAGCTTTACTGATATTATGAGACAAGCCTACAGAAAAGAAGATGTTGACACGTCGGGTACGTATCTTGTTCTGTTCGATTACTTGCCTCTAGAGGAGTGGAAATCAGGAGAGACCGCTTTGTCGTGCGATGAAAGAAGAGAAGTGCTTTTAGACAACCTCTCTGATGATAGTGTTGATCTTGAGAGAGTGCAGCCTGTCGAAAGATTAATCGTCGAAGCTTCTTACGAAGAGATCAAGAAGATACATGATGATTATGTTGCTGAAGGCTTTGAAGGAGCAATGATTAAGTATCTTGAAGAGCCGTACAGGCTTGGTAGAGGATACGAAGTGATGAAGATGAAAGAGTTTCATGACGTCGACCTTCCTATAAAATCTCTCGAAGAGGGGACAGGCAAACACGCAGGAAAACTAGGCTCAGTTACGGTATCATTTAACGGAGTCGACGTAAGAGTGGGGTCAGGATTTTCTGACGATCTAAGAGAGAAAATATGGCAGGATCGAGAAAGCTTCATAGGCAGAACAGTTGAAGTGAGATATCAAGAGGTAACACCTGATGGATCACTTCGTTTTCCTACATTTGTATGCTTTAGAAATGACAAATAAACGCATGTAAAAAAGCTAGTATCAATGTATAATATAAGGGTAGGAAGTTATTAATGAGTTATCTCAATCGAAGCATGGCACTTAGAGCGCTTTCTAAGATGCAGCGCTTTGAAAATAATCTATTTGAACTTCACCACCAGCATGGCATTCCGCTGAGAGAAGATCTAGGCCGAAGAAATGCTCTGCTCTCTCGGGCACAGGAAGTCTTCTTTGCACAAGAGTTGTCAACTGTTCACTCAGTCTCAGCTAATGGAAAGACCGGAGAGCCAGATATTATCATCGCTGATATTAACAGAGAGCTTGAGTGCAAGCTAACTTCAGGTTCAGGTGGAAGCTGGACGCTTCAGACTGACTACTCTACGCTTTGCAAGAAAGGTTCTCTTGACTATCTTTACGTCCTGGCTGATCCGGAGTTTAAGAGCTTTGCAGTTCTTTACTTTGAAGCGCTTACTCCGGATCAGTTCCACTCGCCATCCCCCGGTGCTCGGGAAAAATCGAGGATGAACAAGGCGCTTGCGATGGATATGTGCGAAATACTGGTGGGAAGTGTAACTCTAAGAAATGATGCTATGATTGACAAATATACAGAAGAGTCTCGCAATACGCTTCGGTCTATTATGGATAGAGACCTTGAGACATTCCAGCGCATTGAAGAGACAACAGCGCCAAAGCGTCTTGAGCAATTGACGACTATGCGTGAAAGAGAAATGGATATGGGCTTAAGAAAAATTCAGAGACTAACAGACAAGATATCGCATTGGTCTGTAGCTGAGCAGCAGTATACAATTGAACTTGAAACTATATGAAGAAAAAAAGGACCGCACTCAAAAGAGCACTAAGAAAAGGTGTGGACACAATTGCTGAAATTGGATTCTGGTCAGCTATAATGCCTGCAATTGGAATTTCACTTATTAGATATCATATGAGAATAGGAAAGAAAAAAGAGAGATTTGCTCAAAACGAAGGGAAAGAGCAATAGCTTTGGTCGGAAAGCTTTGTAAACAAAATAACTTAGGTGAACGGTAGGCCGACTTCCTACCTAGTAACCATCAATATTATGATCCTATCTATAGAAAATAATTTTATCTTTTTTAAACCTCTCAAGTGTGCTGGGTCATCCCTGGAGTATTCACTGTTACAAAAGTGCGGACCAGAAGATCTGTGTACCGGGTACATTGAAGATGAAGGGAGTGTCGAATATCCTGCTCTTAATAATACACTTGTTGAAAACGGAGAGGAGAAGAAGAGGTTTCACAGTCATACATGGCCTAGTCTGTTCTTTGAGAGGACGGCAATGCCCAACTTTTGGAAAAGCTTTACAAAAGTCACTGTCACGAGGAATCCGTGGGACAATGTAGTTTCTTGGTACTGGTGGAATATGCGTCAGCTCCCTGATAGTCATTCGATGTACATAAGAGAGAATGATGCTCCTGGGCTGGCACAAAAGAAGTTTGAAAATTTCTTAAACTTTCAAGCCAGCCACGACTCGATCCGGCCCGAAGTTCTTAAAGTTAACTGTACACCCATCGATTTTATTGCATCGACAAACGAGCATTTCATTGATGATAAAATAGATGTCTATCTTAAGTTTAAAAATATTCAGGATGACTATAGCAGCATGTGCAAAAAGCTAGGAATAGAAAGTGCCCTTCTTCCTCAGCTTAAGACAGCGCAAAGAAAACCTGGTCGACACTATAGCTTTTACTATAATGATTCAACTAGACAGCAAGTTTTTAATAAATTCCCTAAAACCATTAGAAAGTTTGATTATAAGTTTGAGGGTCGTTAGCTCAGCTGGTAGAGCATCGGGCTTTTAACCCGCAGGTCCTGGGTTCGAATCCCAGACGTCCCACCATATTGTAAAAGTTTTCTAGCTATGTGTATGATATAGCTAAAGGAGAAAAGATGTCAAGTGTACTATCGAGCTAAAGATCTTGCTTTGAAAAACGGTCGGACTTATCACATAGCTGCAATTCTACGCAGAAACGGTCGTGTTGTGAAGATTGGAGAGAATACCAATAAAACTCACCCCCGATTCAAGCGGCAGTATGAAGATGGGAGCTGGGCTTCACACATGCATGCTGAGATGAACGTATTGAGATTTGCTGAGCCTGGTGATGATCTGGAAGTCATGAGATTTAAGAAATGCAATCATGAGTTCTCAATGGCAAAACCGTGCTCATTGTGTATGAGTGAGATGAAAAAAGCAGGAATTCGCAAGGTGCGTTACACAAATTGGGAAGGCCAGTGGGAAGTCCTCTACCTTAGAGATCTAGAATGATAATGAATAGAGAAAAATTTGAAGATCTTCTTCTTCGCTTTGCAAAAGAAATGCATGATGTAGGGGTGACTGACGACATGAAAAAAATAGTTGAGTCGCAATATATCCGAACTCCTAATATAACTTCGGTAGCTGCTGATGAGGACGTAAGAAAGTTTTGCTATCGCCATGGCGGATACGAGATCGAAGCTATTCAAAGCGTCAAACTTGTAGTCAAGAAGTGCAAATAAGGGATTTCCAAGTGGGTGACTTAGTTGCATGCTCTTTTTATCGAGGGGTTGGGATGATTACAGCACTGAAGAGTGCTGGACTTTCTGGCTGCCAAGGTGCTATTGTCTACTTTCCCTCTCTTTCAAAAAACTGCTGGGTTAACATAGCCCATTTACACCAGATATCCCGGAGACACGAGTCGTGACACCAAAGCTTGTTCGAGATCTTATTCCACAAATTATCCATGAAGCAGGAAAAAAGTGTAGATATCGAGTTGTCGATGATATCAAAGGGTTTGAGAGCGCTTTAGTTACAAAGATGAATGAAGAGATGTCTGAGTTCATGGAGAATCCATCTTATGAAGAGGCTGCAGATATTTACGAAGTACTTTATGCGCTTGCGTGGCTTCATAAGATTGACATGCAGGGAATTGTGACGACTGCAATTGAAAAAAGGCAACAGCGAGGCGGGTTTCACAAGGGAATAATTCTTGAGTCCGTCGAAGGTGAAAACGAGAAAGGGCAAGAGTAGAGAGGATGAAGTTGTGGTTTCTCTATGTGGTTCAATGCTCAGATGATACACTTTACACTGGGATTACTACAGACATTAACAGAAGGATAAGGGAGCATAATTTCACCCAGCGAGGGGCTAAATATACACGTTCACGCAGGCCTGTTAGACTTGTATACATTCGCAAGGTTGAGGATAGGTCATCAGCCCTAAAGGCGGAACATCAGTTTAAAAAACTTACAAGGCAAGAAAAGATTAGAGAGATAAGGGAGAGAAACAGCGATGAAAATTATTAGATGGATAAAACACAGGCTCAAGCACAAGATAAGTCACTTTTCTCTTTCATCTTTGAAAGAGACATTCAAAAAGCACGGAGTGGCTCTTGTTGTTATTGTAGTAGTGTGGGAGATTATAGAGGACGTTCTCTTTCCGCTTCTCTTTATCTGGCTCGGTAACAATGTAAATCCGTGGTTTATCACAGGTGCACCGATTAGCTGGCTTCTATGCCTTCATCCAATTGTTGTTCCTGTGACGTGGGCTGCTTGGATGAAATTTTCTAACACCAAGCAGGAGAAAGTGCAGTGATCTCGAAAGACAAGAGAGAGTTTGCTAGAGAGATACTATCTGTATTGCGAACAGCTAAGATTAGTGACGCTGAAATACTTGAAGAGATAGTCTCTATGGGAAATATTGATGATCTCTTGGGTACACTAGAGATGATCACGCTGATGCGCAGTGTCGCCCGCAAGCCTCACGGATAGTCGTGTGGAACCACGGGATAGAAGAGAATATATATAGCTGAATAGGAGAGATCCAGTGAAAATTAGTGAAGAGCACGTTCGTGATTTAGTGAGAGAAGCACTCCGCAGAAGAATGCTGACAGAGGATGAAGATGAGGACCTCGACTTAGAGGTCGAGGAGGGCCCGGATGAAAATCTCAAAGCTGAGATAGAGAAGCTTTTTACTGCAGCTAACGTTGTCGTGGGAGACACGTCTTCAGCAGAAGACAGGACCGCCCGAGACGTGGCTATTAAAGGGCTTGCCCAGATGGCACGCGATTATAATGAGGGCAAATATAGCGGGGCAGACAAAAAATATTTTGACGAGCGGTTCTGGCCAAAAATGAAATCTCTAAGAAGCAAAGGCCCGGGAGAGACAGCCCCCGGCAAGAAGGGTCATGCTCGAAATCTGAACACTGTTCCTAAGAAAGGTACACCGCCTACACCTGTTGTTGCTGGTGAGGAGCATAAGTGGCTGGCTAATAAGGGTAAAGCAAAAGCCTTTCAAGGTGTTCTTGTTGCTGCGCTGGGCTTAAAGACCGACTCTGCTTCAGATAGGCGGATAATGCAGAGAGCATTGGGATGTCGTAGCTCTCGCGATGTCCGCTGCCCTGTCGGAGCAATTGGATCAAAGGCTCGAGCACTGTGGAGATTGGTTACTGGAAAGCCAGCAGGCAAGAATACAGATTTGCCAGCAGGATTTTCAAGTGCCTTGGCTTCAGTCACTAGCGCAAATCTCCAGCCAGGCCAGCAGGCTAAGATCAAAGCGAAATTTAAGAGCAGGCCCAGTACTCCCAGTAGCAAGGCTTCTCCTCCCACTCCCAGCACACCTCCGTCAGCTCCCACAGCTCCCCCATCTTCTAGTGTACCCGCAGATAGCGTGGTAGAATTAGCAGGCATGAAATGGAAGATGAGAAAGAGCGGTGACTGGACTACTGTCATAAGAGACCCTGATGCATACACTTACGATCTGATCCAACTACGGGTGAAACCTGATGGCACTCTCGTGTCGAAAGGGCGGTCAGAAGGTCAAACACTAGAAGTCGACGTGTGGTCTGATGACCCTGAAAACGAGTCGGGTCTATCGGGAGATTATTTGGATTCATATATAAAGATTGTAGATATGCACAGAGACGCAAGTGAGAACATCTATAGAACCCTTGAAGCTGCCTACGATCCCCAGCAGTCTGATCTAACCTCATAAACCTTCTACTTCCACACATGTAAACTGATACTTCTGTTGGTATAATATACTTGCTGTTACTAATAACATAGTGCTTAACAGGAGGAATACAGCATGATTCATCTTAACTGTGATCCAGACGATGAAATCTACGATGACGATACTCTTGATGCTGACGAGGAGTATCCGAGAAATAGTCAGCGAATTCGTGAGAATATTGAATTTTTTGACCAATTTCTCTCTTATTGTGAAAACTATGCACGTGAGGAGGTAGAAGATGAGATGGGAAGTTAAAGAGACAGATGACAGTAAGTGGGGAATCTACCTGAAGGAAGAATTCTGGCGTTTTCCAGACAAGCCTGTCCTCTACAGCGTATCAATCGATGAGCAAGGAGCTCGTCAGCGGGTAGGCTGGATGAACGCTGAACAGGAACGCCTCGAGGCAAACCCGGAAGAGGAGTTCTACGAGTCAGAGGAAGAGGTTGAAGAAGAATCACTTGCAGCAGGTGAGGAGGGACGTGATGGCGACGGGAAATGAAGCAAACAGATTTTGGAGTCTTTTCGAGGAGATTGAGAAGTCATCTGGAGGTGTATATGCAAATGACATCCTGCTTGGAGATCTCATCAGGTTCTTGCCAGTAGACACAATTGATAAGTTTGTTGAGAGCTTTCGAACTACCCGGGAGATTCCTGTACATGATCTTGAAGATCCTGACTCTGAAACTGATATTATTCCGTTGCGTAGTGAACTAGCAGACAGCACAAAGCGGTAACAGAGATGAAAAGTTTCTTTATAGCTCTCTCAGCATTTTGCTTGGCTGGATGCATGAGCGCGCGCTATGCAGGGTCAGGGTTTACGAGCTCTACAAGCGCATGCGTTGATGGAGCTTTGGTAAATATCGACGCAGCAGGATGCAAAGAATTTTATCTCCACGAGAAAAACAATGACAAAACATTCCGTGTTAAATGCAAGAGATCTAATCTTAACAACTTTTGGACGATGGCCACGTTTGAGGCTATTCCTCAGGGAGGAGATACAAATCTTTCTGATAGCTTTAAGCCTTTTTGTTCTGACTCTAGCGTAACTCTTTATGTTCATGACACGCGCAAGAAGTCAAAAGGAGCCCGACAAAGATGAAAGTAGTTGTCGCTAGTGGATATTTTGATCCTATTCATGTAGGACATATAGAATATCTGGAAAAAGCCAGCCTGCTCGGAGACAGGCTTGTCGTAATTGTAAATAGTGATCACCAGGCTAAGATTAAAAAGGGTCGATCATTTATGTCTGAGAGTGATAGAATGAAAATCGTTTCCTCTTTGAGGTGCGTTGACAAGGTTTTCCTCTCAATAGACACAGACGGGTCTGTTTGTGAAAGCTTGCGATCTCTCTCGCCTGATATTTTTGCCAAAGGTGGAGACAGGACGACTAGTGAGATACCGGAGTCGCAGGTATGTCGTGATCTTGGTGTAGATATTGTTGACAGTTTAGGAGAAAAAATTAGATCATCTTCTAAGTTTACTGGGATCATTCAAAGGGAGAGTACATGAAAGTAGGTGATGTTGTCATTCAAGGGGGATCTCTCGTTAAGTTGAAGGGTGTTTCAAAGAGTAGGCAGCTCGGAGTTGTAGTAGATATTCACGAGCAGGATAAGAGAATTCCAGCCAAGTGGAGAGAGAATCTAGGCAGGCTAATAGACGTGATGTGGGCTAGCGGAAAGATCTCTAAAAACTTTGCAGAGGGCTCGCTGAGCGTGGTTTCAAGTAGTGATCTGACTCTTTTAGAAAGAGAAGAATTGAACATCACTTCAGAGAAGTGTACAATAGATAATCATACTAAGCCAATTGACATCTCTATTTCTGGATGTGAAGAGGAATATGATGAAGAAATTGAACTCTACAAGACTTACGGAGGTGACTGAGAGTGACTGTTAGGGAGCTAATTGAATGTTTGCAAGAAATGCCCCAAGATTGCATGGTTGTGGTAAGGGGATACGAGGGCGGTGTAGAAGAGGTGACTGAACTAGAAAATACTCGAATAGCTCTTGATGTAAATGAAGAGTGGAATTACGGATCTCATGAGCTGCTAGACCCGAGAGACAAAGGGCCCGGTGATGATATTGCTGAGGCAGTCTACATTAGAAACGGGGTAGGATAATGAATACTTTGACTAGCTTTGTCCTGATAGGGACAGTTGTCTCTAGCGATCAATTTCTCTCAACTGTCGAATTCACACTTAATCCTGCTACTAACGGCGGTCCTTCAATTGCTGTGCTACCAAATGAGGCAATACCATGCAAGGTTGAGGTAGGAAAAAAGATATATGTCGTGAAGGCTGAGCATCAAGCCATCCCAGTTATCACATGCAAAAAGGAAAAAGATGAATCTTAAATCTATTGTTTTGAGTTTGATGCTGGGCGGTCCTGCTCTGGCATCAGATCTATCTGATAGCGAAACATCATACACGGGTGCGACAATTCTTGAAGGAGACTGGGATGTAACGTTTGAAAACAGCGTTGACATTTCTGGCAGTGAGGATCGATTTCCGTACGCCTTCTTCGAGGGAAACACTCTCTACGTCGGCAACTCGGACATTTACGATAACACTATTGATGCCATCGTTGAGTTCTTCTGGTTCCAATCGTCGATTGATAGAGGTACAGATTTTTATGTTGCCGTCATCAAGACTCGGGTTACTCCGGGACACGACTGTTACTACGCACCATGGGATTGGGCTCGTGGGGCACAATGTAAACTTTGGGCGGACGAGTGGTCGGATTGGGGTGAACATCCCGTTATAAGTGTTGAGGCTATGACTGATGTCGAACGTGAGCAGGGTGCATTTCGCTGGGACTGGTCAGTTCCATTCGAGAGCTATGGAATTGATGCTTATGGACAAGTGACATTCCAGAACAAGTATGGTATCGGATCAGACTCAGAAGGCGCGATCATGGCACACGGCGATTATCCTTTAAGTGAAGATGGAGACGTGAAGGCATCAGGCAATGTCCAGGTAAAGGGATTCCACTCTTCAGAGTATTCTGTCCAGACACAGTATGAGGTGACGCTATATGAATGGGACGTCTCTGTGGATGGCAGGGCTGATTTGATGGCGTGGGATATGTATCTTAACCTTGGCGCAAGAGAAACACAATCTGCCTACCATGAGTACTTCTTAAGCGTACAGGTTGAGGAGGGCCAGCCTTTCACAATGGACCAATTGAACTTTATCGGTAACTTTGACACTGGCTGGTACGATCCGTTTCATCACGAACTCGGATTGACCCTAGAGGGTGTAACTATCATGCAACCCTACTATGCCCCTGCTAGTGAAGAGGCTGAGGATGAAGATGAGGCTGAAGCTAATCATGAAGATACTGGTAGTGTAGATACTGGAGATAGTGACGAAGAGCACACTCATAATGAAGACGGATATCACAGTGAAGAAATGGGGGGTCTTGAAGAAGATAGAAAAGTAGGGGAAGGCAAGCGTGGGTGCTCAACAGTTTCCTCGACCCCTACCTGGAGCATTATCTTAATGAGCCTCGTAGCTCTAAGAAAAAGAGAGCAGTAGCATGGGACTAGTGCCCGTGTGCATCGGGATGCCTCGCTCAGCCTCAAGAATGACGTGGCAGATAGCAAAGCTCTTCTCGCCTCCCGAGCCAGATGGGTGGCAAGAAATGATGAAACAGGGAAACGTAATTCCATCACAGCGACCTGAGCCGTGGCCATATCGATCACATGATTTTATACCAGGAATGGACCCAGTTATCTACACTTATCGGGACCCTGTTGAATCTTTTCTGTCTCTTTATTCTAGGGTGCTGGAGGACCCAGAGTTGTGCAACGAGGATGTTGAGTCTAGGTACCTTCGATGCATTACAGAAATCCTACCACATCAGCAAATCTTAAGCAAGCTAGTCAATCAGCATAAAAACGGGCGTTCGCTATTGCTTATGAAATACGAAGAGTATTTTGGAAATGATGAAAAGCGTGTGAGAGATATTGGAAATTTCTTAAAAGTCGATGCCAGTCAAGAGAGGATTTTTCAAATCATAGACGACGTAAGCCTTGATAGAAATATTAGAAGGTCACGCAATGGGCCATCCCAGTCTCCTCTTAATTCTTTTTCAAAATGGGAAGATCTAGAGTCTGGGATGCAAGCTAATCATATCAACGAGAAGACTCGCGGCAGAGTGGGGGAGTACCAAAAGCATTTCCCAGTTGAGATGGATTTGATTTTAGAAGATGATAGCGCTAATAGACTTGGAAGATTGCGGCTCTTTGCACAGGAGCTAGGGTATAATTACTAGCATGGCTACGGGAGAAACTTATGGGAGAATTTTGGAATGCCCTTATAAACGGGCTGACGCCGGTTAATAAAAGCGAACCATCAGTGTGGTGGAAGGCGCCGCTTGTCTTCTTTCTTATTATTATTTTTTTGATTATTTTCTAGGATAGATTATGAAATCGGGTGACCTTGTACGATGGACACCAAGAAGGAATACTGAGCCCTGGTTTGAGACAACATTGTGTCTGCTTGTGGAATATAAAAAGTGGGAAAAGATGGGCACAATACTTTGTGATGGCAAGCTTGTCAGAGTAAGAGGAGAAGATCTAGAAAAAGCAGGCAAGAAGGATGAGTTTAAATGCAAGTAGGCGACCTAGTTCACTGGAATAATCAGGAGGTAGGCCTGATTGTAGACGTCGATCCTCTGAGAGAAGATAGCTTGTATGAGTATGACAAGATCAATGAGATAGTAGTTCTTAAATCTGATGGCGGCTTATGGTATTCATGCCCAACGGGCTGGGAGGTTATCAGTGAAAACAATTGATCTTCATGGAGTAAGGCACAAAGACGTATCAGATGTTTTGTGTAGATGCTGCAGCGAGTACGACATTCCGTTTGTTGTGATTACAGGAAAATCTTCGCAGATGAAAAGAATAGTTGCTGCTGTAGTTGAGCAGTTTGGTCTTAAGGCTAGAGACTCTCTAGACAACTTAGGAAGAGTGGTGGTTGATGAAGATCGGTGATCTTGTGAGAATGATTCCTAAGAAGCACCACCCACTTTGGAAAAATGGAAAATGGCAAGGACAACTTGATCCATGGAAAGGGACAGTGGGTATTATCATTAGTGAATATCCACCCCCAGATGACGGCATGTTTGTCATGATGACTCATGATCCATCAAAGAAGTCTGTTGAGACAATTGTGATAAATGATTATGATGTGGAGGTAATCAATGAAAGTCGGTGATCTAGTCAGGTTCAAAAGTATTCCTAGACATCCTGACATTTGTGAGTGCAGGGGATGCTTGGGAGAGAAAGGTGTCGTATTAGACGTAGATGATTCTCACAGGCAGACAAATCTATCCATACTTTCTACAAGTGGCGTGGTCATAAAGAAAGTATGGATAGATTATGTGGAGGAGCTTTATGACAATCGGTGAACTTGTTAAAATCAATGACCTAAACGAGCCCGACCCAAAGCGTATGATTGGTATAGTAGTGAGGCATGATATGTATGATTCACAATTTAACAAAGCAGGCGAAAAAATCTCTGAGATTTTGTGGAATGATGGAAGGCTTGGCTGGATTCTTACAAGCAGGTTAGACTTAGTAGATGGCATTAACAGATAAAGAAAATCAACAGATTGACGAGATGATAGCAGCATACGAAAGAACTATAAAGTTTATCAGGGGTCAAGTATTAGATCTTAAAAGACAGAAGATTACTTTTTCTTCTAAGATGGAGATTCTTTGTCAACAGTGTAAAAATGAAGGAAAGAAGTGAGATGCCCTGGTGTATCTAAAATCATTGTCAAGACTGGCTGCTAGAAAAATCGGGTGGCTCTTTTGCGAGATAGCGTTTCGGTGGTTTGACTTTTTTAACTACCCGCTCGAAGATTACAAGTGGCGATGGTATCACTACATGACCTACCTGTCCGGATCTATTCCAATGGTGATAGGCTGCTTTTTCTATGGTATAGCAGGAGAGAAAAGAGATGAATAGAATTGTCCTCTTTGATATGGACGGAACACTTACTGAGCCAAGGGAGGCGATGCAAGAGAACATGGTTGCTTCCATTACCAACCTGCTAGAGAAGTCTGAGGTGGGTATTGTCACAGGATCGGATATCGACTATGTGTTTCAGCAATGCAAGATTCTGATTGAAAACAAGTACATCGATAAAACAAAGCTCCACCTCTTTCCCTGTAACGGTACAAAGGTTTATAAGTGGAATGCCAGCACTTCATCTTATGAAAACGTCTATGCTGTCGACATGATCAACAAGCTCGGCCAGGACGCCTACAACACGATCTTGTCTAGTTGTCTCAGGTACCAGTCTTGCATATCCAGTGCTCATAGCCTTCCGTACACTGGCACCTTCTTTCACTATCGGGGATCCATGCTCAATTGGTGTCCCATCGGGAGGAGCGCCAAGTCTGGTGAAAGACTCTTATGGGTTGAAGAGGATGAGCAACACAAGATTCGTGATCACTACCTAAGTCTTTTAGTGAGAGATATAAACAATGCAGATATTCCCGTTACTGTTGCACTTGGCGGGTCGACTAGCTTTGATATCTACCCAGCCGGTTGGGATAAGACTTACGTGACTAAACATCTGCAAGACTATGATATGCTTTTCATTGGAGACAAGTGTACAGGGACAGGCAATGACAAGACATTGTACGATATGCTTCAACCAGAAAACTCAAGAGAGACTGCAAGCCCTTCAATGACCATTGATCTAATTGAGAGAATTAGGATGCAGTTCTGGTTTGAGGGAAAATAGCCTTATGAGAATCTTACTACTTACACTATTTATTACAGCATGTTCAGACTACAAGCTAAGTGGGACGAGTTCAAATCAGTCTGGTGAAGATGCTCGTCCATTGCCCGGACTAGACACGGCTGATCCAGAAGAATTACCGCCTGTTGACACTGGTGAAGACGAAGAGGAACCCGAGCCCATGGCACCTATCGCTGTGTGCGACGTTACACCCAATCCGATCTCACCCCCGTTTGAATCTGCAACATGGATTGGGAATGACTCGTATGATTTGGGTGATGCTGATATTATTGATTACGACTGGCAGTTAGTCTCTTCACCTGAGGGTTCAACAGTCACTATACCTACGGGCGGTGCAAACCGCACTCCTTTCACGCCATCACTAGCAGGTGACTATGTCGGTAGGTTAGTAGTTACCAATGACGCAGGATTATCTTCTGATCCGTGCGAAGTGACGCTAGAAGCGATACCCGCTCAGAATCTTTGGGTTGAACTCTTCTGGTCTGAACCGCAGGATGACATGGACTTGCATCTTCTGGCGCCTGGCGGAACGCTAGAGACGAGAACAGATTGCTACTACTCAAACTGCACCGAATCTGCACAGCTCTTCTTTCCCATGGACTGGGGTATATCAGGATACACAGAAGACAACCCCGTTCTGGACTTGGATGATATACCAGGCACAGGGCCAGAGAACATCAACATAGCAGATCCAGTAACTGACGGTGTCTACACTGTAGTTGTTCACGACTATACCGGGTCTACAATAGACGTCTACGGAGACAACGAAGTAACTGTCAACATTTATCTTGACGGAACACTTGCTTGGACCGACACGAGGATCATTGTGGGTGACGGTAGCTATACATACTTCGCTCAAATTAGCTGGTCTACTGGGACCATTACATCATTATAGGCGAGAGATGAAAGTTGGTGATCTGGTAGAATATCGAGGATGGTCAAAAGATAAGGCTGGTCCGATGGCTATTGTACTAGATCATAACAGGTCTGAGTCAAATTATCATAGTCGCATACGTGTTTTGTGGCTTGGTGAGCAAGTTCCTATTCAAGCATCAGTTGTCTCTACATCAGGATCAAGAATATCTAGCTGGGTTCACCCCAAATATTTTGAGATTATTAATGAAGACAGGTGACTTGATTAAGAGAAAAGGAGAGGATTGGTATGCTATGATTAGAGAGGTAAAAGAAGCATGGCCCATTGAAAGCAAAGGTACCGGCAATCCGATTCATATTGTTGAGATAATGTGGTGTGATGGTGATGCTATAGGGGATGTGGAGTCTTGCGAAGCAAATTGGTTTGAGGTGATAAGTGAAATTTAGAAAAAGGCTTGCAAGAAAAGTTTGGAGATTTATAAGATCTGAAGCTAAGAGCTGGATAACACTTGAGAATAATCGTTGTAAATCGTTAAGCCCGCAGGGAAAAAGATGTATCAAGCAAGGTGATCATCTGCTGTGGCACGAGGATGCTTGGCGTGAGTGGTGGTGGTAAGATTCCACGGTACAAGCCACTCTTCAAGAACTGCTTCTTCGACTATTCCTTGGTACATGATATCATATACAGGGCCTGGGCTGATGTCTTCCTCTTCGAGCCACAGCTTGTTCATCTTTTTGTTGTGAATAAATATCTTTGGCGGAGACGTGTAGGCTTTGATTATCAGAGCAGGCGGACTGTAAGTGACAGATCGAGATTGAGACGAGACAATGCTTACTAAGTCGCCTATTTTGAATTCCATATAGATACTAACTATGTACAAAATTGATTATAAAAGTTATCTTAGAAATGAATAGTTATAGTGTAGAAACCGTAACAACGGAGAAGACTTCGCGCGCCCTAGAAAAATTTTTTATTTTGGCGCGTTGAGACCAGGAACGTTTAATGAAAGATGAGATACAGAAATTCATAGACGAAGACATAAATCCAGCGCTGTCTTCTCACGGAGGGTTTTTGGAAATTGTAGACTTTGACAGCGAGACTAGCGACATCTACGTGAAAATGGGTGGGGGCTGTCAAGGCTGTGCAGTTGCAGCAAAAACGCTGTATGACCAGGTTGAAGTGTTTTTAAGAGAAGAATTCACAGGTCTGGGTAGAGTTCACGACATGACCAACCATGAAGCTGGAGAAACACCCTACTTTAAAAGATCAGAACGGAGCGCATAGTGAAAATCACTCGAAAAAAATTACAACGCGTTATCAAGGAAGAACTCTCTCGGGCTCTATCCGAACAGGTTGATCCCTTAAACCCTGGCCGGCTCCCAACGGGAAAATCGGTCCGCAAGATAGAAAAGAAAAAAGGGGGAATGGCGAAGGAGCTTCAAAAGTACTTGCGAAGAAAAGCTCGCTCACTTACAGACACCGAGGGTCTCACAGGTAGATACGCAGCACATGCTGAGTGGGCTCTTAATCCTGACGGAACTGACAAGGGGGTCGTTATTCACGTCGATGACTCAACGTCTATATCTAAGCCTCACATCGATGCTTTAACTAAAAGCTTTAAGATAGACGCAACACAAGGGTTTGTGAAAGGCAAGCTAGACAAAAACGTCCTGTGGGCCGTTCAGCTCGCATTCTCGAATTAAGGAAAAAAATGAAACTAACAACAGAAGCACTTAAGCAGATAATCAGGGAAGAGTACGAGAAAGCCATCGAACGGCGTAAGTTAGCCGAGGCAGAGATAATCGACTTTCCCACTCCCGCTGACCCCAGGCTTCCCTGGGTTTTTGGGCCAGAAGGTTATATCAAACGATCTGAGCTGTCGCAGCAGTATGAAAAGAAAGAAGACATTGGTGCCGATTCACCGCCAGAAGTTATGATTGCTCGAGCTATGGCCTATCGTGCCAGCGAGCTGACAAATTACCAGCAAGAGTTTGATGATGAGATATTTTCTGACTATGCACTAGAAATCTATCGTGACTATGTTCTAGGAAAATCCGGCGATAAAGATCGAATGCTTGATTCTATGCTCAATAGAATTGATGATGGCGGATGGT
>Ga0163180_10000622_pt1 | contig 20476 bp, 9 predicted proteins | sample AtlANTMetagenome_2_FD_109647 | JGI IMG/M metagenome (GOLD analysis project Ga0163180, IMG submission 109647) | Marine eukaryotic phytoplankton communities from the Atlantic Ocean - Atlantic ANT 4 Metagenome | ecosystem: Environmental > Aquatic > Marine > Oceanic | place: North Atlantic Ocean...
AAACCCCTCCCCTCCTGTTGTTATCCGGAGTCCGGCCGAATTCTCCCGTCCATATCACCAGGGTCTCGTCCAGCATGCCGCGGGCCTTCAGGTCTCGAATAAGGGCTGCCATGGGCTTGTCCACGCTCCGGATCCGGGCGGCATGCCCCCGCTCAAGATAGTCATGGCTGTCCCAACCGCCACTGAAGATCTGAACAAAGCGCACCCCACTCTCGACGAGCCTCCGGGCCATCAGGCACTGCCGCCCGAAAGAAGCGGTTTCCTTTTTGTTGAGCCCGTACATCTCCTGCAGGGCTTCAGACTCTCCCTCCAGGCCAACCACTTCCGGAACCGTCATCTGCATCCGGTAAGCCAGTTCATAACTTTCCATGCGGGCCGTCAGATCACCATGCCCGGGATGGTCCCCGGCATGCTTCTGGTTCAGGAAGGCCAGTTCATCAAGACTTCGCCGCAGATGATTGCGGTCCTTGAAGGACGGCGACGTGAGATCAAGAATAGGAGATCCTCCGGACCTGAGACGGGTAGCCTGGTAATGCGCGGGCAGAAACCCGTTACTCCAGTTTCCCGGGCCTCCCTGCGGCATGGCCAGTTCCGTCATGACCACGTATCCCGGAAGGTTTTCATTAAGGCTCCCCAGCCCATGGTTCACCCAGGCCCCGAGGGCTGGATCAGCCCCCAGGCGGCTACCTGTATTCATATGAAAGAGGGCCTCGGGGTGATTCAACGACTCGGCCTGACATCCCCGGTAGTTGCACAGTTCGTCAGCAACCTCGGGATGCGCCAGGTGCTTCCACTGGTCGCACATCTCGATCCCTGACTGACCGACCTTGCGAAAGCCGAAGGGGCTTCCAACGAAAAACTTGAAGCCCGTCTCCAGCCCCCCGGTCAGCTTCGACTCCTTCTTGTGAAACTCGGAAAGCTCAGGCTTGGGATCAAAGGTATCCATGTGCCCCGGACCACCTTCCATGAAAAGCATGATACAGGCCTTCGCCTTCGGCTCATGCATTGCAGGCCTTGGTGCCAGCGGAGACACCCCGCTGCCATCCCTCGCGAGAAGATCGCTCATCGCGACCGCCCCGAGCGATGCGCCCAGTCCATAGAGAAACTCCCGGCGGGATGCCGGGGTGGATACTGGTCTTGAGCAGGTGGGATGCCGCATCATTCTTCAGTAGACGTACAGAAACTCGTTGGTGTTGAACAGAAGAAGAGAAAGATCCGCAAGCGCACGCACGACGGGCGGAACGTCAGCAGGCTTCGGATCAGCCACATAGTTCTCGAACACTGGCAGAATCTCTTCGTAACTGAACGGCTTACCCGAAAACTCTTCCACCAGGGACCGGGTAATCCGGTTCGGATAGGGTTGAACATCAACCTTCTGCCTGCGGTGGTAGTCCCTCATATCCCTTACGTAAGCCTGCAATCTCTCCACCTCCGCAGCTTCCGCTGACCGACCGAGCACCAATCGGAAAGCCAGTTCGATCTGCCGCTCAAGGCTCCGCGCCTCCCGCCTGAGCCGCAGGGCCAGCGCAATTGACCGGTCGATCATGACATCACTGTTCAGCATGGTGAAAGCCTGCGGAGTAACCGCCGCAGAATAACGTGCCTCGCAGGACTCATTTGAATTCGGCCGGTTGAAGAGATCGAGGAAGGGATCGGGCAATCCCCTCACTCGGTAGGCATAGATAGTGCGGCGGTTTCTCTCACCCGGAGTCCGGGAAGGCTGCCAGGCCGGAGCAATCGAGAATTGAATCATACGTGGAGCCAGGGCTACCTCCCGATTGATCTCCGGCATCACCGGGAGCCCTCCTGTGACCCGATTCAATTCACCGGTGGTTACCAGAAGGGTGTCACGCAACTCCTCGGCGGTCAGTCGACGGGGGGGAAAAAAAGCAAGGAGCCTGTTGTCTGGATCCCTGACCAGAAGATCCTTCATCTCCGGGTGACTTCCTGCCTGACGATAGACTCTTGAAGTCAGGATCAACCGATGCAACCGCTTGAAGCTCCAACCCTTCTCGACAAATTCTGATGCCAGCCAGTCAAGCAATGCGGGGTGAGTCGGCCGGGCTCCCTTTGCCCCGAAGTTATTGGGATTTCCGGCAAGCCCCCTGCCAAAGTGGTGCTGCCAGATACGGTTCACTACTGCCCTCGTCGCGAGCGGATTTCGTGGATTGGCAATCCACTTCGCAAGCGCCAGACGTCGACTCCCAAGGCCCTCCTCTATTCGATAGGGATCATCGACCCCGCTCCCCTCGACCGGTATACCACATCCGCTGAGCACTCCCGGACTGACCGCCTCCCCCGGCGCCTCGAGAGAACCACCAGAATAGATCACGCTCTGAGGCCGCCAACTGCTGTCCACAACCCTCGCGATCCTCATTTTCCGTGCCCGGTTCCCTTTTTCGGGCAAATCCGGACCGTCATATACACCCTGGATCATCGGCTCATAGCGTTCCAGTCGCCGGGTCCAGATCCATTCATCCTGCTCCCTCACCTTCAATCGGCCCTGATCTACGTGATCAAGACCGACATGCCGGGGGGGCTTCCTGTCATCCGGAAGACTCCTCCGCTTATGTTCCGGCAGGTAAGCAAGCCCACGCTGATCAAACCATTCCCTGGCAGCTGCCTCCTGTTTTCCCTTTATGGCTTCCTTCCTCCCGGCAGCAAAGGACAGGAGGCGTTTCACCTGCAAGCGCCCTTCCTCAAACCCATCAATGTTCTCGGATGCAAGAAAAGGAACCTGCCGTTCCGCCATCTGCGTTGCCGCGAAGGCGGCATACAGACGGTAGTAGTCCCGGGTCGGAATCGGATCAAACTTGTGGTCATGACATTTTGCACAACGCATGTTTGTCGCAAGAAAGGTCTGCCCTACCGAGTTCACCACGTCATCAAGGTAGATCTGGCGCGCTTCCGGGGCCTTGACCATTGCGTTATCCCAAGGCCCCATCCGAAGGAACCCGGTTGCCACAAGCCACTCGCTTTCTTCGGCAGTATACCGACCATTGAGCCTGATCTGGTGCAATTTGCCTTCGTCTTCTCCGAGTCGCTTCCTGACCGAACGATCAGCCAACTGGTCTCCAGCCAGCTGCTCGATTACGAAGCGATTGTAGGGTTTGTCATCATTGAAGGAGCGGATGACGTAATCTCGATATCTCCAGGCATTGGAGCGTTCGTAGTCATTGGAATACCCACCGGTATCCGCATAGCGCGCAACATCCAACCAGTGCTGGGCCCAACGCTCTCCATAGTGAGGGCTTTGCAGCAAGCGCTCGATCAGATCTTTCCATGTCTTATCGGGATCCTCTTTCCACCCCTTCTCGAATGCAGTGATCTCATCCGGCTCAGGAGGTAATCCAAGGAGATCATAGGTAACCCTGCGGATCAGGGTGAGGGGGTCGGCCGGGACGGCAGCTTGAAACCCCGCCTTCATCCGACGGGAATCCACAAAGAAATCGATTGGATGCACCTCTCCCGGCACATCAGGCCTGGTCACCGGGCGCAGGGACCACAGGTCTTCGGAGGCATACCGCCGATAACTCCACTCCTCACTCTGACCCCCACTGGTCATGCGGATCTCTCCTTCCCCCGTCACCGCAATGGCCCTTTCAGCCAAAACATACTTACGGCGCTCATCCTCATCAGGCCACGGAGCTCCTGCCGCGATCCAGTTCCGCACGTGCTCAATCTGACTTGGATTCAACCTATCATTCTCCTTGGGAGGCATCTCGAGTTCCTTGTCCTCCCAAGTCATCGCCCGATAGAGATCACTCTCCTCCGGACGCCCCTCAACCAGCACCTGCTGCGAGCTCTCTCCGCCGCGTAACATACCGTCACGGCTGATCAGATTGAGTCCTCCTTCAATCTTACCGGGGTCCTCCCCATGACAGGCAAAACACTTCTCCTTCAAGAGCGGGAAAACCTTGAGAGCAAAGAGCCGCACCCCTTCCTCCTCACCCAACGAGGAAGACAGGAAACTGCTTGCTGCTACCCCGGTCAGGGCCAGAGCATGTCGTAATCGTCGGATTATGCTCACAGGTCGGGGGAATACCTCCATTCCACTTTACGGAGATTCGTTCGCTGGGGCGCCTTATTAAGTGTCACAGCTCCTCCATTCTGCAAGCCCTGATCATAATCACCCGGTTAATCCCTGCCCTTAAAACACATGACCACTTTCCCCTCCACTCCGCGTGCCGCATCTACTGGCATTCATTCATGACGATGATCCTGAATTCTGCAAGGGAGCCTTCTCGGGCTGACGCGCCTGGATAGAACTGACGGGACCTCTATCTCGTGGTCGTCCCTGGTGCAGGACATGGAGCGGGGAAACAACCCGCCTTCGCAGACGGCGGCAGGACTTTTAAGCCCGCCACTTCCGGGAATAAATCCAAGGGGCCACTGAGGGCAGCAGAAGCCTGCTTCTGAAAACCTCCCGAAACATACCTAGAGCTTGGTATAATTCACCTGATTCTCCCCCTCTTTGGTCAGTTCCTGTTCTTGATGGGAAGCCGGGGAACTTCGTATTTTACAAAAGACACCAGCTTCCCTGGCAGGGACATTTCATCTCGCCCCTGATACACCCATGAATCAGTTCACATCCACGCTGACGGCCGCCCTCCTGCTCTCCGTCTCCAATCTGCCCATCATCCATGCTCAGGCGATCCTTCTGGACTGGGACCACGACTGGAGCTTCCTCAACCCGACCCGGGGAGCCCTTCCCCGCATTTCAGAAGGGGCGGCTCCTCACCCAGTCGGCACAACGCCCTGGTTTGCTTCTGCTTCTGAATTCGACGCTGATTATACGGGCCCATCGTTTGCAACTTCCTCTCCTGGCTTTCAGGCAGGATCCGCAAACGCGCCTCTCGGATTTGGAACCATCGATTACCTTTCCAGCCCCCTTCCCTCCCCGGGGGAATTCAGTAGCATGGGCACTCTCCTGATTGCTCCCCCCGGCGGCTCCCGCTACACGAGCTACTTCCGCACCACCTTTACCGTTCCTGATGATGGCAACGCATACACAAATCCCGTTATCCGCTTTATCATGGACGATGGTGGTTTCGTATACCTCGACGGGGAACTCATTCTGACTGTCAATATGTCCGCTGGTGTCGGCGACAACTACCTCGCCACCACGGTCAACTCTCTCAGCACGGAAACTCATCTCCGGGAAGCCCTTCTCAATCTTCCAGTTGGCTCCCTTACCGGAGGAAATCAGGAATCCTCCCTCCCTGGCAATGCCATCGTGGAGAAACAGCTGGAGGCCCTTGCGCCGGGAGAGCACACCATCGCTGTCTCGCTCCACAGCTCGAGCAATACCAGCTCGGACTCCGTCCTTGCCCTCCAGTTACAGGGCGGAGAACCCCGCTGCAGCCTGGCCGCTACGATCTCCAGCTTTGCGCAGAATGATGGCGGCACTCCTGGCAATCCGGTCGATGATACCATCGATTTCACCATCAATGTCACCGCCACCGGGGACTTCGGAAGCGGATGGAAGGTAATGGCTCCCGACAGCGCAACTCACGAGGCCGGAGGGACCTATGGAGCGGACATTGAGATCCGCGGCGTGCCCAGCGGGGAGTTTTCCTCCGGATTCCTCAACCTCAACATCGAGGATGCGGACGACCCCCTCTGCAACACGGTAGTCACTGTGAGTCCTCCCCGGATCATCGCAACTGATCTTCGGAACGGAACCAGCCTTCCGGTCACCACCTCTCCCGGATCAATTACAACGGGGTGGACCATCAACGGCCTGGAGAGAACGATGACAATGAATGATGCCGACGGGGGACCATGGCTGATCGTCAGCGAAGTCATCGACCTCTCTTCCTCCCGGGAGGTCCTCTTCTCGGGATTACTTCAGGTCGACGACTCCTCAAGTGGTACCGAAGACAATGACTCCTTCCTTGCTACCCTCATTATCGATGGCGACACCACAAACCCGCTCAATCTGATCAGCCCACACGACACGATTGATCCGGACGGCGTTCTCAGCGGCGGAGAACTGGCCCCCGGACAGGGCAGCTTTACCCTTGAACTGAATCAACTCATCCCCGGCAGCGCAAACTCGGTACAACTTGTCCTCGAGGCCCTGAATAACTCCGGGAGCGAATCCTTCACAGTCAGGAACCTCATTCTTGCAGACGTGGAGAACACTGCTCCCCGGACCCCCTTGGACGTGACGCGAGAGAATGGCCAACTCACCTTTACCTGGCCCAGCACCCCGGGCCTGGTCTACAACCTTCGCAGCGAGTCGGAGAACTTCGCCTCAGATCCTTCCAAATGGCCGGTCTATGACGATAACGGGGATATCCCGGCTACTCCTCCCCAAAACAGCATAACCATCCCGCTGCCCGGGGACCCCACCCGCCTCTTCGTGGTCGAGTCCCTGCTCCCTCCTCCGGAGTCCGCCTATTCGGACAACTTTGAAAATGGTGTGGGCCTTTGGGAAACAGGTTCCGATGGGGAAGAGGGCACAGCCTGGGAACTCGGCATTCCGGTCAGCGGCCCCTTCAGATCCTTCAGTCCGGAAAACTGCTTCGCCACCAACCTCGGAGGAAACTACACCGCCAATACCAACATCTGGCTCCGCTCCCCCCCCATTGACCTGACCGGCGCAAAAGAAGCGACCCTCCAGTTCGCTCACTACTATGATATAGAGGCCCCGGAGTCCGCAGCTCCTTTTACCGTCTACGATTTTGGAAAACTGAGCATCCTCGATGCCTCGGACAACTCGGAACTGGCCATCCTGATTCCTGCCCTTGCAGATTTCATCGATGACTGGGAAGAGGTCAGCTACTCCCTCCCCCCGGAGGTCCTCGACCGGAGCATCAGGATCGAATTCAGGCTTATCTCTGACGATATCGCCTTTCTCCCAGGCTGGTATGTTGATGATGTGAAGATCACCGTGCCCTGATCCGGGGGCAGGGCGCTCCTGGAATAGCAGAGACGAAATCTGCTCCTTTCTCCGGGGGCAGCTCATGCTTGAGCCATTCCTCAATCCCGCTAGGCTGGCATCCTCATGATCGCCCGACTCCTTGCTCTCTGCCCTGCCCTCATCCTGCCAGGGCAGGCCCTCTCCAACCCCGTAGACCCGGCCCAGCACATCGCCATCATCCAGGCCGTGGGATCGAAAGGCGCGGGAAACCCGGAAGCTGCCGCCGCGTTCCAAGCCCTCTCAGGGGCCACGGCATCCTCAATCCTGCCCCTCCTCCGTGCCATCGAGGAGAGCAACCCGATTGCCCGCAATTGGCTTCGCTCGGCGGTGGAGGTCATCATTGAACGGGAACTCGCTGCCAAGAATCCTCTTCCGTTCGAAGAGTTGGAAAAATTTCTGGCCGACAGAACCCAGGCCCCGGAGGCCCGACGACTCGCATTCGACCTGATGCTGGCCATCGATCGCGAAACCTCGGAGAAGTTGATCCCCGGGTTTATTGACGACCCCAGCACCGAACTACGACGCGACGCGGTTGCCCTGCTGATGACCAGCAGTCGAAAGGCCGGCGAGGACGCCACGACTTATCGCAAGGCACTCGATGCAGCCCGGGATGTCGATCAGATCAAGGAAATCGCCAAGGCCCTCGCCGAGCTGAAGGAGAAAGTGGATTTGTCACGGCACTTCGGATTCCTGACCAACTGGCAGGTCATCGGCCCCTTCCACAACAGCGAACGCAAGGGCTTTGCGGAAGTGTTCCCTCCGGAAAAGGAGGTCGACCTGAAAGCCTCTTACGAGGGAAAGGAATCCGAAGTAACGTGGCAGGCACTTTCCACGGACGACCCCTACGGGAAAGTGGACTTCAACAAACCCTACGGGAAACTCAAGGAAGTTACCGGATACGCCTACCACGAGTTTGATACCGGGGAGGCTCGCCCTGCAGAGTTACGACTCGGCTGCAAGAATGCCTGGAAGATCTGGCTGAATGGAAAACTGGTCTTCGAGCGTGATGAATACCATCGAGGACAACGCATCGATCAATACAAAATGCCCGTGGAACTCAGGAAGGGGACCAACTCTATCCTCCTCAAACTCTGCCAGAACGAGCAGAAACAGGACTGGACCGTTCAGTGGGAGTTCCAATTGCGGGTCTGCGATGCCACCGGAACCGCAATCCTTGCCACCAACCGCCCGGAAGGCGAAACGAAGTAAGCCGCAACGCCCCTATCTTAATCCAATTCCCTCAGAGACAATGAATCGACTCCTTTCAATCTCCCTCCTCGGAGCAACGCTTCTCTTCTTTTCCGGTTCCGCCCGGGCAGAATGGCACCGTTTCCGCGGACCCGACGGCAACGGATACACTTCCGGCAGCAAGGAGCTCCCCCCCGAACTGGGAGAGAACACCCTCGCCTGGAAAGCAACCCTCCCAGGACGAGGACTGGGCAGCCCCATCGTGGTAGGCGACAGGGTTATCCTCTCTGCGGCCAGCGGGCCACATCAGGATAAGCTCCAGATCCTGTGTTTCTCAACCCGGGATGGCTCAGAGATCTGGCGCCGCAGCTTCTGGGCCACAGGTCGCACAATGTGTCACAAGAAAACCTGTGTAGCCGCCCCGACGCCGACCACGGACGGAAAGCACATTTATGCCCTGTGGTCGTCCAACGACCTGATCTGTGTCGACCTGGAGGGAAACCTCAGATGGATGCGTGGACTCACCCTCGACTATCCCAACGCCTCCAACAGCCTGGGGATGTCTTCCTCCCCTCTCATCGCCGGGAATACCTTGGTCGCCCAGATCGAGAACGACTCGGAATCCTTTGCCGCTGGCTTTGACCTGGATAGCGGAGCCAACAAGTGGAAGATCGCGCGCCCCAAGATGGCCAACTGGACTTCCCCGGTTACCATGAAGTTCGGGGGACAGACTATTGTCGCCCTCCAGTCCGGAAAGGGAGTAATGGGCGTTGCTCCTTCCACCGGCTCCGAGCTCTGGAACTTTTCAAAGGGAGCCTCTACCATCCCCTCGGGGGCCGCTGCAGGAGACACCCTCATCGTTCCCTCCAGCGGATTGACCGCCTTCAGACCGAACGCAAAGGGCGGAGAGCCAGTCTCTCTCTGGAACCAGAAAACCCAGAAACCGGCAACCGCGAGCCCCCTTGTCACAGGAGACCGCTTCTACTTCGTAAACAGCGCCGGGGTCTTGACCGCGGCGGACCGGAAAACCGGCGATCGTCTCTGGCGCATCAGATTAAAGGGTCCCTTCTCAGGCTCTCCCGTCGCGTGCCAGAATGGCCACCTCTATCTCTTCAACGAGGAAGGGCTTGGGCAGGTGGTCAGACTCTCGGGAGACGAGGGTGAGGTCGTCAGCGAATTCGAACTCGAGGAAACGATTCTGGCAACTCCCAGCATTGCTCAGGACTCCCTCTATGTCCGCAGCGACCAGACCCTCTGGAAATTCGCGAAGAAGGGCAACTAGGACCTCAACCAGCCTGTGGTGGCAATAACAGGTCCCCTCAGGGCATCACGAATTGATTGCTGGCCGTGAAAATACGACTGGCTCCACCTCCCCCACGGAAAGTCACCTCCATGGGATAACTTTGCCCGGAGACCAGGCCCGAGGAGGAAATATTGAACTCGGCGACCACGGATGCCGGATCCGGAATCCCATTTTCATTCACCCGGGCTGCAGAGGTGGTTACTCCGTTCACGTTAATGTCCCCATTGTCCCAGGTTGCGGCCTCTCCTCCAATAGTCACCCCGGTGGGGCGAACGATATTTCCATTCGCATTATTCACAAGGGCAGGAAGATTGGCCTCACGCCCATTCGTACTGATCCCGGTTGAAGGCAGATCAATATCAACAGTCACCGTGGAAACTACAGGAGGATCAAGATCCCGGTCCATGGCTACGAGAGCGCTGTAGGCGGACTCGTGAGAATCACCTGGATTGGGGGGAGTCGTGAGGGTCGCGACCTCCACCCCGTTGTCCCCGATCAGATACATCTGGTATCTCGGAACATCATCAGGGTCGGTTACATCCTGGAAGGAGATCAATTTGTAATCTGGCCAGTCATCCATGATGAGCGCTCGCCCGTCCCTCGCATTGATCCCCCACTTCTCCGCGATGATGCAGCGATCTGCCGTATCAACTCCCTTGAAGATGGGCACCAGGGAAGTGGAATGAAGCTCGAGTCCCGCAGTGGCTTCAGTCGTATCGACCCCCACCAGATCGAGGATCGTAGTAAACAGGTCCGCAACCTGGACCAGTTTATCGGATACCCCGGTTTGAATGATATCGGGGCCCGTGGCAAAGAAAGGCACATGAATACCCCCCTCGTTGAGAGAGCCCTTGGCCGCGGCAAGACCACCCGCAGGGGCCTGGTCAACCTGGTTCGGAGTCCCGTTATCTCCGAGGACAATGACATTGGTTCTATCTTGATCCACGGAAGCAAGAAGGCGTCCAATCTCCGTATCGAGAGCTTCCAGCATCCGGATATATGAATCCTTGCTGGAAACGCCCGAGGTGGAATAGCCACCCTCCGGGGCCAGAGTGACCGGAGGGTCGTGAAAGGGGTCGTGGGGAGCGTTGAATCCCATCCATACAACCCAGGGATCATTCTCCTGCTCCTCTATGAAGGCCACCGCCTCATCAACCTGTACCGAGGTAGCGTATGGACTGCTGTAGGACCCGGCCGTCACCAGACTGGCAATCGAGGTTCCAGGATCCACGACAATCCCGTTCTCTATCTTCACCCGATTCCACACATTGTAATCCTGGACTCCTCCTTGCAGCGTGCCCGAGAAATTAGGCCAACCCCCAGTGAGCAGAGGCCCCCTGTTCCCTGAAGCCAGATGCCACTTCCCAAAGGAAGCCAACCCATACTGCGGAGCCCGCTCTGAAACGACTTCAGGGAAGGTCGTCTCACTCGCAGGAAGCACGTTGTCGGGATTTGGGTTGCCGACCCCGTGCTGGTAGGTTTGCCGACCTGTCAGAAGCGTGGCGCGGGTAGGAGAGCAGATCGGCTGAGAATAACCCCGGGTAAAAAGCAACCCCCGGTCCGGATTACCCGCAACCGTCCCCGAGGAAAAAAGCAACTGTCGGAGATTCGGCATATTGGCAAGTTGAACTCCCGGAGCCGGTACGTTGTAGAGTTCAGATGCATCTATTCCCCAGTCATCGAGAATGAGAAGAAGGACATTGTTCACACCGGGAACGCTGTAAGCGTTGGTGGAAAGAAAGGCCCTGTTGAGTCGAGCCACGTACTCGCCCCCCTCGAGACTGGAATCATCAAAGCGGACTTCGACCACGCCGGCATCGGGATCATAACCGATCACTTCTGCCACCACCTCACCAACAACAAACGTCTCAATACGCTCTGGCAGGCTCGGGGATACAGGGAATTGGAAGACATGGGTGACAAGGGGAGTAAACTCAAAATCACCCAGACCGCTTTCATCAAAGGGGGCCAGGCTTTCAATTCTGCTTCGGAAAAAATTTCTGGTCGTCACTGCAGGATCTTTGGGAGCACCCGGAGAGTACGAAAGATTCTCCCGGTCTGGCATCAAACCTGTGACCTCGGGAACCCAGGACCCAACCTCCAGGGAAGGCGTGGACTCAACCGTATAACGCCCTCCTTCCACTGCCGACCAGACAAGGGTGAACTCTGCCGGCCCCGCACTCTTGACAGACTTCACAACCGGATTCCTTCGCGCCCCCCCCTCGAAATGGATGAGCACGTTATCCGGCACGGTGACAGGAGAATTTCCTGCGGGAGAACCAAAATAATAACGGGCTATGTTATAGGGGTAAACCGGGGTTCCATCCGATTCGATATTGGTGAAGTAGGCCCATGTTCCGCTAGGATAGTCCGGCGTGACACAGTAACGAACATTATACTCATTGAGGTCAAAGTGAGTATTGGGATCGAATTCTCCGACCCCCTCATAAAGCTCCAGCCCCAGGTCCCCCTTGTAAGCATAATCCTCGAGATAATGCCCGATCGGAAAGCCCCTGGATACCGGAGGGCCGTACTGGGCCACGTTCAGGGTTCTCGCTTGGCCGGAATTACGAGACACCCAGGACGGCAGGGAAGTTCGCCCGGTAGGAACACCTTGCGGGGTATCACCCCTCGGGACCTCCAGGTTGTCGGAGCCATTAGTCCCATCCCTTCTCTGATAACCTGAAATCATGCGGCGGATTTCCGAGTCCGCATCCATGGAACTGGAATAGCCATAGGGGCCATAGATGGGCAGTCCATCCCGGACCCAGCCGATAATTGGTGAATGGAGACCTCCCGGATTTTCCGTGTAGGCGTTGGTCGACGGATCGTAGTCGACCGAGTCTCCGAGAAAGTGCCTGATGGCCGGCGCGTTGGCATGATAGTGATGATTTGATCCCGCCTGATGAGCCAGGGCGTTATCAAAGGTGACCCCCTCGTTGATGTATGCGTCCCGGTTCCACACTCCGTCCCCGTTAACCTGGGCCGGGGCACGGGGGCCATCATCCACTCCCTCGGAAGTATCATGGGAGAAGGCATCACGTGAATCAAAGAGAGCCACTCCATCCACCATGTATCCAATCACCCCGAGCCCGGTCGCCGTTTTTGAGGCCGGGATGACCGGAACTCTCGGAAAGCGGTAGATCTCGGCCCTGTTTGCCGGATAGTTCGGGAACAAGTTGCCATTGGCTCCATACCAGGGGCCCATTACATGAAATCCCAGGTTCGAAGTCCGAATGTAGACATCTGTCGCAGTCGAGGAAATTTCCGTGACCCCGGCATACACCGGCAGGGACTGGGTCCCCTGCCCCCTCGACCAGGTGGTGACCGGTGCCTGGGATGCCATGGCTGAATTATCAGGATAGATCCGGGCGTAACGTCCGGAGAAATCCGTAAACCACGAATTCAGAAGAGGATCCGCGATAGTCGGCAGGCTCAGCACCGACAAAAGGGCAGGCAGCAGAAGTTTCTTCATTTCCGGAATTATTTGCAGGAGGTCCGTAGCAACCTCCTGCCTTCTTGAGATCTAACCCTCAAAAGCCCTTCTGGTTCCCCGGAACTTGGGAGAACTTCCTTCCGGCACATCCGGGGGATGCTCAACAACATTCTTTCCTCAACCCTCCCCCGGACTACTTGGGCACTACGACCTGGGAGGGTTCAACGGTAGCGGTGAAGTATCCCAGCGGTTCTTCATTCAAGTCGGTAATGAGCCATGTCGCCTTTGAAAAACTCCCCCGGGTGAGGGTAGCTCCCCCCGCGATCTCGGCATAATACTTCAGGCCACCACCATACTCCACCCAGTAGAGCTTCACGATTTCCTCCCTCGTATTCCTGATACTGATGCTACTCAGAGTTCCTCCTCCCTTTGATCGCGGGGGAGTCTCCGTCCCGGCAGGAACCCACTTCAAATCAATGCGCACCACCTCCTTCTCCTCTTTCTTTGTTTGCTCCTTCCGGGCGGCCGCATCAGCCGCGACCTTGTCGAGATTCACCCCCCTGACAATCTTGAGATCCGGAAGTGAGCGGACAAGACTGTCACAACCTTCGTCCGTCACTCCTGTCTGCCATACATAAAGTCTCTGCAACTTCGGCATGGAACCCAGATGGGCCAGCCCCGCATCGGTTATCTCAGTACCGTAGAGATTCAAATATTCGAGGCCGGTCAATCCCGCAAGATGGGCCATCCCGCCATCACTGATTCCCGTTCGTTCCAGGTGCAGCCGCCCGAGGTTACCCAGTCCTGCGAGATGCTTGAGCCCTTCGTCGGTCGTTCGGGTTCCCCTGAGGTTCAGCAGGAGGACTGAATCACCGAGCAGGGCCACCTGCTCAAGAGTCTCATCTCCCATCGCCTTTCCCTTTCGCTGGAACTCAATTTCCCAACCTCCCCCCACCGGTCGGACAATACCACCCGCCTCGCGAATGGCCTCCAGTGCCCCGTCATTAGCGTGTAAAAGCGTGGCGCTCCACAGAAGCGTTGCCAAAGAACAGAAAAATACGGGTATTGGGGCAGTCCGAGACATCACAGTCATCTTTCAGGTGCTACTCTACAGGATCCAAGATCACTCGAATATACTGCGAAGAGATGATCGCCTCATCAACTCACTTCCTGATAGTTTTTTGAGCACATTCTACTAGGATTAGGCCGTGGATCATCATTTGCACTACACTCGGAGACAGATCTTGCAATCGAGCGTAGGTCTGGCCGGACTCACCCTCCCCAGCTGGATGCAGATGCAGGCAGCCACCGAACAGGCCGTCTCGGCCGCTCCGAGTGCGAAATCATGCATCGTCCTGTTCCTGTGGGGCGGACTCGCCCAGCAGGAATCCTTCGATCCAAAACCGGATGCCCAGTCCGAGTATAAGAGCCGCTTCGGAGAGATTCCCACGGCCACTCCCGGGGTTCAGTTCTGCGAATACCTTCCCCTCCTTGCCAAGCATAGTGAGAAGATGGCCATCGTGCGATCTGTTCACCATACTCAGGGAGCGCATAGCAGCGGTCTCTACAAGAGCATGACCGGCCGCGATCCGATTGGCGGGACAAGGGCACGCAACCGGGCCAACTGGCCCTCGATGACCTCATTTCTTGGAAGATTTCAGGAGCGCACCGCCGGGGTCCCTAATGCCATCCGCATGCCGCATACCATGTATGACAACGGCGCCCTGATGGCAGGAGACGATGGTGGCTGGCTTGGGTCAGACTATGATCCCGTTATGCTGCGCATCCCTGATGGAACTCCTTACCAGGGAACAATCCGACACACCGAACCAGCCTTGGATCTCACCCTCGGGGTCAAGTCCGACCGCTTCAAGAAGCGTCTCCTCATGCTCGATCAGATCGAGCGCCGGCTTACTGCCAATGGAGCTGCCGAGTATCATGAACTCGACCACTTCCGCCAGATGGCCGCGGACATGCTGGTCAGCTCGCCCGTCAAGGAGGCCTATGACCTGAGTCAGGAAGATCCCCGGCTCCGCGCCATGTATGGCGACCATATGGGTGGCCAGGGAATGTTGCTGGCCCGGAGGCTTACAGAGGTAGGAGTTCCGGTCGTGCAGGTCGTCTGTGCGGCTGAGGACCTGCAGGGCGGATACTCGGACACCTTCGACACTCATCACAATCACTTCCCCAAGATGAAGGACCGTCTGCTCCCTGTCTTCGACCAGGCCGCCTCCGCCCTTCTCACCGACCTCGATCAGCGAGGCCAGCTGGACGAGACCCTGGTGGTCTTCCTCACCGAATTCGGGCGCACTCCAAAGATCAATGGCAAGGGAGGGCGGGATCATCATCCCGCGGTCTATTCCGTGGCCTTTGCAGGTGGCGGCATCCAGGGAGGCCAGATTTACGGAAGCAGTGACAAGAACGCAGCTCTTCCTACCAGCAAAGCCTGCACTCCTGCCGATCTTCACGCCACGGTCTACAAGGCCATGGGCATCGACCACCGGGCGGAACTCCATGACCGGGAGGGGCGCCCTTTCATCATCTGTGAGGGCAATCCGCTGCCGCTCTTCTGATCAGCCTTCGACTCATGTCTTCCGGCCCTCGTCTGCTTTCCGTCCTCGGCCTGATCCTCACGGCGACATCCTCCGCCTTTGGGGAACTGACTTGGAGCAGCGATACTCCCATCACCCTCTCCGGCCCTCATTCCGGCCACCAGCTCGTCCTGCTCGGAACGGCCCGCGATCTGACCCGGGACGCCACCTTCACCAGCGCTCCAGACGGCATCGTCACGATTGACTCCTCCGGTTACGTTCGGCCCCTGCGCAACGGAACCGCGACCGTCACGGCTACCTGGGAGAATGGCAGCGCTCCTCCTCGGACGGTCACCGTGGAACGCCATGGCGACACCATCCCGGTCAGCTTCGTTAATGAGATCGTTCCCCTCTTCACTCGTCATGGATGCAATGGGGGCAGTTGCCACGGAAAGGTCGGGGGACAAAACGGCTTCCGTCTCTCCCTCATGGGATTTGAACCCCACCGGGATCGCAACTACGTCAGGGAAGGACTCGGGCGCCGAATCTTCAGGGCCGCTCCCGGACACAGTTTGCTCGTGATGAAAGGGGCCGGGCTACTCCCCCACAAGGGCGGGACCCGCGTGGAAAAAGGAAGTGATGACTATCAACTCCTCATCCGGTGGATCAGCCAGATGGGATCTTCCCCGGAAAACGACACCGGGGATCCAGGGGTCGACCGGATCGCGGTCATGCCTGCGGACCGCCTCGCTGCCGCAGGAGCTTCGCAACAACTGCGGGTCACCGCCTACTTCAAGGATGGCACCACCCGCGACGTGACCCGGGCCGCGGTTTACGAGTCCAATGACGAGAGCATGGCCAAAACCGACCTCAAGGGCCTCGTTCACCTCAAGGACAAGGCCGGCACTGCGTCCGTGATGGTTCGATTCAGGGAGTACGTTGCAGTATTCCGGGCCACCGTTCCCCTTGGAGCACCACTCGAGACAACTCCCGAACCACGCAACCTCGTTGACGAACACGTCTTTGCAAAACTGCAGACCCTTGGCCTGCCACCTTCCTCCCGTTGTGACGATGGGACCTTCCTGCGCCGGGTGACGGTCGACATTGCCGGACGCCTTCCCTCCCTGCAGGAGGCCCGGTCCTTCCTTGAGGACCAGTCTCCTGATAAGCGCTCCAAGGTTATCGACACGCTCCTTGAAAGCAGCGACTACGCCGACTACTTTGCGGGAAAGTGGGCTTCCATCCTTCGAAACCAGCGCCGGAACGACAAACACCGCCCCGAGACCTACGCTTTTCACGAGTGGATTCGCCAGTCCCTCCAGGCCAACAAGCCCTACGATGAATTTGTCCGGGACATCCTGACCGCTACCGGGACCATCCGGGATAACCCTCCCGTGGCCTGGTTCCGGAACGTCGGAGGGGAGAAGGAGCGCATGCAGGACATGGGACAGGTCTTCCTCGGCGTGCGCCTGCAATGCGCCCAGTGCCACCACCATCCCTACGAGAAATGGAGCCAGGACGACTACTACGGGCTGGCGGCTTTCTTTACTGCCCTGGAAAACAAGCAGGCCCGCCCGGGAGAGGGCGCTTTTCTGCATCGCTCCAAGGTGGCCCTTTCAAAAAACCCCAGCAGCGAAAAGGACCTGGGACCAGCGCTTCCGGGACGAGGCCCACTGGAGCTTTCCCCTGGAGAGGATCCACGGGAAGCCCTCGCCAGCTGGGTTGTCGGTCCGGAGAATCCCTACTTCGCCCGGATGATCTCCAACCGCTACTGGAAACACTTCTTCGGACGGGGCCTCGTCGATCCCGAGGATGACATGCGTACCACGAACCCGCCTACTCATCCTGCTCTCCTCTCCGCCCTCGAACAACATGTCATCAAGAGCGGATTCGACCTCAAATCCCTCATCCGCCTCATCTGTAACAGCGATACCTACCAGCTCAGCAGCAGCCCCAATGAGCGCAATGGGCAGGATCAGCAGAACTATTCCCGCTTTTACCCCCGGCGCCTGCAGGCCGAGGTGCTTGCCGATGCCATCAACCAGCTCACCAACGGGTCCGATTCCTTCCGGGGGCAACCAGCGGGAGCGCGAGCGGTTCAGTTGCCCGACGACCAGTTTGCCCAGGAGTTTCACTTCCTTGCCATCTTCGGGCGCCCCAACATGGCCAGTGCCTGCGAATGTGAAAGAACGTCCACCTTCAGCCTGGCGCAGGCGGTGCAACTGGTGAACTCCAAGGAAACTAGTGCCAAGCTGGCCTCCCCCCTCTCCCGGGTCTCTCTCCTTCTCCGCGAAAACGAACGCACTGACCAGAGCCGGGTTGAGGAACTCTACCTCCGGGCCTACTCCCGACCTGCCACCTCCGAGGATCTTATAATCGCCAGGCGCCACCTCGACGAAGCCAGTGCCGATCCAGCTGCCAGACGAGCGTCCTACGAGGATCTTGTCTGGGCGCTCCTCAATAGCCGGGAGTTCATTTACAATCACTGACCGCGGTTGCTGCAGAACCTCCCCGGCAAGGCAACCAACCCACAATGCTTCCCAAGAACACAAGGATTGCAGCAGTGAAAATTGCCGCCCTGGTTACTACCATCGGCAGCCTCCCGGCACAACTCCCTGTGCCTGTCCTTGAATCCATTTTTCCTGCCGGTGGCCAGGCCGGAACCTCGGTCGTGGTCACAGTCACCGGTGAGGAACTTGAGGGCGCCACCGGACTTGTGTTTTCCACCAGCGAGCAGGGATTCTCCATCACGGGAGAAGTCCTTCCTTCCACCGAATCCCCTGAAAACCCAAACCGTTTTCGCCTCCAGATTCCGGCAAATGCCAAGCCGGGTTGTTATGGTGTTCATGTGCAATGCTCAAAGGGCCTGAGTTCCCCGCGTCACTTCATGGTCAGCACCACTCCTGAGCTTCTTGAATCGGGACTCAACCACACCCGGGAACAAGCCATGGAGATCTCCCCGGGAGTCATTGTCAATGGACAGACTGATGAAAGTGCCAGTGACATCTACCGACTGGAATTGAAGGCTGGGGAAGCAGTCCGGATCTCCTGCGAATCGGAAGCCCTCGCTTCCCGGGTCAGCGCCGGCCTTGTTCTCTACAATGCAATCGGGCAGGAAATGGATCGAGACCGCAACAATTCTGATCGTAATGCAATGATCGCCATTACCGCTCCGGAGGACGGCAGTTACTTCCTCCACGTCTCGGACTTCACCTATCACGGAGGCCCCGGCTACAACTACCGCCTTGAAGTTGCCCGGGGCCCTCTCGTCTCCTTTCTTTTTCCTCCCGCTGCTCAATCAGGCGAGACAGGAACTTTTACTCTCTACGGTCGCAATCTCCCCGGCAGCGACCCTTCCAAGAGGGTGCGCGTAAACAACCGTCTTCTTGATACCCTTGAGGTCACGACCTCAATCGAAGCTCTCGAGGAATTCGTCGGCCATGGCCTCATCCGGCCCTCCATGGTTCCGGCCAGATCCTACCGATTCCAAGACGGAGAAGAGGATTCCAACCCCGTCCCCGTGGGCATCGCGTCAGCGCCCGTGGTCCTTGAGACCGAGACCGGAACCAGTGGAGACCCACAGAGTATCCAACCCCCCTGCGAGATCCAGGGACGTTTCAACCGGACCCGGGATCTTGACCGCTACCGCTTTGAAGCCAGCAAGGATGATGAACTCTGGATCGAGTGCCTCGCCCAGCGCATCGGAACTTCCGTAGACCCCATCCTCACGATCGAGAGACTCAGCAGCGATGGAGAATCCGGAGAAACGATGACACAGGTGGCCTCTGCCGACGATCTCGGGGATACCGGAGAAAGAAGATTCCCCCTGCCATGCGGTGACGCCGCCATCGCCTTCAAGGTCCCTGAGGATGGCACCTATCAGGTCAGCATTCTCAACCTGGCCGGCCGGGGAGGCATGGACCAGGTCTACCGCCTGGCCATCCGTGAACCAGAGCCGGGCTTCGAACTTCTGGCCATCCCATGGCGCCAGGCCCATATTAAGAATGAAGTGGATATCCTCACCCCGGTCATGCCCCCGGGAGGCATGACCCAGATCAGGGTCTTTGCCATCCGCCAGGGCGGATTCGAGGGAGAGATTGACCTCAGCATCGATGGTCTCCCCCCCGGGGTGAATTGCCCTCCGGCCTCAATGGGCAGCGGCCGCGACACCACCCTGACTCTTACCGCCAATCCGACCGCCCAGCGCTGGGACGGCCTTATTGCCGTTCAGGGAACCAGCGGACAACTGAAGCGGACTGCAAAGGTCGGCATGCTGCTTCACCGGGCGAGGGACTTCAGCAAGGAAAGCTACTCCACCGCCTTGGCCCGAAGCCTCTCGCTTTCCATTTCGGACTCCAAGCATCCTGTTTCAATAACCATTCCGGAGAAACAGGACTACGAAATCACACTGGGCGAGACTCTTGAGATCCCTGTTAAAGTCCTGCGTCAGGGAGCCAGCGGGGAGATCATCATTCGCTCGGAAGGGCTTCCTCACAAGCACCCGGAACTTAAAATTCCAGCCGGCTCCGACAGCGGGTCCCTTGTTATTGCCTCCGGCAAGGAGGGCGAGTTTCCACGGGAGGCCGGCACCTGGACCTTCCGCCTGACAACTGAGACCACCTTTCAGCACGAACCGGGGCCAGCCGCGGTCGTTCATGCCAGGGCCGAGCAAACCCGGCTCAAGACCGAGGAACGAAAACTTCTTGAGGACATCAAGAACTACAACCCCTCCGCCACAACGGAAACCACCGGGGAAGCTGAACTCTCCGCCGTGGAGGCAGCCCGACGGCTCCCTGTCCTGCAATCAGCAATCCGGGCCACCGCGGAACGGCTCAAGGTCATCGCGGAACGAAAGCGAGCCAGCAGCCGCAAGGTCAGGGCTTACTCCATTCCGCTGAACATCACGATAAAACCACGGGACCCGGCAACTCCCTCCGGTTGACTGTCGGCAGGATTTTAGCTACCTCGAACCTAGGCGAGCTTTCCCAGCATCCGGTCCAGCGAGTCACTGGTCTGATAGATCAACGCCTCCGGATAATGGGCATAGGGGTGGAAATACTCAAAGGTGAGGAACCCCTCATAATCTACCG
>Ga0163180_10000623_pt1 | contig 20473 bp, 15 predicted proteins | sample AtlANTMetagenome_2_FD_109647 | JGI IMG/M metagenome (GOLD analysis project Ga0163180, IMG submission 109647) | Marine eukaryotic phytoplankton communities from the Atlantic Ocean - Atlantic ANT 4 Metagenome | ecosystem: Environmental > Aquatic > Marine > Oceanic | place: North Atlantic Ocean...
TGGCCGAATGGCTCGTGAGAGAGACGGCGCAATAGAGATGATGGGCAGGATTTACCTGTTGATGGTGGCTTTGTTTATTGAAGAGGCCAAGGTTCCCACTATGGTGCTCTTAAATGGCGAGGCGCAGACGGTAAAGCCTGATGATTTGACGGGTGATTTCCAGATTTTCGCAGCAGACCAGGCTTCTACGCCCATCTCTGAGGCGATTCGTGAGCAGAGATTGCTGCAAAACGCGCAACTATTGCAGGCACTTGGTGTTCCTAACCAGAAGATTCTGGAAGAGATTGTTCGTACCATGGGATTACCGGAAGATTTCCTTGAGGCTGCTGCCGCTGCCCCTGCTGCTGCCCCTGAACAGGGCGGCGCTGGTATTCCTGGCGTGGCTAATCCAGAAGGCCCTCCCACCGCGCAAGACCTCGTCAATACTCCCTCACCTCAGAACGTCTCTGACATGTTGCTGGGTGGTGGCGTAGGGTTCACTCAATAGGATTATGTTCAATGCCGGTTATTAAAAGAAAGGGTGGCGGCTATAAGGTCAAGAACACTACGACCAAGAAGCGCATGACGAAAGCCCAGGCTAAACGCCAACAAAAGGCGATCTATGCCAGCAAGAAGAGGAAGAAGTAATGCCATTGTTTGACTACTTCTGTGGTGAACATGTCCATGAGGCGCTCTTTCTTCCCAAGGAGGAGGTGCCCGATTCGATTAAATGCCCCCAATGCGGACAACTCGCCATCAAACAACTCTCTGTTCCGGCCAATACACCGGGTCGTTGGGGTGACCAGACGGGTAAATATGGCGTTGACGGTTTCTATGATCGTGGGCTTGGTGCTCGTTACCAGACCTCGATGCAAAGAGAAGCCATCATGGAAAAGAAAGGGCTTGTCTCGACTGGCGACTTTGACAAACACTACGTCGAAGACACTCTACAGAGGCAGTCGGCGCATCAAAAGCAGCAGGATGCTAACATCTCGCGTTACAAGTCCAACATGAAGAAGTTTGAAGGAGATAAAGGAAGGGCTCTCACCGAGACTTTCTCTATTTCGGAGATGAAGAAACAAGGAACGCTGGCACAAGATGCCGCAAAGGAAGCATAGATGGCTGAACTATTACCACAAGAGCAAGCCGTGTTAGACGTAGCAGCAGAAGTAGACGCTGCAAAAGATGCCAGCTTTGAACAAATGGCCCCTTCTGGGGATTTTCCTGCAAGTGATTTGAATGCCCTCGTTGACTCCCTCAATAGTGTGTTGCCTCTCTTCAACCTCCCTGCTTATCCCGCCTTTACAGAAGACCTCGATGGACCACTGCCCACAGAGTTCGTACAGCAACTCTCCATGGTGGCTGACGCTGCTGCTGCTTCTGGCTTAGAGCGTCTGTCCTTTGATGTGACAACTGTCAGTGATTCCGGGGACTTAGAGGATATTCAAGCACGTTTAGATACATTAGCTAACAACCAGTCTTTCATTACTTTCTTGCGTTCAGAGGCTCAAGGTGAGCCAGAGGGTGTGGCAGAAGATGCTCCACCTTTCGATGTAGAGGCAGCCGTAGTTGCCGAAGGACCAAGCGGGGAGGATATGGAAGCAATGATGATGGAGAGGATGTAAATGTCCGAAGCACAAGCACAAGCACAAGCACAAGCACAAGAGACTCCAGCCGTTGAGGCAGCCCCTGTAACGGAGTCGGCCCCTGAGCAGGAGGCTGCCCCGGCTACGGAGGAACCAAAAGAAGAGGCGACACCATCTATTGATGAGTTTGCTTCTGAGAAACTGGAGGACGAGATCTTCCAGTCAGAAGAAGACTACAAGGGTGTAGACTACAAAGGCGTAATGCAGGAGTTGTCTCCTGAAGCCAAGAAGCTTTTCCACAACCTGCGCTCTTCTTTTACCAAGAAAACTCAGTCTATTTCTGACCAGAAGAAGGCTCTGGAGAACGCAAAGGCTGCACTGCATGCCCGTGAGAAAGCGTTGTTCGAGTCTGACTTCTACAAGAATGTGTCTGAGAAGGCTGCGGTGGAGAACAAAGAGTTCGATCCATACGACACTTCCTCGTTTGAGTCTCGCATTGAGCAAGAAGTTGCCAAGCGCATGACTGAAATGATGGAGCCAATGCGCCAAGCCCATGTGCTCCAACAGCAAAAGCATAAGTTGGATACGTTCAAAGCTCAGCATCCAGACCTTGAGTCTATGAAGACTGAGATTGTCGATGTTCTGAAAGAGCACAAGCACATGAACCTTGAGCAAGCCTATTGGCAGGTAAAGGGTCGCAAGCTTGCCGAGGATATGAAGACACAGGAAAGCGAGATGGCTAACTACAAGAAGGTGGCCCGTGAGGCTGGCCTAAAAGTAGGAGGAGCATCCCGTGGATCCCTTGGTGGCATTCCGAGGCACATCATGGAGAAGGACGATCCAGTGGCTATTTACAACTGGATTCGGGAGAACAAGGGCAAAGTCAAGATTTGATATTTGCTCAACTCCTTCTTCTTTGCTATTGTTTGCACTGAAGACGAGAGCCCCTTGACAGGACAAGCAAAGTCTTCCGGCCCCACCTTGGGACAACCGCAAGTCTTTCTATCTTTTCTTTCCTGGGCGAATAAGCCCTATAGGACTCGTTTATCATGGCTATCCAAAACGATATTCTTAGTTCAACCGCCCGTGCGCGGTCTAAGAAGGCGTTGGACAACCTTTTCCAGACAGTTCCGCTTCTTGATCACATCAAGAAAGCCGGTGGTGTCGAAGTGATTAATGGTGGTCAACGCATTACTCGCGCAGCAATCCTTGCTGAGCACTCCAACATTACCCAGCTCGCTACTGGTTATGAGGCTGTTTCTTCTTCTGTGGCTGACGTTCTCCGTTCGCCAGAGTACGAATGGTGTGACTTTGTTGCTCCCATCGTAATCACCAAGAAGGAAGAGCTTTCCAACCGTGGCGAAAACGCTGTCATCTCCATTGCCGACGCTCGTATGAAGTCTGTGATTGGCATGTTGAAGCGTGAGTGGGAACTTCAAACTATCCGTGGAACCTCCACTGTTCTTACTGAGCTTGGCTCTTTGAACGGTGTGAACACTGCTACGGGTTGGTTGGAAGAACTTGCTTTCGGCGCTCAAGGCAACACCGTTGGTGGTATCTCTAAAACCACCTATGCTTCCAGCAACTGGCAGAACCAGATGTTTGATGTGTCTGCTGGTGGTGGTGCATTTGCTACTCAAGGCTTGAACGGAATGGCTGAGTTGATGCTTCAGACTCAAATCTACGCACCTGAAGGTTCTGTGGACTTGATTCTTGCAAGCCCCACCTCGTACCGTCTGTACAAGAACACCCTTCAGGCTCAAGAGCGCTACATGCCGAAAGAGACGATCCTCGATGCAGGCCGTCTTGCCTTGGCTTACAACGGCGCTTTGATGTACGTTGAGAACAATCTCGGAAATGCTGTTGGAGCCAACACTCCTTCCATGTACTTCCTCAACACCAAGAGCATGAAAGTTGTGTTCGATTCTGACGCGAACTTCTCGCTGACTGATTTCGAGCACAAGAGTGGATACGCTGCGCGTGAAGCACAGATGTTCGTTCGTACTCAGATTGTTGCTGATCACCTTGCAAGCCTTGGTTTGCTCGTAGATGCGGAGGCTTAGACTATGTCATTCGGTCATTTGAATCATGGTAAGTCGCCTCTTGAGGTAGCTATTGTTACCGGCCCACACTCTGACATTGTAGAGTTTGAGGCGGGTGCGGCAATCGTTGCTGGCAATGTGGTGCGTTTCGATACCACTGCAACTGGCGAAGCGCGTGCTCGCACTGTTGTCACTGGCGCTGTCGACGGTCTTTGTGTTGGTGTTGCTCTTGAAGCAGCGGCAGCAGCAGGGGATGTCATTCGCGTCTGTGTTTCTGGATACATTGAGGGCGTAAACGCTACTGGTGGCGCTGGTATCACTGCTGGTGACACTCTTGCTGCTGGTGCGGCAGGTATCGTTGATACCTATGCTGCTGCTGCAACAGACCCACCTATTGGTGTGGCTCTTGCTAATGAAGCCGCAAACGCTGTTACGATGTACTGGTTCCGTAAGCTGTAGACTACGGCCCGCGTGCTAAACTTGGGGCGGGCATCCACTTGGGTGCTCGCCTCTTTTGCATGGAGTTCTAATGAACCTCGCTGAGATGAGATCAATGGTTGGGTCGATTGTAGACTACGACCCGAACGTGCAGACCTACAAAGACGAGGTCAATCGAATCATTAATGAACTCTATTTGGACTTCTTTACTGACCGTCCTTGGAAGTTTGCCCAAGAGACTCAAGAGATTCAAATCTATAAGGACGTTGAGGTTACCACCTGCACTATTGCAGTGGGTGCGAACACATTAATAAAGCTCGCTCCTTCATTCTCAGATTGGATGGAAGGTGCCATTGTAGAGATTAGCGGTGCTACAGTTGCCGCTGATAATGGCGAGTATGTAATCGCTAAATCTACCGCGCTGATTCTTTACTTGGAAGGATTCTCTGGGTCCACCGCTGAGACGGTTACGGCCAAGATTAAGCAGCGATTCATCGACATGCCTGAAGACTGTTCTGAGGTGCTTTCGATTGGAATCCGCAATCCAACCCAGGGAACAAAGGCACACTTTGATTACCTCTCACGTGCTCGTGACGAGGAGCTGGCCCTTCTCTTAAGCTCTACGGGTCTTCCTACTGATTGGCTCATCTATGATGATGTGACCATGAACCAGCCTGTATTGCAGCCTACTCTTGTTGCAAACGCTGCCGGAACTACGTGGAGTGAAGTCGGAACCTACTATGTTCACTACACTTTTGTGCATAAGAACAAGGAGAGCGCACCATCTCCAGTAGCCACCGCTACAGGAACTACTGGAAACTGGCGCTTGGATATTTCAAACATCCAAAACACAGGTACAAACTCCGGTATCTTTAAGCGCTTCTACCTTAGAACAACGACAAACAGTGCCTTCTATCAGGTGTCTAATGCAGACATCAATGAGGCAGCAGTGTCCGCCACTGACCTCAATGTGGCTGTTGACTACCTAATCAACGCTCGCAGGATGCCTGAGAACGATGGCCACTATAAGCGTGTCCGTCTTTATCCTCGCCAAGATACCGACTATCTCATCGAGGCCCGTTTCGTGTACCGTCCTGACCGTCTCATCGAGGATACGGACGTTCCTGAGTTTCCACCTGACCACCACCGCTACCTCGTCTACAGGGCCTGTCAGGAGCTTTTCGTAAAGCATGACAACTTGCAGCATTCTGAGATGTACCGGCGGAAGGCAGACGTTGAGTTGCTGAGAATCGAAAACCTCTACCTCTCGGAAGGAGCAGGTTATTGGATTAAGAATGGTTATCGCGAGAGTCAAATGAGCTATCGCACATCCACCACTCTAAGTACGCGGGGATAGAATGGATCCAAGGCTAAAGCTTGAGGTTCCTCGCCTTGATGGCGTCAATGAGCTTCTGCCTCAACCGAATGGTTCTGCCACTAAGGTGGAGAACTTTACGGTGGATCCCGCTACAGGTGGATGGGATAACCGTATTGGATATGAGAAGTTCTTTCCGAATGCCGCCGTTTATCTACCTTTTCTTCTTGAGAAGAGAATCCACAGTCTCTACATTTGGAGCACTCATAACGGTGCTCGAACTTATCATTTGTTTGAGTCTGAAAACCCTGCATCTGCTCGCTGCAATCTTAGATATACAGTTGGAAATCCTGGTGGAATCGTAGAGGTTGATACGTTCCGTCGCGTCCCTACACTCGATGAACCCGTCACCGACTACGAACCATTTGGTCGCTACCTCATCATCGTCAACGGCCACGATAAGCCCCTGAAGTTTGATGGTGAGAAGGAGGGTGATAGCGTTCGCCCATTAGGTTGGGACCAAATCCCTGGTTCGCCCACTCCTTGGATCCCAGACGTTGCAAACGTAAACCGAGGGAATAATCAGTGGTTTGCTATGCAGGCCCCGGACGCTACTGCAAACTCTTTATTCGGTGGTCTTCCTACTGGTTTCCAGAAGAACTATGGACTCGGATATACTACGAACAACGCTAAGAATAGCTATCGGTGGCGTGTCACGTTCGTCAGTGAAACAGGAAGCGAGAGCCCAATGTCGGCACCTTCTGAGCTTTCGAGTTGGATAACTGATGGCAGTGGTGCTTGGTTTTCTAACTTAAGACATGCTGTTTATTTGGCAGATATTCCGAAGGGTCCAGCAGGAACTGTTGCGCGTCGCATTTATAGAACCAAAAACATGGGTGACGGTGGAACAGCAGATGCTCAATCCGAGTATTACTTCGTTGCTCAAATGAGCAATAACACAGAGACTGTGTACACTGATTCTACTCCGGACCAGTTCTTAGTCACTCTCGCACCAACTGATACTGCCAGTGTAATCTTCCCGTGTCCCGGTGCTCGCTTTGCTGCTACGTTCAAGAACTGTCTGTTCCTCGATGGTGGGCAGTCTGACCCTACTCGTGTGTATTACTCGAACCCACTAAATCCCGATTCATTTTCTGCATCTGATTACTTTGATGTAGGTGTTCGAGATGGTGGCGACATTACTGGGTTGTTTGCTTATTACAACAGCCTCATCCTGTTTCGAGAATCTTCTATTGAGTTGGTGCGTGGGGATCCCGTCAACGGATTCAATGTTGTGCCATTCATTCAGGGCATTGGTTGTAGAGCAATCAACTCAGTGACTGCTGTCCCTGGCGTGGGAATCATGTTCTTAGGCAATGATGGCGTCTATCGAATCTTTGGCGGCCTTGATGGTGGTTCTCAGGTTCAGATTGAGAAGATGACCCCCAACTTGGTCAAGACTCAGAAGCGATTCAATCCTGCTCTTTTGGCTCGTGCGTCTGCTACTTACAGCCCCAAGTGGAGAGAGTGGCATTGCTATATGCCTGTAGATGGCGAGGAGAAGCCAGCGCTTGGCTTGGTCTACCATGTAGATAAGAACGCTTGGTCTACACGCACAGGCTTTCCAGTGGGCTGTATTGCTGCTGACCAGAATGGTGAGCTTATCTTTGGTCACAACACAGGCAAGCCGAGTGGTATCCCAGCTACCTGGGAGACTGGTCTGTTTGTTATTTCGAGAGCAAGGCAGGCGGGCTATACAGTTAATGATGATGGAGATGCTGCCATTGCAAACGCTGCGCCTACCAGCATTTACAAGTCCAACTGGATGGACATGGGCAAGGCGGCACAGAAGAAGTTCGTCAAGTACGTCTACTTGCACGTTATGACAAAGGGGAACAACGCTATCCCCTTAAAATACTTCAAAGATTTCGACTACGATGGCATCACGTCTTCTGGTGAGAAGATGCAGCGTGCAGACCATCCAGACCAAGCGGTATTCAACACTGCAATCTGGGACACTGCTGTATGGGAAGACCCGATGTTCACTACTGTTCGCTACCCTATTGCGCTGAGTGCTGCCTCGTTCTTTGCCTTTGAAGTGGAAACAAACAACGACTTTGTTCTTGTGGGCTACTCGCTTGAGTTTGCTGCGAACAAGACCCACACCATCAAGGGTAAACGCTAATGGCTTTCAAGTGGACAGAAGGCGACCACCGCAGTGGGAACATCCTCGATGCGGATGAGTTCAACACCTCATTCAACAATGTAAAGGGAGAGATTAACGGGGGATTAGATAGGGAGAACCTGCCAAATGCAAGTGTGTCTAATGAAGAGCTGGCTTCAGACGCAATGGTTAAGTACGTTGTAAAATCCGGCATGAGGGCACAAAACACCACCTACTCCAATGCCATATTCACAGATGGGTCCACCCCTATTCCTCAGTCTGTTCGTGCGTTCAACTACAATAGATATTCTGGTGGTTGGAGAACCAATGAGGCCGAGAAGATAACCAATGAAATCTTCCAAGAAGGAATGCTTCACATCGAATACAACGGTTGGTATTGGTTGAGAAATCACGTAGCCACCGCATCGTCTGCAAGAAACACAAACGAAAAGCACTGTCAGATTTGGTGCCAGTTTCAGATTACTTTAGATGGCACTCCGGTTATTACTGGCGGTAAGCACTACCAAAATGTGGGACAGATTCATTTGGTTGGTGATGTGCCAATATCTACCGGCAAGCACGATATTGCTTTGAGGTGGCGGTTTGCTTCTTGGCCCGGTTCTTTTCCGAGTGGAGCAACCACGATCACTCAACCTGTGTTTTACTATGACGGTGGACAACTCACAGTCATCAATAGGTATCGCTAATGGCTAAGATTACTACGACCAATGTCGAAGCTGGTGACGCCACAAGCGTGGCAGCAACCAATGCCGGATTTACCGCTGTTCAAACTGCCACTGCAACAGGCGCATTGAACGAAGAAAATGTTCGATCTGAGGGTATTGATAGAAGGCAGTTGGCCCTTCATAGCGGAACCGGTTCTACGGGACGAATGGAGCCCTTGGTTTACATGCAGATGGAAGATAACCTGAACTCAGGCGCGATTGTTGATACTGTGTACACTGGTCAGAATGGTACGCAAGAGTTCGCAGTTAACGGGCCTCCTGATCTTTTACTGAACTTTACCGGTTTGCCTGGTGGATACTTGGCAATCAGTACAGGCGATTTGATTCGCATTCACTATACGATTTATTTGAAATCACACACAGATACAACCTATACATCTGCGGGTAGTGACAACGCTGCTGATGCTAACAGGCAGAACAATCCTGCTGATGGTATTGGTCTTTTGTTCTTCCCTACTTGGCAGTTGACAGGTGGTGGAGCAATGCAGGTTCTTCCGAACGAGGAGGACTTGTTGACTAACTTTGGTCCCGGTGCTGGAGTTACGATTGACAACACTACGTCCAGAACTGACGCTGTTTCTTTTGTATCTTTAGAGGGAACTGGAACAGGTGGTGGTGCGTCGCGGTTTGGTGGAAACACCACCCGCATGGTTCATGGTACATGGAGCCACGTAGCCACCACAAACTACACTGTTTATGGCATTCGTCTGTATGGACGTGGCCCTATGGTTTACCAAGGGGATGGTTCTGGGAATAGGCAGTTGTATGTTCCAACTTGGGCTGCTGGTAGATATGCAACTGCTTATCTGGATATTCCTCAGTCTGGATCAACATTCAACTTTACTCTATCTAATGGTCAGCTTGGCATCGTTGTAATGAGGGGAGATAGCTAAATGGGATACACTCCACCGAACTCATTTGGTGCTGGCACAGTTATTTCCGCTGCCGATGTTCAGGAAAATCTTGATGCTATGAACAAGTATGTGGATGGCGCTGTTGCTTCTACAGACTTGGCAGTAGATGGTTGGGTCCAATCCAAGCACATTATGCGAGGCCATTACAATACGATTGTAAATATGCACTCCTTTGTGAGTGGTTTGAATGGTGGGCGTGTTGCAGACCCCGCTGAGATGTCTTTTGTTGGAGATGGGCCAACAGGTAGAAACAACAAGACAAACCCTGACCTTGTTCCTTTTCCAAACTCTACAATAGACTTTCATCTCACCGCTGCTGCGGATGTGATGTTTCAGTTTTCTGCGTATCCTCACACACCAAGTGTGAACGGTCTTGTTTCTCCTGCTACTACCTTTGCTACATTGTTTGTTGATGGCGTGCAGGCCCTTCAAACACAGTGCGCCACCAACCACATTATTGATACAAACAACTTTCAAGATAGTGATTTCTGGATTCCTCACTACCAGAATGTTTGGTCTGGCTTCTTTATTTCTAAGAACCTTGCTGCTGGTGATCACACCATTGGTATTAGAGGAACAACATCAGGAAGGCATAGTTTTCTCACACATTGGTCAGTAAGCCTTGAGGCTTTTTACAGGTAGGATTTATGGCAAGTAGATTAGACGATGCGCTGGCGTATGGCTCTCAAGGAGCAGCGATTGGTGGCGCGGTGGGAGGCCTTCCCGGTGCTGCTGTAGGTGCTGGCATTGGTGCTATTGGTGGTGCCATAGCCGGAGGGGAAACCGAGGGCGAGACTCTACAACGTGAACGCATGGAAGAACTCATGCGCCGTCAAGAGCTGGGTCAACTGGGACTTACTGACCAAGAAATGAATGTTGCATTAGGCCAAGCGCAGGGTGCGTTGAGCCAACAGCAGAGAGCACAAAGAGCACAGCAGGCGGGTCTACTGGCCACTACGGGTGTCGGTGCGGGTGCTGCTATGCGTGCAGGACAGGAAGAGGCTTCACAGCAGCGTCGGGAAATGGCCGAGGCTCGACAACGAGTTGAAGAGGCTGATGTCGCCCAGCGTCGTGCAGAAGAGAGAGAGCTTCAGATTCTTGGTCAGCTTGAACAAAAGAGGGCAGCAGAAGAACGCGCTGCAATGATGGATGCTTTAGGGACTACGGCCTCTACCATCTCTGGTCTTAGAGATGCGGAAATGCTTCAGAAGCAAGCGGAAGATGTTCGTGACCAGAGAGCCAGAAAAGCAGCAGAAGATAAGAAGGCAGCCGCTGAACGAAACCAGAAGAGAAGAGAGGCCATGTATGGTGGCAAAACACAGACAGCCATCTCAGCAAGCCTCGGTGATTCTCCCGGTTCTGTTCCAGCACCAGGAACTGCTAAGCCGAAGCAGAAAGCAGTTGTTCCAAACGCTTTGCTTCCAAATGTGCCCGCAGAAATAGCGCTTAGAGCGGAAGAACTGAATATGGATTTGGTAGACTACTTGATTCTGAGAAGAGAAATGGGCGTAGATGACAGTAGTTGGAGGGGAAAAGTCAATGGCCAGTAACGCTCAAAGTTTTGCGGACCTATATCTTGGTAGAACTACTCAGTATATTGAGAAGGATCTTTCAGAAGCCAAGGAGTCCTTGGTCAAACAACAGAAGAGCAATGACGCTTATCTAAAATACCTAATGGACACCAAGAAGTCTTTGGACGATGACATTCGTTCTTGGGTTGACCTTGGTGGCAAGGTTGATCGCGACGAAAGAAAGCTTCTTCTTAGTCAGATGAAGTTTCAACACCAACGGAAGAAGGACGCCAGAAGAGGTGTCCGCAGTGCTTCGTCGGTTATTACCAAGACCTACTCTAAGGTTGAAGAGAAGGCAGCAAAGGCCACTGCCGGTGCGGGTGCTGAGAGTGGGCTTACCCTTGCTACCGTTTTAGAGGGCGCATCCAAGACCAAGAACACTAAAGCACAAGCTGATGCGATAGCGGAGCAGCTTCTGGGTGATTCGTCATTTACAAACGCTCTCCAGTCAGGTGCTGGATATGGAAGGAGGGCTGGTAAAGAGGGTGCGGAAGCCGGTGAAAAGCTGAGGCTTCTTTCAGATGGTAGGCATGCCTTTTCTATGGGAATGAGGAGGGCGCTTGTTGAGGCTAATAGGTTCGGGGTGCCAGAACAGGCAATCAATATGGCCATCTCCAAGATTACCGGAACCCCTGACAGGATGCTTAACGATAAGGTTTATGATGCTGCTAAGAGGAACAAGGCAAGGACTGTAAGCTCCAAGGCTTCTGCGCCTGGTGTTAAGATTGGAAACATTCTAACAGACCAGCTCTTGAAAGATGGGTTTGCCTTAGATGACTTTATGCCCATGCTTGAAGCGCAGAACATGATGGCCCAGCGTGCTGATCTACAAGCAAAGATTGCTCAGGCAGAAGCCAAGCGCGTTGGCAACATAGATGCCGAGGCTGAAAGAATCTTGGCTGAGGGTGTTGACCGTGGCCGTGGTGTTCCGTTTGCTGGTCGTGGACTGCTTGGTGCTATTCAGTACGGTGGTCAGGTCAAAGACCAAATGGCTGAGACTGCCTCCTTTGTTGCAGATACGGACGCATATATCTCGGAGCAGAAGACGATTGATGATGAGTTGGGTGCAATGAGCCCCAACATGCGCCTATTGCGTAGGGCCACAGGCTATGGGCTTTCCTCTTTTGAGAAGCATGGCCTAAACAAACCGCCTGGTATTAGCGAGGAGATTTGGTCTGTAGGTGGTCAGATTGCTCAGATGGCTAAGTCTGGAGGCTTTAATGACTATGAAGACCTTGTTGTAAAAGCAAGAGCAATGGTCAACCAGCTTCCCAATGCTGCGAAAGTGGGTAACGCTCAAAGAGAGAACATGCTCATGGAGGCCCTTGAGTTCTACACCATGCAAAAGCAAGGTGAGTTCCCGGTGGTTGAGGAGGCTGTTGTTACTGAAGAGGAAGAACAAGGCATTCCTTCCGATAGAAAGAGCAGAAGGAAAAGAGCCAAAGAGGCAGACAAGAAGAAAGTCGAGCTTCCCGTGGGTGTTGAAGACGCTAAGCCCATGACCAAACAGGAAAAAACCAAACACCGTACAACCTTGTTCGGCCTTGATAAAAACCAGCAAGAGGTCTTGAGAAGGATTTCTTCAGGCAAGTACGGTGACCTGATAAACCTTGGTTCGGAGCCTTATAAAAAGAAATACAAGGTGAAGGTGGGGTATTCTGGAGAGGGAGAAGAGAAGCTGCAAGCGAGGGTAGTGAAATCAGAAATAGATGCTCTGTACGAGAAGAACAAAGCTTCCTTAAAGAAGCTTGAAATGCTCGACCCAAGTGCTGCTGCAAAGTTAGCAAACAAAGTCGTTAGAGCTTCTAAGTTGCCTGACTCTATAAAGTTCTCCGCTTCACGCGGAAAGGATATGGGCTTTAAAGATAAGCAACGGTTGGCAACTTTGGCATATCAAAGAATGCTGTTTGACATAATAGAGAATCAGTATTCAGATGCTGACCTTGCTGCTATGGCGAAGGCTACAGGAAATAAGGCTGTTGGCGGTAGACCCGTGATGAACATCAGCGATCTCTCTATTAATCTCAACAAGTATCTTGCTGAAAAACCCGAACTGTTGATGGACTTCAAAAACCTTCAGGGCCAAAAGAGTCTGAGGACTGCCATGGGCGGTCGAGTCGGTGACGTTGGAGAAGGCTTCTCTGGTGTACCGGGCGGTATCAAGAAGCTTTCAAAGGAAATGAAGGCGCCAGACCAAAAAGCTCTTGCGTTAGAGGCCCTTGGCTTTGAAGCATCTCCTGATGACTTTTCAATAGCCTTACAGTCAGATGAGGAGTTGATTGGGGAGAAGCTTATCAAGGTTTTAGAAGCTGAGGGCTTTACTGAAAGCCTTACAAAGTCTGGAGAGGCTGAGTTTGAGAAGAGTCAAAAGGCGAAAGAACAACTGGGCTATGACTAATGGCAACAGGCGAGTACACCATATCCGAAGACATTCGTTCATCTCTTCCACCAGATGCTTTGGAAGTGCTGGACTATTATGATTCTCAATATGGTGTGGGAAATGAGGTTTCATTCGAGGTAGCTCAGAGCTATCTGACAGCGCCTGTCTACTCTACTGCAACAGATGAGGAAGAGGTCACACCACTCTCAAGGAGAAAGCCCCCTATCAGTGAGGCCAGGATAGGAAGGACTGAGGCACAGAGCATAAAGTCTCTCGCCAATGATCTGCAAATCAATGAGGGAATGAGCCCATTAGAAGCAAGAGAAGAGGCCAGCAGGCGCATTGCTTCCTTGCGAGAAAAGAAAAGGTCTGGGACAACGGTGGAGGGACAAGCTGTTTCTTCCTCATCCGAACAGGACATCCTTGAAGCAAAGTCGGCATGGACTGCTTTCACTAAATCTCTCGGCCCTCAGAAGGTCAAGGTAGGGCGACAAGACAGATTAGATAATCTCGGTATCCCCAATGAAGAGATTATGCGCCTGAGAAAGCAGGTTGTAACTCAGTCTTTGGTTGATGCTAAAGGCATGGCTAAGGAGCAGGGCTTAGACTTCTCGATTACTCCTGAAGCTTTCACTAATTTTGTCAATGAGAAGAAGGCACCACTCATGGCTCAGCGCCTGCGTGAACTTCATTCTGATTGGTACAACAAGATGAAGAGCGCGGTCCTCAAAGATAGGGGCCTCACTTCTGAAGAAGACCTGTCTAAAGAAGACAAGAAGAAGATAGAGAGTGAAGCTCAGTCCCGTGCTGATGCAATCTACAACTACATTGTACCCTTAGTGTTTGAAGACTTGGGAGATGTAAAAGTAGACGGGGTGTCTCTTGTCCCCTCAATGAAGTCCGGTGCTATCCGCAAGATGCACGACAGGTATCGCAACACCGATAACTGGTGGGATGCCAGCGTTAAGGATATCGCTGGTGGATTCTTTTACAGCAACTGGCACGACTACGATCCAGATACCCGTGAGGTATCCGAGACGTGGTTGAGTGCAGCCGTTCGTGATGTTGGCCTTATACCGAGGGCTGTGTACTACCCTATTGTAAGGGCCACTACTTGGGATAGAAACCCTGAGACGGGTGACCCTTATGACAAGAACGACCCTATGTACAAGTTGTCTGAGTGGCAGGACAAGCAACTTGCCGAGGGCGACCTTCTTGGTAAAGCAGGCGCCTTTCTAAGTGGTGCCTTCTTAGGTCATGGTTACAACCTTGATACCAACATGAACACGGGCTCTATTCTACGGGACTTTGCTTTGTCCCATGCTCGTGGCGAGATGCTTCACTCGGACTTTGGCAACTTAGAGGCGACACGAATCGCGCAGAATGCCGGGGTCTTGCCTCACTATTGGGATGAGCTTTGGGGCATTGGCCTTGAAGTTGTGGTTCCACTTCAAACAGCCAAGCTTCCTTTCTCGGCTACAAGGAAAGTGACACAAGGAACAGCAAGAGCGACAAGATCAATAGCAGAAGCAGCAAAGTTCGATACCGTTGCAGATGTGGCTGAGGCAATCAGGGCGTCCGCAAGCACCACTGATTCACTGACTGATGCTTTGGTATTACGCCAGTTCAGACGACAAGCGTATAAAGATTACGGTCTCGATGTACCACCTAAGAGTCCGCTAAAGCTTGCGGTGGAGGCACCAGATGTCTTCATTGATAAGATGGCTGCTGACTTATCTAAGAAGCTGATGACTACTGGAGACGACTTCTCCAGTCTTAAGAAGGTCTTCCCAGAGATTACGGAAACCAATCCGTTGGCTGTTGCTCTTCAGACAGGTTGGTCGGGCCTAAGAGATCTTCGCTCTCTTCAGAAACTGGACGGCAAGAAGTTCATTAAGAAGGTGAACGACTTGAAGAAGACCAAATCAGGAAAGCGTTTGCTTGCTGAGATTGATGCTTCTGTTGCTCTATCATTCAAAGACCCAAGTATTCCGCATGACGTGTTGGCTCTCAACATTGTCCAGGGTTTAGTGAAGAACGACGTTCGCAAGCTTGTTGCCAACCACATCCCTAATAACTTTGTGTTTGCTGCCAAGAATCTTATTGTTCGTCGTGGTACGTGGCTTGCAAATCAGGACAAGATTACCAAGGCTTTTGGCAAGGTCATCAAGGGCAAGCACATCAAGAAAGATGGTGAGGCTTTCTTCAAGTTCGAGAATCCCAAAGAGGTAGCAGACGCTGCTCTCCGTGGCTACTCAAACACAGAGCTGGCCCCTTCTGTTCGCAAGCTTATCGAAGATGTCAAAACCACAGGGATGGTTCCACAAAAGCACTACTTGCAACTTACTGATTTAGCTAAAGAAACCGTGGTCATGGAGAACTTGTCCACTGTTAAGGGCGCGTTCGCTGTTCAGGATCCAATGGACTTGGCGACTTCTCGTGCTGCTGGTAGTAGCACCATGCGGGCTTTGACTGTAGCCAGGTACGTCGAAGACATCGCAAAGGGTACGCGAGCTTTATTCAGAGGAGACAGTGATTATCGATTCGTAGTTTCTACTACAGGCCAGAAGAGAAAGAGAGACATCTTCAGGCCAACACCGAAAGCATTCAAAGCGGACACCCCCCAGTGGTTGAAAGACTGGAATGTTGAAACTGTCAACGAACTGAACAACGCTGTTCGACAAGCCGAAAACATGATTCGGGAAGCCAATAGGGGGTTTGAAGAAGGCGCCCAGCTAAGCATGGCGGTTAAGGGGGGGAGCAAAGACCTCCATCCCATCAGAGAAACAGGCATAAGGGGCGTTGACGATGCTCAGCTTGAGTCTAAACTTGAAAGCCTTGCAACAGGCAAGGCCCTCTGTGAGTGGCTTGCGAAGAATGTAGACGATGTGAGTTATGCGGCTATCCTAAACAGGATCAAGCCATTTCTTGATGACGTTGAAGTAAGGATAATGAAGAAGGGGGTTTACGGTCCCAGCCCCATTGCAAATGGTGACGCCAGGGGTATGGCGATTCTACCGGGAAGTGCCTCTCCAGACTCACACCTCAGAGCAGTTGTCTGGATTAGAAGCTCCGACCTGGGCCCCCGTTGGGCTGGTATGAACGCAGAGACAATCGTCCATGAACTCCTGCATGCCGCGACAATGAGGAGGCTGGGGGACGCGAGGAAAGTCGTCAACAAGGGAACTCAACTGACCGATGCGTACCTTGGCTTGAGAGCAGTAGCAAGACATGTTGACAAAGAATGGGACAGGCTGCATGCCAGTGGCATAAAGAGAGAAGATCTTCCTGGGAACTATTACGCCGTCGACAGCATCGATGAACTTGTTGCCTGGGGTCTAACCAATAAAGAGTTTCAAGACTTCTTGAAAACAATAAAGGTTGATTCTGGTGAGTCTTTATTCAGTAGGTTTGTCTCTTCTTTGAGAAGACTGCTTAACATTCCTGCCGGGCAAGATAACGCCTTGTCTGAGATTATTCGCCTTACAGACAACTTGCTATCGTCCGATTTATCTGGTCTAAAATACAGGCAAAATACCAGCGCGTGGGCGTTTTCAAAGGTAAAACCATCGAGGCGTAGCCCAGATCAAGCCATGAATAGTGTGCTGCAAAGAGTTTCGGGTGAAGACAGCATTCTTGCCTATCAGAACCTTCTCAACATCTTCTTCCGTCCCGGCAAGGTGAGCCTTACAGATTGGTTCACAAACAACGATGATCTCCACAACCTTCTTAAGAAAATAGACCTTCCTAAAGATGCCAACGGTAAGGTGGTCGTTACTGTCGATGGGTTCCAGACAGCAATCACAGCGATTCGTGAAGAGATTAGGCTTGTAAAGGGCTCCGAAGGCTTGGCCTTGTTGGACAACAGTGCCCTCAAGACTCAACGCTTTGCGGGTATTGGAATCACAAAGACAGATGACATCACTGCGGCAATGGCTGCGTATGTCACACTGCGTATAGCAGACGATGTGTACGATACTGCTACAGCAAAACTGATCGAGAACTACCCCTCTATTGTCATGACTGTTCCGAGTTCGGCAGACAAGCAGGCAAGGCTTGAGATGTTCAAGCTACTTGCGTTGGAGAACGGTGTAGACTTTGAGGTTGTTGAGAGCATTTCGAGCAATGTAGGCCGGGCTCTTGATACAAATAAAGCACACAGGCAATCCATTGCTAATGCTGTTGTGAGGCACCTATACACTCACGGCGACTTGGCTACGCTTGACGATTTGAATCGTATATATGATGCGGCAAAAGGCAGTATTGCTGGCGTTGTTGGTAAGAGTGCAACAAACCTTCAAGCTTATGACCCTTCTATTGAGGGGATAAGAAACATCATTAAGAGCACAAACCCTGATGAGGTTGAAGACATCATGCGGCTTGTTGTTCCTGCTTATCTTCAAGCGGTGGCCAACGTAGACATGGTAACTGTCCGTGCTCACTTTGAAGCCATTGGTGTTCGTTCATATCAGAGCGGTGTACCTGGCAAGTTGCAGAAAGCCCCAGGGTTAGGAAGCCTTGGCCCTCAGAAGTTTGGCGACGGAATGGTCTGGTTTGACAGCCGTCTTGCCGAGGTTGCCAGGGGTCTTGGCGACTCAATGAAGCGCAATCAAATCTTAGAGCAGGTCGAAAGGCTTCGTCCTTCTGAAAGAAAAGCGTTCGCCTTTATTGGTGAGGCCCTATCAACTACAAGGAAGACAACAATCACCGGAATCCTTGGTGGGTTTCCTCTTCCTAACAGCCGGTTCCTTGGCACAAACGCACTAACAAACCCATTCATCACAGCGATAACAGCCCCTGAGTATGCGCTGACGGTTGCACTCAAGACACCCAGTGCTATCGCTTCCTCTTTCGTGCGTGCCTTTAGAAGATCTGGCCTTGTTCCTGCTGATAAAGCCTATGATCCTGTTAAGATGCTGTACACGGCTGACGACACTGCGGTGATGTTTACTGCTGCTGATGGTGTTGTCTGGACCAAGGGCATGTTTGAAGAGGCTGTCGCTAAACAGAACATTCGATTCTCTCAGGTTTCGTTTGAGTTCGGTTTCGATTCTTATCAAGATGTGATGCGTCAGATTAGGCTTGGCCCTGATGGTAAAGACATCAGCAAGATGAGTAGGTTTGTTGATAAGTCTGCCCCTGGTAGTTTTCAGTGGGGAGAGTTCCTTCGTCCTGACAAGCGCAATGTTTGGACAATGGTGTCTGAGGAGATGGACAACCTCCAAAGAGAGGCTGTCTTTGCCGAGGCTTTGAAGCGTGGTCTTCGAGAGAAGGATGCCGCTGCTTTGGCTCGCTCATCGCTTCTTGACTATGGTTCTATTCCTCCGTGGTTCCGGCAACACTTTGCTAAGAACATGGCCTTTGTTGGGTTCCGATACAACATGATGGTTGAAACCATGAAGGCGTTTGTTCGTGATGGTAGGGCGCTGAACAACATGGCTCGACAAATGAACTTTATCAATGTTCAAAGGGAAAGCATGGAGGAGTGGGTGCTCCAACCTGACTGGCTGAAGACTCGGTTCTGGACCATGGGTGGCAAGAAGTTCAGGGAGTATCATGCCAAATCAGTAGGTCCGGGCATTCCATTCGCGGACTCTTTTGCATCTTTGATCAACACTGGCTCTATGGTGTTCGACTCCAAGCTAAGAAGTAGTGTTGGCATTGGTGGGATGGTTGAGAAACTGGGAGAGGGCATTCTTAGTGATCCTCGAATCCAGCAACTATTTGATCTTGGTTCACTGAAGGGAGATAGCTCTGCCCCTGATGGATACATGCCTATCGAGTACATCGCAGCGTTCGATGCCCTTGGTGCAAGCGACTTGTTGTTTGGAATGTTCGACCTGAAAAGGGTTGCTCCAGACAAGATGCGCCCAGACATCGGCACGTACAAGGGGAGCCAATACCAGTTTGCTGACAGTTCAAGCAATCAACTATTCAAGGCTTTCCAGCTCGGTCTTCTTGTGACTGGCGTCAACAGAAACATGCGAGATTATCCAAGGATGCTCGCCAGTGTTGGTGTTGAACCTGATGATATTGATTTTGCAAAAGGCGCTGAGGGTGGGCCAATGTTCTGGCTTGGTGGCAGTGTCGCTTCTTACAAGGATGCACGGGCACTAACCGACAGTCTTGCAAGACAATACGCAAGAGAGCTTGAGGAAGGAATGCGTAAGACATCCTACTAATGGACTTCTTTACCCGTAAACAGTATAAATAGACATCACTTGGAGTACCCAACATGAATACAATCCCCGTCTACGCCAGAGCAAACGGATCTGCTGCTGGAGTTGATGCAGCTACTGAGATCGCAATGTCTGTTCCACCTCGTGGAGTAATCAAGAGAGTGCGCGTTTCCAAAACATCAGGCACTGCTGCCACTCTTATCGTTCAAGTCTTAGAGGCAGCCGGTGGGTCTGGTACTGATATTGCCATTGCTTACGCTGCTGCTGCTTCTGTAGACAATGAAGAGGACATCTTCTATCAGGTGGCTGAGACATCTCCAGGTGTTGGTACACTGTATGTGAAGGTGGTTCCTAATACCGGTAGCAATGGTATCGTTGCCCGTCTTGATATTGAGAAGGTGGCATAGATGGCGACACGTACTACTCCAAGCCCAACCTCTGGCAGAACCAGTCCAGCACCGGCCCCATCTGGGGGTGGCGGTGGCGGTAATCCCTGGGTGGACTGGGTGTCTGAGGATATTTCTGCTATTCCTGGTGGTTCAGGAGACTGGAAGGTAATCCTCGGAACAACGGGAACTAACATTGGTGCAAGCGTCACCTATGCAGACAACTTGTTGGTCATTAACTTTCCAGGCACAGGCTCCACGTACAATGTTCGAGAGACGGGCTCAACGAATAATGGTATCTGGCTTATCAAGAAGATTCATATCAATCCTTGGTTGAATCAAGCCACCCCATCTGGAGAGAACAGCTATCGCTACCGCCCAGAAAGCACCTTGTTGAAAGTAGAAATGGCTTTCAACGATCAGCTTGTCGGTGGGACTGGGCCGATTGACGGCGTTACTGGAACTTCTGGCAGTGAGCCTTATGGTCAACAAGGCGGAAATCAAATGAGTGCCGCGTGTGGTCTTGCCCAATACTCCAGCGACCAATCAGGCGATCCAGACATTCCTGGGGCCGATGGCTACTGTGGTGCTTATGTCATGAAAAACCTTGGCGCAGCAACAAGCGCCTCGACAAGCGGTAACCTGTTCCGCGCTGGGTCGGCGTCTTACAACATTAAACAAAACATCAACTACGCGAGCGTTTTGTGGAAAGGTCAAAACGGCTCAAGTGCCACAGAAGGCTTTGACGCTGTTGTCTTTCATGCTGGTTTTAA
>Ga0163180_10000624_pt1 | contig 20471 bp, 19 predicted proteins | sample AtlANTMetagenome_2_FD_109647 | JGI IMG/M metagenome (GOLD analysis project Ga0163180, IMG submission 109647) | Marine eukaryotic phytoplankton communities from the Atlantic Ocean - Atlantic ANT 4 Metagenome | ecosystem: Environmental > Aquatic > Marine > Oceanic | place: North Atlantic Ocean...
TATTAAAATCGTATAGTCCGATCCGGTTGCAGTATAATCACTGGTTTTGGCCGATATTGGTAGACTAAGCGAGCCGGCAACAGAAAGCATAGAACTTGGAGAAGTTGTTCCGATGCCTACATTACCATCTTGTTCTATTGATACTCTTGTATTGCTGTTGGTTTTAAACGAGAGGTTATCGTTAGTATAATCATTGAAAACAATCCATTTTCTTGTACCGTTCTCATACAATTCAAGACCGGGATGACTATCCGTGTCTCCGTCGATTTTAATTCTAACATCATCTCCAAAGGCTTTGATGTTGCCATCCACATGTAGTGATTCTTCGGGAGCACCTACGCCGTTGATCCCAACCTTGTTTGTAGAGGCATCAAACCTCATTCCGGGGTTCCCTCCCCTAGATCCGTTACCCTTGACAACAAAGTCAACATTGTTGCTGCCATCGTTAATAATAACCTCATGAGGTGCAGAACCTTTTTTCTCAGCAGTGACAAGTGCTAGATTACCTGCCTTGAGGACTATCTTATCATCAGTGAATCTTATGAGTGTATCGGCATCGCCGCTGTGTTTAATGTATTCATCTACGATTATCTCCCCAGTCATTGTTATGCTGGTATTTGTCACAACTAGGCGTTCTGCGCCGCCAGTCTCTAATTTAACAGTGTCCGCTTCAAAATCAATACCGGTGTCTGCGTCATCTTCGAATTCAATGTCTCCAAATCCGCGTGAACCTTTAGAATATTTATATGCCATCTTTTTCCTCCTTGACCGATTGAACTATATTATATAATACACCCGGAGATAGATCGCAACGATCATATATCTTCATAACTCTCCAATCGACAACGCCGGCGATCCTAAGGGCGTATGCAATCCACTCGCTACAGTACCACTTGCCTTTTCTTTTAATATAAAAAGGAATTAATTGTGAGAATATCATTCCAACCCAATCGTATGGGGATCCTTTTGTATCTTCAAAAAACTCTAATAAAACTTTATGCTGTTCGTCGTTTATTTCTAGCTCGACGAAATCCCATCGTTCCAAATTAAAATCTGTCTTTATTCGCGAATCGACCTTAGAGGTTAGAAGCGGACTAATGCTGATCCATGTATAATTGTCTGGCATGACTAATTCTGCATGGGTATATTTACTCTTGGTCCACCAGCGAATGATTTTATTCCTCCAGTCGCCCGGGCCCTTATAAAAAGCGACTCGGATTTTCACAATTGTCTTCTCTCCTTGTCAATAATTATATCGTTTTTAATTATTTTGTAACAATTCTATGAGTTCAGACTTTTTAAGTGTAGAATATCCTTTATGGCCACGATCTTTTGCCATGACTTTAAGCTGTGCAACGGTGAATAAAGATAAATCTTCTTCTCTGGGTGTCTCTTCTGTTCTAACTTGATTAATTAGGTCCATAAGCTGTTGGTGTGTTCCTGAGAAAAAAGATGCAATTGCTTTGATTGTCTTAGACATATAATTCCTTTATGGTGTAATTTCTGTGGTTTGTAATAGTCCAGTGGTGTTGGTGCCCAAACCAGTTCGTGAAAAATGCATCAAATGGCCATCTAGATTAATATCCGAAAAGCCCAAAGCATGTCCAAGCTCGTGTTCCAGAACATGCTCTGTAGCGTCCCGGGATAACATTTCAATTTTGGCCATCACTATTACATCGGTATTGGTTCTGCGGCCGGTTCGTGTGATAGCTGCGTGCTCTCCAAAACTAAAACTTTGGTCTGGAATGTCAATCACTATAGTGTTGAACGGTATTTTATATACATCGCTAGTTACGCACGCTTCATAATATCCCGTGATTTGGCGTACGCTTCCAAACTCATAACCTAAATCTTGCCAAAATGCGACTGCTTGCTCAACCCTTTGTTGATCTACTGGTCCATTAGGGCATATTACAATATTTGGCGGTACTCTCCATTGGCCATGACGAGTTGTTTGTGTGGTGTGCTTACCGGTGAGATGAGCGCAGCCCCCTATCCACATTACAATAGAAAAGCACGCAGCCCACATAAATATCGCTGCTAATAATTTGACTACAAAATTTCTCATTTATCAGCTACTAAGTAATTTCTCAAACATAGGCCGAAAAAGGCGCCTGAGACAGCAGCCATGAGCCAGCTCCCTGTCGTGATAAAATTGAGTGATAACACTCCATTAATAAGCGCGCAAGCCAAGCTAACATGTCGTGATGCTAAAATATTTCTCATTTTACTGTCCGTGTTAAAGAAGGGGGCCGTAGCCCCCTTCCAAGTTTGTGATTATTTAGTTCAGTTCTAGTCTTCACCATTCAAATCAAAATCTTCAATGAGATACTCAATCTGAGTCTCTCCGGAGAACGGATCGATCTGAATAGTTAAATCTCCCTGAAGTGCTGCTGTAGATGAAGGCGCGCCGGGCGGCTCTACTGGCTCTACTTTAGCCTCTACTAATTCAACGCGCGATCGGCCGCTATCAGAACTTTTTACGGTCGACTGAAGTAGTGGGTATGTCAACTGTTGCCCGATGCGCAATCGTTCAAGATCAACATCGGGATTGTAGTGTGATAAGACCCACAGCGGAATATCGAACTCTCTGCTAGCTAAGGCCCATGCACTATCGCCAGTCGCGACACGATGGACTTGCATTTCGACTAGACCACCTTGACGCTCTTGGTATCGTTCAACGCGTGAAGCCAGTGCTTGCATTCGTCGGAGATCGAAATCGTGTATAAAGGCGTCAGAATTAACTCCGCCTTCTGAGGAAGGGATTCGAATATAGATTTCTTGACCAACAGCAAGGCTGTCAAAATCATCCAATTGGTTGAGTTCAGCGATATCATCGACTGAAGTTTTCGCCAAATCTGCAAGAGCTACTAGGTTCTCACCATGGCGAATGGTGACTGTGAAATAGTCTCCGTCCATGTCCATAATAGGGGGTGAAACTTCATCCTCTACAGTGACGGGTTCGGATACCTCTTCCTCAAGTTGCGAAACTGCTGGAGTTTCTGGTGTGGCGGGTGGTGTGTCCTCTAAAACATCAACTGATTGATATTCGCGAGTGGGCTCCACATTAGTCTGTTCTTCGCTATCTGAACATGCTGCTAATGAAGCAATTGCAATTGTGGTGACTAAGGTGGCTGATTTTATAGTAAACATGATACTCCTTTTTTTCCTGTATATTTACGCTACTATGTTGTAAGAGTCTTCTTGTCTTTTTCATAAGACCCTGATCATGACTCGCGCCTTTTCCGCCTTAGGCATAGTTCTTTTTTTTTCGTATATTAAATATACCCAATTATCGAGCATATGTAAAGCTTTTTTTTCACTTTTTTATTTTTGGAGCGGATGATGGGACTCGAACCCATGACAATCTGATTGGCAACCAGATACTCTACCAACTGAGTTACATCCGCAGTGATTTGGTGGAGACGGCGGGAGTCGAACCCGCGTCCACAATAAGTTCGATTGTAGTCATTCACAAGTTTAGTCAGTTTCTATCAGCTACTGACAAATATAGATGGCGTTCAGATATCGCTTACCACCCTATTGCGATAAATTGTTTGATTTTTACAACTTATCTGTTGTTTTTGCTCAAATTGGATAGAAGGCTTTGAGCAGCCTCCCGATCAAGCCGCTAAGCGAACAGAATCGAAGTGGTTGTTGTTATTTGCAACTATTGTTTTTGAACTGTTAAGGTCGTATCTAACCTACTTGCACTATTCCTCTCTCTTACTCTGTCGAATCCTTTTTCGTCCCCTTTTTCTTCGTTATGACGCCCATGGGAGTTCCATCTTCGTCGTCTAACCATATAACTATTTCACTCTTCTTTTTTTCTTTAGTGACTTTCTTATGGCCGATCTCTTTTTTTGCTTTCTTGATTGCCGCAGATTCACTAGAGTGCTTGCTAATCAAATCGCCTTGAATGAATCTACCATTCCACTTCCATACTTTCCACATGTGACCTTCCTATAATAAAGATTCGACCCAACTGCGAACAACTGTTTCATTCCAACCGTTGATACCATTATGTAGAGTCATTTCCTGGTCAATCACTACAATCGTTGGCCAAGCAGATATTGGATATCCGTCTTCGGCGTTTAAATCGACTATGCTACGATCTGCGCCCAATACTGGATGGCTTAGACCATACAATTCTGCCCATCGTTGCAAATCTTCGGTTGTTGGATCATCTCCGTGCGTATTTTCTACTAATATGGTAAGCCATACAAATTGCTCAGCTCCGTAATCAGAAACCATGGTCTCACCAGTCTGAGCGATGTTATTGCAAACTCCGCACCACATTGTTGAAAAGTCAAGGAGTATTACCTTGCCATATTGTTCATATAACTGTACTTCATTTGAATTCTGATCCTGTAAAGTAAAATCACAAGGGTGATCTCCGGGCTTTTGACTACAAGTTTCCCATGTTGCCCAAGCAAACTCTTCTTGTTCTACAGCCGAAGAGTCGCTGCCAACTTCTGCCTCTTTTGATTCTAATTCAGCAGGGCTGCAATTGCAGCCTAACAAAAAAAGCGCTGTGGTTAAATATTTTTTGATATGTTTCATTTTTTTCCTTTATGTCTGTAAGAAGGGTGCGTCTCTCGCTCCAGCACCATACTATACTCTCTTTAATTTGCTTAGTGGAATTCAGATCACCCCCCTGCTAAGTTGGGAATTGGTTCGTTAGAGTCATGGAACCCTGCTACTACATAAACTTCTTACAGATCCTTAAATAAATATTGTTTAAATCACCCAATGTCATATATTTTGAAATCTTTAAAATAATTTTTAGTATCGTATTTTTTTTCTAGTTTATTAAGCGTCTGCAGATCGATTCCCAAAAACGAAGCGGCTTCGCGTTTAGTGCTGCAAATTGATAAAGCATAATTGTATACAGCCTCTTTGGATATGTCTGGCATACTTTTCCAAAGTGGTACTCCATATAGCTTACCTCCTGCAGCGTGTGCAGCTAGTTCTAACTTTAAGCCAATTACTTCTTCTAGAGTTAAGCTGTTAAACATTGCTTCAAACTCTGAAGTTATCTTATTAGATCTTCTCAGTTTTTTAACTAAGCTAAAGTATTTATTAGCACCTAAGTTTCTTTTACTTTTCATTAAAACCACCTACCCTCCCAGGGTAGCATACTTTTTCTGAGTTTTTAAATAAAATTTAAATTATTGCGCTAGTGGCGGAAGAGGAGGTAGGCTCTCATCCTCTGGGGCGCCCATGGGTGGCGCGGGAGGAGGAGATTCAGGTGGTGGTGCTCCCATGCCGGGCGGGCCCGGTGGAGGCGCTCCAGCCTCTTCTTCGTATGAGGGTGTCGTTGGTTCTGCCGGCATCGTCAACTCTTCTTCCATCGCATCAAAATGAAGCTTTAGATTTGTAATCAAGTATTCTCTAAATAAGCTAGCATCTTCACCTCTTAAGGTTTTATACGCATTTTCAATAGTAGTGTCCGGCCCGTTAAAAGCTACTTGCGCTCTCTCAGCACCGATCTCTTGATCGGGAGAGAGGCTCCCTTCGACCCCAGTTCTAAAATCTTGTTTCGCTTGTTCATCTGCGTCCATATCATCGTCTGGCACATCAATAAACATTGGATCACTTTTTGCCCCACCTGACACATCTAAAGATATAGCTTCTTGTTCATTGACGGGTATTGGCGGAGGAGCCTCTGCCTCAGCCGAAGGCTCGGCGGGAAGCTGCCCGGATTCGATTCTGTTTAATAAGTTTTCAGTAGCATTAATAATATGTGTTCTAAATGATTCTCTCTGCTCAGGCTTAGCTAGCTGTTTATAATATCTTCTAAAGGTGTTAATAATGTTTTGCAATACTTCTTCGTCAAGTATTCGAATCCCAGTAGGCCTGTCAGAATTTTCAGATCCAATTTCAGCTTCAGCAATTAACTCTCTAATAATACTGCGCAGTTGCTGCTCTTCGGCTTGTTCTGTTAAAACTTTTCTTTTTTTAACAATTCGAATAACTTTACGAATCTGTTCGCGAAGTTGTAGTTCTTGTATAAAATCTTCTCGACTAATAATCATATTTTGCCCTCCATATAAATAGTTACTTACCAGCAGTTTGTAATAAATAATTTAAGACAGCCTCAGTTAATTCTTCTTCTTCCCTGAATATGGTAGGTTCGCGCTTGTCTTCTTCGTCATCATCTAAATTTCCGACGGCGCCGACAACAGCTCCTCCGCCTGCTGCAGATACTTCTTCAAGCTGAGATTGTGTTTGTCTTAACGAGGCCATTTTTTCTTTTGCACCCTGTTCATCTTGAAAGCTTTTAAGTTCCTTTGCCATATCCGAGAGAGGTTCCATAACGCTGCCCGGATTCATAATAGACTGTACTGCGTCCGCAGCAGTTGACATAGTTTCATCGGCGCCACCCATTATAATTTCTTCTAGGGCTCTCAAAACTTCTTCTGGCTGCATGCTAAGCTTTTGTCCGATTTCATCAACCATGTCAGGAAAGGCGTCGATCGGATTTCCTCTTCCCGGACCTCCTCCGGGCCTGCGCTCGAATTCTTGAATTAGATCTGGTAAAGCATCAACTTCTGTCTCTTCTGTAGGCTCTCCATTTAAAAGCCTAATAATTGTTTCGGCGCTCTTGAGACTAGTTTCCGGAATATATTTTTCTATATTTTCACCGCGTTCAACAGCCTCTCTGAATGTTGTTGCACTCATAGGCTTGCTTGTATCGGGATCGATTATGTTTGGTATGGGGTCAACTTCAAGACTTACGCCATCGGGCCGATAATTTTCGGCCTGACCTTTAAATCTTCCTCCATCTTTCGCGCCGGCTACCATACGGATTGTTTGCCCGGGCTGAGCATTTTGTAGAATATCATATGCAATATGCATCGGGTTTCCGCCCGCCGGCGCTTTAATAATATAAAGATTTACTCCAGCATCATTGGCATATATTTCCCAAAGCTTTGCGGCCACATCAAATGTGACCTCTTTCCCATTAATTGTTCGTTTTCTACTTTTTGCTCCCGGGCCCATAATGACTATAGGAAATGAAGTTTCCTGTGCCATGGCTGCAGCAGCTTCGAAGTGACCTTTGTGTGGAGGCTTGAAACCTCCCGGAAACACTCCGACTGAATCATGGTTTGATAATACTTCATAAAGTTCCACCGGCGAGGGCAGATCTACCATTTGCACGCCCTCAGAGAGCTGTTGACTGCCTCGCGCCATGATGGGAGGGGCAGTCCCTCTTCCGTACTTAAAGAGGCCTAGAAGTTGATTTACGGGCGCAAAATTACCTGTGAATTTATATAGCGTATCTCCATGTTGAAACACAAAGCCTTCAACCGTGGTATTAATATTGTCATGACTTTTCAATTTCATAAGTTGTTGTTTTAAAATTTCATGAGCCTCTTCCGCGCCGGGTCCAGAATATTCCGAGATTTGTTCAATCGCTTTTCGGACCTCTGCCTTCAATCTTCTTAGTTCAGAACTGTTGTCTAAAATATATGCACTTTCCATCCCTTTCAGAAGTTCTACGGAAAAATCATGTATAGCGTCTTCAATGGGAAAAATAATCTTTTTGATAAATTTTGAGCCTGCTTTTACAATATCTCTAATATAATCTTTTTGATCGTCGTTCATACCCTTAAGGATATTACGAAGATTGGCAACTTTCTTACCCTGTTCGTCTCGTCTCTCGATTATATAATCTATGACCTGTTCTCGGATGCTGGGTCCGAAATAAGATAGCTCTTGACTCATTATCTCTTTGAGCCCTTCTTCAATATATTCTCCGATAGTCATACTTCCGCTAAATCCGGCATTATTCATTTTGGTGAGCGCTGTTTCTAAAAAAGTATCATCGGAAAGACCCTGCAATTGCATAGCAGCAGTTCTCTGGACTGAAAAAGGTTCATCTGCGGTGGCTACTTCGAATCGATCGATTAAGGAATTTAAATAATTTGAGTTTTCTTCAACATCTACGGTTTCTACAGTATTTGTTGCGCGGTCATACCTTTTGTGCCCGCCATGGTGAATTGATAAGACATTAGCATCGTAGTTCACCACATTACTTGCGCCCGGGCCTTGAATTTCTGTGTTATAAAAAATCTCTCCCCGTTGGCCGAAGATTTTGACCTGCTCTTCTCCACTCATACTATCGATAGCTTTTTGAAATGCATTAAAAGAATTCAAATAAACATCTTTAACCTGATCTCCGCCGGCGAACTCTCTGGCCTTTAGATCTCTTATATTCCGGCCACCCGCAACCATATCGCCCTTATTTCTTGCATATAAGGCCAAGCCGCCGCGGCTACCGAGATATATATTATATCCATCAGTCTTTTCTGTACCCACGAGTTTTCCGGAATTTGCCTTTCTTAAAATATGCTTGATCTCGTTAAATGTGAGATCGCGGTTATCGTATAGGTGAGACAGATGGCCGGCCACCCCGCCTTCTAATAAAAGAAACATTTTCTTCATTTTTCACTTGATTCCTCAAGAAGTTTAAGCTTTTCTTCTAAATTGTTTACCGACTCTTCTAATCTTCTTGTTTTAAGCTTAACTTCGCGTAAATGCTTTTTGGCTATTTCAATTCTTCGAGCATCAGCTTTAGTTTTTGGATTAAGGTTTGACAAAACTTCTGCAATTGATTGAATATAACTATGGACACTGGGTTGACTCCCCTCATTAACGAGAAACGAGCGAGTTAATTTATTTAGTTCATCATAATTCATTGGGTTATCCTAATTTAGTGCTGTATCCAGCTGTGTTTTGGCGAATAATCAAGCCTTTTGCTGAATAACTAAAGGGGGCTATTTTATTAGTTGCGGTACCGCCGGCAAAATTAGAAACAGTCGTGGAGCCAATTGAATCAACATTTGTCTTATTCCCTGCTTCGCCCATTGTTCCCTGTGTGATCGTTACCGTATCTACTCCGTCGGAAACTGATGTATAGTTGGCGTCTGATGTGGCATTAATGGCTATAGCCATAGCTGCAGCGCCTGCCACCTTCCCAGCTGTTCCGCCGCCAACGCCCGAAAAACCAACCGTCGCATTGCCCCCAGAACCGCCGCCAGAGGCAGGGGCGACGCCGCCATTAATTATGTATACTGTGCTTGTTCCTGCCGAATCGACCAAGGTGAATGTATCGCCGTGACTAATTCCGCCGGCGTCAGCAATTGTGATTGTGGCAATAGCAATAGCGCCTGTACCTTCCTCGGTTGGAAAGTCTTCTGGTGTACGGGTATAATGATTCATTATATAATCATCTTCAAAATAACTTTTTTTACTATATGCCATATATTAATACCGAAAGGTTCCTCGCATTGGTGCTTTGTGAATTGTTACATTCTCTGACATGCAGGCCCACAAGCCAGATGATAATTTACTCAGCATAAAATCACGAGCTTGTATATCAGTCTTAAAAGAATCATAATGTTTGACGCCAAATGAGTCTTTCCAAATTACATACCTTGCTTTATGCACAGTTTTCATAGAATTCAAATTCCTTTGCGATCACTTGGACCACTTGCGTGTTAATCTCTCATAAAGACTTTTATCATACCACTCTTTATCTGTTAAGTTTTCTTGCATGCTTTCATCGGCCGGTTCTTCGGCAGCAGCTTCAACTTCCTCGTCTGCACCTGCATCAGCTTGTTCATTTTCGGAAACAAACGACTTCGCTAGCTGATCACTTTTTGCATCGCTATCAGCATTTAGCGCATCTTCAGTAACATCGCCGGCGTCTATCTCTTCGCCGGCAGATTCCATTGTTTCCTCGTTTAAAGCTTGAAGAACTTTTTGTCTTACGATTTCCTCAATTTGCTTTCTTGTTAATTTTGTTTTAGACATTATGGTTACTCCTCTTATGTAATGTTTTAATGACTTGTTCTCTTATGATCTTCTCAAGCTGCTCACGAGGCACGCCGGTTAAATCAATTTTTGCAGCAGATATCGCTGCTACTATTTGTTCTTTAATTAGTTTCTTGTTGTCAAAACTTCTTAAATGTTTATTTTCTTCAAGTTCGGAACCCACCACTCCGCCGCTATAATAAAAAGTCGGAGCTTCTTGTGACAAAGAACCATCCTCTTGTGCGCTAGCGAGTATGCGCGTTCGAAGTCTTCGGACTGCCGCATCATCACCAATCATCTCTTGCATAGTTGCGTCCGTGATCATCGCGTGACTAGACTGTCGAATTTGTTCAGCATTGAAGAGTTGTACTGTGCCTCGCTCAGGCACATATTGACCTACTAAGATTCTTTGTCCGCCGGCATTATGCCAAACATCTTGAACAACTCCACCTGGATAAGCAGAATTAGGAGTTACGGTGGCCCAACGACTGATTGGTCTAATGCCTTCGGACTCTGTACTCGCGGCAGGGTCTGCCGGATCGAGAAGGCCGCTCGGACCCAGTGTTGGGCCTGAAGAAGGCACAGAACCTCCGCTGACAGAACCACCAGTGGGTCCAAACTCAGCAGCAGTCGTAAGCATCTCATTATCGAATCCGGTCGTCGAACCTCTCGCGGATTGTAGCACTGCATCATAAAATTGATCTCCTGCGCTCCTTCCTTCCAATTCCATGTTCAATTGTCGTGAATCATACTCCATGTGTGCGAACACTGCAGCTGGGGCATGATGAAGCAAAAAGCTTTTTGATGCATCGGTACCGTTTGTCCACCATCTATCATAGAAAGCTCGGGAAATCTGTCCAGCAGAGGGAAGAGCGCTTCCATTAACCATATCACCATCTGGTCCTTGCACCACTCCCTGTGTTGCTCTGTTCGGATCGTCCGGCACAGCAGCCACTATCGCATCATAATCTTGTTGGTTCATTCGAATATTACTAGATAAGTGCTCTGTCGTCGCGCGTTGTTGCAATAATTGCCAAGAGCTAGTCATACTTTGTAGTGCTATTCTGGCTCTTTGGGAGGAACCATAATCGCCGGATCCACCGGTAGAGTTCCATGCTCGATTATGCAAATAAGTTTGTAGCACATTCAAAAATTGATGTGGCGGCATCATGAAAGCGCCGATCTGAGCCATCTCTTGGAAATCTGCTTCTGTAAGCATGGCATCTCCGCCATATTGTGCCTCACTTTGTACTAATGCTCTAATCGCAGCTGTTCTTACCTCGGCTTGTTGTACAAACACTTCTGTGACCGGCAACTTCATATCTATATTAGCTATCGGCTGGTTGGAATCTCCTCCTGCTGCATTTGCGATTGTCCAAGGCGACCAAGTAGGAGGGTCTGAGATTTCGCCATCCGGGCCTCTTGTCATAACCTGATAAGACGGATTGGCTATCAACATGAATGATTCGAAAATAGATGGTACACTATTTTCCATTAAAGTACTTGTCCCCGGCTCGCCCGGCGCCATTGATGGCGCGCCATAAAAGCCGCTTAGGCCAGGATGCGTGGCGGTTGCGGCTGCACTGCCTGTCGGAGAGAGAGCAGCGCGAATGTTTGCAGCTATTCCCCGTTCCTCTTGTGGCGCGCCCCGTTCCTGAGATAACCTTAACCAATCAAAGGCTGGACGCACTTGAAGCGCTCCTTGAGAGGAGGTCGCGAACCTCTCTGAATCGACAAAATAATAATTCGGCACTTCTTCGGTTCCGTCTCGGGCCATCACTGTGCCACTTTGAACAAAAGATCCTTGCCCAAGAAGTGTGTGTGAGACGGACATTCCAGAAAGAAGGCCAGAATTTTGAAGTGTCGATTCTACTAATGCCGGCATGCCCTGATCATTGTTTTGAAGGTATTCTAAGTATTGAAGCTTAACGGATGTGCTTGCGGTATCTCCCTCAGGATCAGCGCCCCATTTTATTTCAGCATGGTCTAATAGTTGCCTATCATAAATATCATAAGTGCCATCTTGTCGCTGAACGCACCCTGATGATCCAGCGGATCCGCCTGCCATACGAATTTGGCATGCCCGCGTCGCTGCCTCGTCCTCAGTCATTGGCGCGCCCTCAGAACCCACACCGGTCATAAGCTCGTCTCTTATAAGTAAGGTTGCTTGAGAATTCGCGCGAAGCATAGTGTGTACATCATATACTGCTTCAACTTCCCTAAGTTTACTCAAAGATGCTTGATATGTTATGTCTGGACCTGTTTCAATAATTCGCGCATTAAGGATGGGTCTAAAGGTTTCTTGCCAATAAGTCTGTGATTCCTCAGATCCGTGAGTGGCAAGAAAAGTGACGAATGGTAGTTGTTCTCCACCGACCGTAACTTTTAAGTTCATTAAATCCTGAGGGTTCTCGCTCAACCTACTCAAGCTCTCTACATCAAAATTAACTTCTGCGCTCGGATCCGCCGCCTCTACTTGGCGATTGGCCCAGTCCATTGCATCGTCGCCTAAGTCTGAATTTGAACCAAACACTGCAAAAACCAAAGACTGTTGTTTTTGCTCTACACTAACAGCCGGCACAGTCAGCTTTGCCCACAGTTCTCTGGCTATTCGTTGTGGGGATTGTTCGCGGATCCATGCCGCGCTGGTAGGCCCGACGCGGTCGGAGTCTGCATATGCAGTTTCCCAGTCTTCTCCAAAAGTTATGGCTCTGGCAGAATCTAAGTCTTGTAATACAGCGTTGTCTAGAGCGGCCCGGAGAATCTCCTTTTCTCGTTCATCAATCTCTTCACCGTCGAAGCCTTCGGCATCAACCTTTGTTAGGACATCGCGAAGCTCATCCACAGAGAAAGCATATCCCGCTTCGGTCCGGAGTAGTTCATCGCGCGCACCATAACTCGTAGTTAAAAATCTACTTAAAGCCTCCACGGGAACTGGGCTCCATTCGGGGAGATCTTGTTGGATTAAGTTACCGTAAAAACTGCTCTCATCAGTTAGCATATTGGCCATCTCTTCGGCAGGATTGAACTGTGGCCTATCTTCGCCGGCTTGAGCGATAAGTCCTTTATCACCGCCGATTGTATTTAAAAATCCTTCTCGGGCATTGCCTCCGCTTCCGTCGTCGCCCATCATAGTGCTAGCAAAATTAACATCTGTCCTTCGTTGATGTAAGTGATCGAAGATGCCTTGGGCCCCACAAGTTTCAGAGCCGCCGGCGAGAGTGACACCGTATGTAACATTAGTACTGAAAACGGAAGCACCAGCAGATCCGCCAGTGGCTTGGAGCGGGTGACTCTCTTGTGACAATCCGTCAATTCCCAAACCATTATTCGGCGCATTTGTCGAAATACAGGGAGTTGTATATGTGTTTCTATATTCATCGTTATACCACAGTGTGTGATATCCATATTCGCCAACAGTTTCCAAATCTTTGTTATTTAGCTTGCTAGCAAAATCAGAATCAACTCTTGAGAGAAGGATGGGAATGTCGTCGATCGGAGCCGCCGGACCATAGTCTGGGTTCTCTTCTGACCATTCCCAACCGGGTATTGGTCCTGCAATTTCCATGCGCTGCTCATGCGGAGTATCTGCGTCTGACCATGTAGCGTGTCCATAATCATATTGGCCGCTATAGTCAATACTCCCTTCGGGTTGTTTTCCCGGATACCATCGGCTATCAAACTCATCATCGTCATCAAACTGTTCTTGAGTGTGCCGATCAAGGCCGGCCAAGTCATCTAATATCGATGGTCCATATGGAGTGGGAGAATAAGGATTATATACACCAGTATTAATAAGATGAGTTAAATTAGACGCAGCCGTTGATCCGCCCTTCTCTTTGGCGTCATAATATCTATACAATTCTTCATTGGTAACTGCATACAGATATCCGCCTTCACATGTCCGATTCGTTCCGTCTAAGCTTTGTTCAACACAGTTTGGATCTGTTTGCACATAGTGCATTCTGTCCTCCATTGTATAGTGTTGCCAGTCAGGATCTATTTGTCCCGTTCTTGGATCAATAGCCAATGGAGATCTCCCGAGCATTGCACGCGCATTGCCTTGAGGGTCCGTATAATACCCTCCGGAAGCCCAAGAACCGAACTCGTGCGCATCGGCAAAACTTAGATATTCGATGCCATCATCTGGACCGGGGCCGAGTATTTTGATGGCACCGGAAGAGTAGTCACTGATTATCCCATCCCAATGCTCTTGATCAGCTAAAGTTTTATGATGGTCTCTAAGATCTCTCCAGCTTGCTCCGTCTCTGTGGTGGTCCATGGCCCGTCGAGTCCTCTGCACGCCGGCCTGAGCTATTTCGTGCTCTTGACCAAAATATTCGTCTTGATCCTCCACGGGTGTAGTGGCACTCCAAAGACCTTGACCAGCAATTTGGCCAATATCGGAAAATTCATCAACATACAGATCATCGCGTATGCGCGGATAATACATCATTGACTCTTCGTTTCCGAGTCCTAAAGGAGACCAGAGCCTAACAGTTGGGGACGGCCCGTCGTCAAAGGCCCGCGGTGCATCCGGCAAACCGAGATAAGAACCAAGTCCCGTTTCCAAATCAGAGAGAGTCCCACGCAGCCCCAGATCGAGTGGGAATTCTATTGGATCTCTTCCGGTGAGTACATGACCAACATCTTCGCCCGTATCAATAACATCGCGTATGAAGCCATCGTCAGAACTTTGATTGAGAGCATCGGCAATCGGATCAGCGACACCAACCACGGCATCTGAGATATCGTCGAGATGGTATGCTTCTGGACTCGACATGTCTACATGGGGCGACCATGGCCCTATATAAGTGTTGCCCCACAGTGGTTCCTCACCGGTGACATAATCCCATATCTCGTTTAATTTGCGCTTTGACTTTTCATCAAGCTTAATGCCTGCCAATTCAACAAATCTTGTCTTTTCATTTGGCGAGAGGTTCTTTCTTTTATGTTCGCGCATTAATAGAGTCTTTTTAATAAATCTCTGTTCTATTAATTGTAATAAATGTTTTTGGTAAGCTACCTCTTTTTGTATTAAAGCTTTTCTAACCGCACTTCGGATTTTTAATTCCTCGGAAAAAGAGATTCCTTCCTCCATCGGCGACGGCCGCCTAGGAATCGGAGCCTCCGTGTCGTCCGAAGGTATGTACCCGGGCATTCCCGGCGCCGGAGGTAGTTCCACCGGTGGTTGATTGAAGTACGAATCCAATGGATTCCAGCGCTCGGGTCTGGGCCTTTCGCGCTCTGGAGCATCAAGCAAGTCGCTCGGGATCCCGGGGGGAGGAACCGGCTCAGCAGGAGCAGGGGCTCCCGGAGGATCTGCAGGACTCTCCCCTTCTCCTCCGCCGCCTTCGCCGCCTTCTGGCGCCTCTGGTGCGGCTTCTTCAGCCACTTCTGCGGCCTCCTCGGAAGGATCCTCGCCATCCATGGCCATCTTCTGAGAATATACTTGATATATTCTCATTTTTTTGTCCATACCGACTTCTTCATCATACAATAATGAATAAAAGGCCTTTCGCTTATCTTCTGAGGTTTCATGCAGGAAAATCCAATCTCTCCATCCAGATATGTTATCTGGGTATCTCTTAGTTCGAGAGGCCTCTTCTTCGGCCGCTTCCTCTGCGGGTGCTTCTTCGGATTCTTCTTCCGGAGCTTCTTCACTCGGCTCATCGACATCTTCTGACAGAAAGTCGGATTTGTTAATGTCTCTCGGTATCGGCCGTAAATCCCAATGTGGCCCTTGTTCCTCTTCATTAAAGTGAGGCTTTTTATCAACAGGTTCATCTATGCCGAATGCTTCATGTGTAAACGGGGCACTCCCCGGCCTCGCTGCAGCCATCCAGCCACCAAAGGCTCCCTTAAGTTTGCCTCCTAGGCTTGACAAAGTATCTTCGAGCGCTCCCTCATGGAGATCCCATTGTTGCTTTTTCTTATATTCGTCTTCCCAATCGCGAAAACACATATTGCCAAGCTCATATGCTTCTCTTTCCATCTCTCTGAGGTGTTCATCTTCTTGAGCGTATCCGGCCGCCATGGCGCCAATATTATCAAACATCCCATTACAATTTTGAGTATGGTGTACGAGTTCGTGAGATAATGATCTTAATATATCTTTTGGATGCCTTCCATCAACGAAGATTGTAATAGACATTTCTGTCGGATCATAATATGCCGTTTTTCCTAGAGGATTCAATGAATTTTCTTCGTCGGACATAAGACTGATATTCGAGACAGGATCAGAAAAGCCCATGACCGATTGTGCATGGGGTAAAAAGAGGTTCGCAAGTTCAATTAGATCTGATAAATCTAATTCAGATTCATTTAAAATATTGGTGATAGAGTTCATGATATAGTAAATAGTTTTATTTTTTACATTTTGACAGCAATTGTAGCTTTAAAAGAAACACTTCTTGTTCATTATAGCTTTTGCGATTTAAAGAAAATACACTAGCATATAAAACATTGCGCCCTTCCCGCTCATAGGAATATATCTTTTTTATTATTCCGAGTTCGCTGTCAGAACTCAGACTTTTCCAAGTAACCAGATCTCCTATATCTAGGTTTTCCGCTGCACTATGGCCGAAGCCTGCTTTTTTCTCTTTGTTTGGCATAATAGATAACATTAAAGTAGATCGCTGTACTCATCACAGCAATTGCTCCTATAAGTAGGCATCTATCTGCAACAAATTTAATTTTTTCTTTCATCTCTTCACCTTAGCTAATATTTTAAACCTTTCTAGATCGTACCATGGTCCATCTCGGTAGGGAATTCCATCGGACAGATACCTATCAAAATAAGGATCTCCGAAGTGGTCATCACCGACAAACGAAATAGGAATCGGTCTAGCTCCCTTATCTTTGATCCAGCGTATTTTTATTGCATTTTCAACGATGTTTGGACCAGAGGCCCATACACTGTGTCCTCGATCGAGGTTCCGTATGTGACTAACAACAATGCCGACTGATTCGTATTTTCCCGTTCCGGTGTCATACCATACCATAGTTCCAATCATAACATAATAAATATTCGCTATTTTTTAGAATGTCTATCTGCAACAGCAGATGAAGCCCAAGAATCAGGTTTTATTTTGCATGAAAACCCAGTACTTTTTGCATATCCGGTCAACATGTCTGAAAATTTGCTGGTCTCGCCGGGCTTGTTGGTTGCGCTTATATCTAAATGCAATTCTATGATAAGATCCGGACAAGTTTTGTCCAACTCCATTGCAATAAAGATTGTTTTTTCTACTTCTGTCATAATTCGACCAAGCAGTGATTTAAATTTCTTTGACGAAGCTTTATTTCTGTGAATATAATATTTTCCACTGTGGCTTGTTTTAGCGCCATGTAGACAGATTGCTGTGGCAAATATGCAATGATTCTTGGCGAGAAAGGAGTCTGTGCCAATATAAATCGCACCACCTTCAGTTGTGTGCTGGTTTATTGTTTCCAATAAATCCTCGTACTCTATTTCATACCCTGATCCGCTAAACCATCGGCTCATCTTCTTCTCGTTATATCTTATATAAGGCCATTACTCCGAAAGAATGCCATTTGTTGCTCAGTTAATTCAGTATTATCGTCGCCTTCTACTGGGGCATCTGCAGAAATTGCAGCTGCGGGGGTACCAACATCGGGCACATGCTCTATTTTGCCTGTTTCATCGCCACCCGCCGGTAAAGGCGAAGTTGTATTTACGCCATAATCTTTCCAATCCTGCTCAGAAGCTTCCTCAGTTAAGAATTGGCGCCAACGATTCCTCCAATCTTTCTTTTTATTTTCAGAAAAGGCACTTATTTCGGAAGATTCCTCAGGATTCCATCGATTTTCATCCCCACTCCAGCCCGAAGTATCGATATCGGAGTCTTCAGCTTCTTCACGCCAATCAGGCGCCTGCCCGGGCGCCCGCCCAATAATCTGGTCTAATCCTTGAGTTAACACTCGATCAAATCTCTGATCTTGTGTTTCTCCCGATTGTTGTTGTCCCCATGTCGATGCTCCCGGTTCTGTACCATGACCTAACATACCTCGGATAGCATTGTAAGTTTCTCCACCAGTCGGCCGGCCGTGTTGATCATAATGTACACCATGAACCATTCCGCCAAGGCCAGCAGTGCCCGACCTAGAGAACGGATTTGTGCCCGATGACCCAGCCGTGTCTATCCATTCTAAATTATCGCGTGTCATCCGGCCCGTTCCACCGCGCTGCATATCCTGATCACGCCACTGAGTATATCCTGCTAATCGTTCGTACCCTTCATCATCGTGCCCGGGCCTGGCGCCGGTTGCTCCTGCGGGCCCGACGAGATCGCTGAAATATCCCGTGTGTTGAGCCCCGGCTGCCGTCGGGTCTGCAGGAGGAGCCATGGTAAATCCAGTTCTTTCTAAATGAGGCCTTTGAAAATCTAGAACAGAAAAATGCTCAGTGTCCCTTATACCATCACCGTCGGAATCTCGCATAAAGGCGCCCCGATCGCGCATTGTTTGAAGTCTCCCTCTAGTAGCAGCATCTTCATAGTATCGGCCTTCTGCATCGGTACCTAAAAGACCGACGAAAGGGTCTATAGATTGAGCACCAAGCTGTCTAGAGTGGTACATTTCGTGCTGCATGACATCTGACATGTCGAAGCCGGCCGCGGCGATCTGGTCAGGCCTGACTTGGACGAGTTGATTACCACCAACATCTATATGCGCCGGCGAAAGTTGGTGCCCATGCCGGGTCCGGTTTTTGATTGTTTCTGGTGAATCCCATGGGTTCGGTTCGATTACCATGGGCACAGCGCCGGGTGCTGAAGGATCTGTCTGTCGAATCTCCGCTCCCGGGCCCGTACGGCCAAATTCGGCGGTACCGGCATCCAATTCGCCTCTTTGATAACCACTAATATCTCGTAGATTTGTAGCTTCCATATGTTGAGGCCAAATATAATTTTCGAAATATTCTGTTCCACGGCCTTCCCAAGATGTCCCGGGAAGTATGTTTGTTTCTAGATAATTGACCCAAGCTTCTGCATTTGCACCTGTGTTATATGTACCCTGTTCATCGCCTATCCGCATACCGCGGTCCATTCGTCCTTGAGCTTGCGTTATTGGTATATCTATCAGGGGTCTCTCTGGGCCCATAAGTTGCCCGGGATTGTTTATCCAACTTGCCATGGGATCAGGGTTTCCCGGGGCGATCTCCCCGGACAGGCCTGTTTGCAAATCACTAATATTACTTTCATAATCCGGCCGTAGTGTGGTAGGGTCAACTCCGGGGAAAGTCCTCGATTGTTCCGCAGCTGATAATGGGCCCATCGCAGGATCATAAGCATGCCGATATATATGATCGCCCGGGATCCCAGAAGGGCCAGCATATTCGCCGACGGCATCAGGCAAGCCGGAGAGGCCGCGCATTGGGCCGCTATAAGGATTATTATAATAACTGCTATCAGCTGACCAGTTATATACGCTTGAAGGATCAAACTGTCCAACGCCGGACCAAGAGTCACGATACCTTTCCCACCCCGTGTCAGACCAATCTCTTGGATTATCCATTTGCCCGCGCGCAGTCCTTGGCCCGGCCGCCATCCTACTGGGTGCGTTGGCTGCCACCTGAGCGGTGGGTCCGTACATCGCAGGCGCTGAGCGTAACGGCGCAAGGCCGGCAGAGGTTCGCATATAATTATTGAAGTCATCACCCCAAGCTGGGTTAAACGGCACGGTACCCCGAGACATCTCCCAATCAATTGGCGGCGCCGTTTGACTTCCGCGCCAACCGGACATTTGTCCTCCGGGCATCTGTGGGGCGGGCATCGGTTGCGTTACCGGGCTGTTCCTGTTGGCCTGCACTGTGCCGGGCGTAACGCCTTGAGGTAAATATCCTCCTAATCTGTAGTCTGCACCGCGATAGGCATTTTGTAACCTTTGCCGCGGCGTCGGCCCCTGTTCGTTCAGAGGCGCGACAACATTTTCAGGCCGTCTCTGCCCTCGAAAGGATTGAAGGGGCTCTCCTAAGTCATCGATCTCTTCTTCTTCGTGCGCATCCGAGTGCTGCGCTTCAACAAAATATGGTTTGGAATCGGGCTCATCGACAATTGATGTGGTGTCGGAGCGCCGCTTGTTCGCAGGAATGGCACGGTCAGGCTCAGGCTCAGGTAAAGAGACGGATCCGCCCCGCGTACCCATGCCGGGCAGGTCACCTTGGTGAAAACCGGCCGTTTTTTTTCGTTCGGCCAAAATTTTTCTTCCCCTCAACTTGGCCTTAGCATATGCAGCCAATTCTTCGCGGATAATTTTTTCTATTTGTTGCTTGCGTTTGTTATTTTTTGACATCAAAAACCTCTTTAGTTCACGCGTATACGAGATTCAATGTAATAAATAGTCTTCAATTGCTCTTTGATTGCACATGCCTGCTCAAAAAGTGCTATTTTTCTCTTATTCCACGCAAGGTAAGCACGATTATGCTTAACAGTCCCACGACAACGAATTCAAATCCAAATGCCCACCAGCAAAAAAGCACAAAAGCATGCCAGAATGCATGCAAGTAGAGAGGATTAATGATTCTGTCCAAGAGTGTTCCCTGCTTGGTGGTTTAGTTGGTTTAGTCAAAGCTTAGTTGAAGCTTAGTTGAAGCCTAAATTAATAATTTCGTCTTCGGGTATTAAAAA
>Ga0163180_10000625_pt1 | contig 20449 bp, 13 predicted proteins | sample AtlANTMetagenome_2_FD_109647 | JGI IMG/M metagenome (GOLD analysis project Ga0163180, IMG submission 109647) | Marine eukaryotic phytoplankton communities from the Atlantic Ocean - Atlantic ANT 4 Metagenome | ecosystem: Environmental > Aquatic > Marine > Oceanic | place: North Atlantic Ocean...
CAGCAGTATAAGAATGCGCAGGCGATCATCAACAGGCTGACAAATAACCGCCGCACGCCAGTCCGGGAAGGTCACGGGCTTACTGCCAATGCCTCGAGGCTTCGAAAATCATCACCGCCATCGAAAAGGGAGCACCTGCCCTGAAAACCAAGAAAGCTGCCTTAGAGGAACAAATCGCGGTCCTTGAAAAGGCAGAGCAATAGCGAGGATCAGCCCGGCCTGCAGGGCGGCTGCAACTCAAGGGCAATCCCGGGCCGGGGGGCGGGGTTCGCTGCGCCTTGCAGCCTGCGAAGTTGCTGGAAGCTGGGTGCGGGAAAAGTGAGAAAAGGAACGGAGAGCAGGAGTTACCTGAGGGCCTCGGCGCGGATATGTTCCCAAGCAGTATAGGCGCGGGTGAGCTTGGCGGGAATGTCGCCGCTCTGAGTGTAGCCCATGGTGCCTAACGGGCCGCGGTAATCGATTTCTCGCAGGGTCTTTACGAGGGGCACCATGTCGTAGGTGCCTTCGCCAAGGATCTTGTGCGTGGCCTTGTTTTCGTCGGTGCCCTGGATGACCACGGCCAGGAGATAGGGTTTGGCGTTGAGGAGATCCGCGCGGAGCTTCGCGATTTCTCGGCCGCCCACCGCCTGCCAGTGGTGCAGATGAAACATGACGCCGACGTTGCGGCGGTTCACCGCCTTGGCTATGCGTATGTTATCTTCAATTGTCTCGATCCAGTTGCCGATGTGCATGTAGGGTGCAATCCCTCCCAGATCATACTTCTTGGCGTCGTCCGACATCTCGCGGAGGATCTTGACGGCCATCGCGACCGCCTCGGGATCCTTGCGGTCCATCTTGGTGCGACTGCCCACCGAGGGAATCAAGATCACTTTTGTCCCCTTGAGCAGTGGAAGATTATCCTTGATGACCTGCGGGTAAGTGCCGTCCTCGATGTAAAAGCGGGCGTGAATCGCGGTCAGGCGGGTCCCATGTTCCTTCATGGCCTCAAGGTAGGCGGGGAGATTCTCCCATCGCCCGGGATCGTCTTTCAAGGAGAGCATGATGCCGCCGTAGCCCCGCTCCTTGAGGAGTTTGACGTGCAGCCTGGGCTGGTTAAACTTGTAATTATAGAACCAGTTCGACATCGCGAAGTGATGGTCCTTCCAGTGCAGGTTCTGTACGAGGTCTACCTTGTTGCTCTGGGCCGCAGAGTCGGCTGCAAGCGTGATGAGAAGGGCACAGATGCTGGTGGGAATAAAGAGATTGGAGCGCACGTTTCTTGTTCCTTTCCTGGTTGGTCTAAATTGCGCTTTCCTTGGGAACGACGAAAGGATCGCGATAGGGACGAGTGAGAAGGGTGTCGGCCTCGGGGTGATCGAGAAACGTCTCATCCTTGGGGTCGATCGCGAGTGACGCTCCTAGGGTGAGGGGAGTTTTGTCGAGATCGACGCCATTGTCTTTCAGGTGCTTGAGATTGCGGTCGAAGGTTTCTGCCAGATCGCCGTGGATTTTCTGAACGGAGAGACGATTGAGTATTTCCGTGGGTTTCGCCTGTCGGCCCAGTCGATGGGAGATGTTGCCCAGGTGGCAGAGCGCGCTCGATTGATGCCCCTCCAGAATATCCGCGTTAAGATCGCTGCTCTTTCGGCTGCGGACCGCCCGGATGAAGTTGTCAAAGTGATCCGTTGCCTCGCCCTCAAGGTCCTGCATTTTCTTGCCCTCGAGATCGAAGGCCGCCGCCGAGGTCTGTGTCGAGGTGATGTATCCGCCACTCCCTTCGATCACTAGCCCGTTCGACATTTGCTTGTAAGGTGTTGTTGGCAATCCGTGCACCTCGACCACGATGGACTTGTCACCGAAGTCGTGGAGAGTGACCTGGGTGTTCGGAGTCTCACCAGCATCGCTGTATCCAAGACGCCCCCCATAGCTCATTACCGCCTTGCCTGGTCCCTTGACGCCCAGTGCCCAACGTGCGATGTCGACCCGGTGGATTCCGCTGTTTCCCAGGTCTCCGTTGCCGAGGTCCCAGATCCAGTGCCAATCGTAGTGAAACCTGGGCCGGGTCACTGGAGCGAGAGGGGCGGGTCCACAGAAGAGATCATAGTCGACGCTTTTGGGTGGATCGAATTTTCCTCGTGTTCCAATGGGCCCTCGTCGCTTGCCCACCATGCAGAAAGCCAGGTTCACTTCACCCACCTTGCCTGCCGCGATGAACTCCACCATGGCTTGGTTTGATCCATGGGAGCGATATTGCGTGCCAGTCTGGCAGATCCGTTGGTACTTCCGCGCTACCTGGACCATACGCCGACCCTCGCTGACATTGTGACTCACCGGCTTTTCGACGTAGACGTCCTTGCCGGCTTGCATGGCCCAGATCGATGCGAGTGCGTGCCAGTGATTGCAACTGGCGATCGAGACGACATCCACTGAATCGTCCTCGAAAATCTTACGCATGTCCTGCACCGTTTTCGGTGCAGCCTTTTGATGCTGAACGACCCTGCCTGCGAGACCATGCGCGCGAGAGAGATCTGCATCGCAGAGATAGCGGATTTCGCAATCGCTGCGTGAGGCAAAGGCCATGGCATGGGCCGCCCCCCGCCCACCGGTTCCGATGATGGCCACTCCAATCTTCTCGTTAGGGCTCTTGCTCTGCGCAGCCTTCAGCGAATGGGGACTGGGCCCGGTCGTGGCAGCAGTGGCGGCGAGCATTGATTGCCGGAGAAAACTGCGCCTCGATTGCTCGAACATTCCCTAGATTCTCTGGAATCAAATGTCGGTGAGTCAACTCATTCTTCCAGGTGCCGTAGAACGGAAGATGGCTCCGGTGCCGTCTTTCTACACGCAGCCTGTTTAATTGATTACTCCATTCAATTCCTCGAACGCTTCGTTCAGTGCCTCCCAACGCTCGCCATACTCTTCGAGGCGCTTCAAGGCATCCTGGTCTTCTTCCACTTTGTCTCCAAACTTTTCTGCGGTCCCCTCGATGTTCTTCAATGGAATTTTCAGGCGGTTACGGATTCTTTCCAAGCGGTCCTCAAGGTCCCCCTCTCCCTCGATCCGCGAAAGCTCTATCCCCAGTTCTACGAAGACCTTGGCAGCATCCGGACCGTGCTTCTCAAAATACTTGATTAGCTTGTCCACTCCCTTCTCAGGGTTATCCATGTTCTTCCTCATGATCTTGTCCGCCGCTTTGATGTGACCCATGAGTTCCTTCTCGGGACTCGAAAGGGTCATGAAGACAGCGCCGAGCAGCAGGATGACAAGCCCTCCAATCCACAGGAGAAGTTTCGGGCTAACCTTTTGCCGGGGAGGTGGTGGGGTGGTTGCGGCGGGTGCTGGTGTCGATACTTCGTCCATCCTCGGATGAGATGTGAAGAATCGGACAGAAACAGGCACTATTGAGCGCTTCGGGCTTGATTGGTGTTTCCGTTGCAGGAGTGTGCGGCACGCGCTACAATCGGCAAACGTAAAGCATGAAGGGTGCGGTGCACGGGTTGTGGACTCGGCAATGATGCCGCGTCGTTGTCCTTGGTTAGAGTGGCTCGCCTTCGAATAGCGTTACCACCTTACGACAGGATTGCCTTTACGACCTTCGCTGGTTCCACTCCGGTGAGGCGGAAGTCGAGTCCCTGGAACTTGTAACTGAACTTACGGTAGTCGATGCCGAAGAGGTGCAAGAGGGTTGCGTGGAAGTCGTGAACAGTGACCACATCCTTTTCCGCGTTGTAGCCCAGGTCGTCTGTCGCACCGTGGCTCACGCCGCCCTTGATCCCGCCGCCCGCAAACCACATCGAGAATCCCTTGATGTGATGGTCGCGTCCGCTTCCCTGCGCCATGGGGGTACGGCCGAATTCGCCGCCCCAGATCACCAGGGTGTCGTCCAGCATCCCGCGCTCCTTGAGATCTTTGATCAAGGCTGCGCTACCCTGATCCACCAGGCGTGCAGTGTTCTGCGTGCCCCCCTTCACCCCGCCGTGGTGATCCCAACCGCGATGGTAAAGTTGAATGAAGCGCACTCCACGTTCGGCCAGACGCCGTGCGAGCAGGCAATTTGATGCAAAAGAGCCATCGCCCGGCTTGGCGCCGTACATGTCGAGGACGTGCCTGGGTTCATTCGAGACATCCATCAGGCCGGGTACCGAGGCCTGCATCCTGAACGCCATCTCATACTGCGCAATTCGAGCAGCGATCTCTGGATCGTCAACTTCGCCGTCGTGAATCTGATTCAAGGCGTTCACGGTATCCACCACCGAGCGCTGATCATCGCGGGAGACTCCCTGTGGATTGCCCACATAGAGCACCGGATCACCTTTAGCATGAAAGGGGACACCCTGGAAACGGCTCGGAAGAAACCCGCTGTGCCATTGCCGGGCTGCGATGGGTTGGCTCTGGCCTCCTCCCACCGATGTGAGGACTACATAACCCGGCAGATCGTTGGTCTCTGCTCCCAGCCCGTAGAGAAGCCAGGAGCCCATACACGGACGCCCGGAAATCTGCGTGCCCGTATTCATAAAGGTGTGGGCCGGATCGTGATTGATTTGCTCCGTCACCAGTGATCGCACGATCGCGATCTCGTCCGCCACCTCGCCAATGCGCGGGAAGATGGAACTGATATGTTGTCCGCTCTTCCCAAAGTTCTTGAACACGTGCTGTGGTCCCAGGCACTTGAGGTTATTCCGACTGCCCTGCAGTTGCGCGATGGGCTGGCCCTCGGTAATCGACTTGGGCATGGGCTTGCCGTTCATCTCCGCAAGCTTGGGCTTGTAATCAAGGGTCTCAAGATGGGAGGGGCCGCCTGCCATGCACAGATGAATGACGCGTTTGGCCCGGGGGAGAAGGTGCGGCTTCTGGATCACGCCAGTCCATTTTTGGGCTTCTGCGGCACGGGATTCCTGCAGGATCGACGCGAGCGCAAGGGCACCGATTCCTGTCGTCGACTTGTTCAGGAAGGAGCGGCGGGTCAGATAGTTGGGGATGTCCATGAAGTCTGGAGTTTGGAATTTGGTCTTCAGCGGACTACTGCCGCGTGATGGTCTCGTGAAGATTGAGAATGGTTCGGGCGACCGTGGTCCAAGCTGCCAGCTCGGCGATCGGAAGATCGGCCGGGGCAGGACGAAGGCCAACGGAGAGGAGTTGTTTGCCGGCAGCTCCATCTACGAGGTAGCGCTTGCGTTGAGCCACTTGCAGATCGGTCACGATCTTGAGCTCGCGATCGGTGGGCAGACGAGAGAGCGCTTCGAGGAAAGCCCAGCGAATGCGGGCCACCGGATCTTCGCCGCCTTCTTTCATGATTCGCTCCCCCAGAGCACGCGCCGCTTCCACGTAGGTCGGGTCGTTAAGAAGGACCAGAGCCTGCAAGGGCGTGTTCGAGCGCGGTCGCTCCGCCGTGCACTCCTCCCGCGACGGTGCGTCGAAGGCCAGCAGGCTGGGGTGCAGAAAGCTTCGTTGCCAGTGGGTGTAAACAGCGCGACGATACTGACTCTCGCCGGAGTCCGGTGACCACTTGCGGCCGGGGAAGTTGAGGTGGCGCCAGTAACCGGCGGGTTGATATGGTTTCACACTGCGTCCGCCGATCTGCTCGACCAGGATTCCCCCGAGGGCGAGCGTATTATCGCGCACCATCTCGGCATCCATGCGGAATCGCGACTGCCGGGCGAGAAGTATGTTCAGAGCATCCCGCTCACGGCTCACCACCGTAGACTTGGAACTCTGGGCGTAGGTCTTCGAGGTCACGATGAGCTTTATCAGTCGCTTCACGTTCCAGCCGTTCTCCATGAAATCCACTGCGAGCCAATCGAGGACTTCGGGATGACTGGGCCACTGGCCCTGCGCTCCCAGGTCATCAACGTTACGCGAGAGTCCTGCGCCAAAATAGAGCTTCCAAACGCGGTTCACAAAAGCACGGGCGGTGAGCGGATTCTCGCGATCGATCACCCAGTTGGCGAGGTCGAGGCGAGTCGCCCGGCGCTCACCGGTATCGAGCTTACCCAGAAAGCCCGGGATCGCTGGAGTGACCTCAGGACCGGAGTCATCGAGCCAGTTTCCACGCGGGAGGATCCGCATCGTGCGTGGCGTCGTCGCAGTGGTCACCAGGGTGCGGGGTAGTTTTTTGGAAAACTCCGCCTTTTCCCGTTTGGCGGCCTCCACCTTGGCACGAGCCGCCGCCAGCTCCGGAGAGACGGAAAGGTAGTAGTCGGCCACCGCGGTCTTTTCTTCAGGGGAGCGTTGATCCGCTGGCTTCTTCACGATGGCTACGATGTTGCCGGGCACGTGACTTCCGCCCGCCTTGAAGTAGAAGCCCGCGCCACCACCGTGGTTTACGATCTTCATGAGATACTGGTTGGCTCCTTTCTTGAGCGAGATCGTGATCTTCTCCTGGTCGGCCGCCGCTCCGCGCCCAACGTTCTTGTTCAGTTGTTCCGTGCTGTTCACCCAAACGCGAATCCCGTCATCGGATCCCAGCGAAAGCGCTAACTGGGTCGCGACCGGAGCGGTGATGGTACGATAGAGATACCAAGCCGCGTTCTCGTCGCCCGGAAGGGCGTGAACTTTCCCGTCTAGGAAGTCGCTCCGCTTTTTCCACTTCTTGCCGTTGATAGCTGCCTTGGCATCGACCTTTCTCTCCGGCCCAAACTCCGTGTTGAATACCTTGTTGGCATCGCCTCCGGTGAGCGGTCCGATGAGGTGCCAGTCTCCGAGACTCGGTTCGACCGATGACGCAATGCTCTTCTCCCACTCCGCCTGCGCTTTTGCGAAACCGGGCGTGCCCGTTCGTGCCTCTTTGGAAAGCCGGGCAATTCTGGCATCGAGCTCAGCACCACGTTTCTTGTAGGTTCCGGAAGCCACCGGCATGTAACCGTCGCGACGGCCAACTCCCTTCTCCTTCACGTCAGCGAAGAAGGCAGCCATCGAATAAAAGTCCTTGGCAGTATAGGGGTCGTATTTGTGATCGTGGCATTGCGCGCAGCCGAGCGTGCTGCCCAGCCATGCTCCGGAAATACTCCGCACGCGGTCGGCGGCGTAGATCGCAACATACTCCTTGGCCTGGGCTCCGCCTTCCTCAGTCGTCTGCAGCAGGCGATTATATCCCGAGGCCACTTTCTGTTCGGGGGTGGCGTTTGGAAGGAGGTCGCCCGCTATTTGCCAACGGGTGAATTCATCGAAACGCTGATTGGCGTTGAAGGCCTCGATTACCCACTCTCGATAGGGGTAGACATCCATCGGGGTGTCGCTGTGGTATCCGATCGAATCGGCATAGCGGACCAAATCGAGCCAGAAGACCGCCATGCGCTCTCCATAGCGCGGACTCTCGAGCAGGCGGTCCACCGCTGCTGCAAGCGCTCCCGGGAGATCAGTGGCAGCGTCTTTTTTGAATACCGCAACCTCATCCTGGGTGGGAGGAAGCCCGGTCAGGTCGAAGCTCAGTCGGCGTAAGAGTGTATGTAATTCGGCCCGGGGGGAAGGATTGAGGCCTTCGGCATCGAGTCGGGTCCCGATGAAATGATCAATCGGATGCACGCCCTTCGGTAACGATGTCTTACGAGGAAGTTCGTAGGACCAGTGACCCTCCCATTCCGCGCCCTGTTCTATCCACCTCTTTATGAGCGCTATCTCCTCCGGGTTCAGTTTCTTCTCGGTTTCAGGCGGAGGCATGACCTCATCTTTATCCCCGGTGAGGAGGCGGGAGAGCAGTTCGCTTTCGTCGGGTTTTCCCGGAAGGATTGCAATAACTCCCTCCCGGTCGGCATACATTCCTCCCTCCTTGACATCAAGCCGTAGCTTGGCCTTCCGTTCGTGTTCGTCCGGTCCATGACAGGCAAAACAGTTCTCGGAGAGGATAGGGCGAATATCCCGGTCGTAGCGAACGCGTCCTTCGGTTGCCCAGGCGACCTGCGAACCCAAAGTAAGAAACGCGGCGGAAAGCGTGATGGCAGAATTCCTCATGAGATGATCGGGAGAATATTGGATAAGGAACCTGAGTTTTGAATCAAATTCGTCTCCCTCCCATGAAAGCATGAAGGAGTTCGATGTGGAGGGCAGGGGAGTTGCCCCATCACGCTACAGGAACCAGGGCCCGAAAAGGGCACCAGATCCAAGGCCTCGTTTTTTCCAGCCTCGACCGTCTATCACCCGCCGGCGAAGACCGGTTTGAACCCCGCTTCCGTGAGGATGCGTTTGACCTCTTCTCGTTTGTCGCCCTGTATCTCGATACGGCCCTGCTTCACGGTGCCTCCAACACCGCAGGCCTTTTGCATCTTCTTGGCAAGAGCCTCTTTTTCAGGCTGTCCGATTCCCGTGAAGTTCTTCACCACGGTAACCGCCTTGCCACCGCGATGCGCAGTCTCCCGGATAATGTCCACGCGTCCGCGGTCTGTGTTTTTCTGTCCCCGTCGGGAAGTCTTTGCAGGTTGGCTTTCCGAGTTGCCCGAGGAGTTGGATTCAGGAGCGTTCTCGGGGGAGGACGGCAGCTTCTCCAACTCTGGAAGCCTCGCAAACGGAGTGTGCATCAAATCCTCGCCTCCGCCTGTCGATTTGCGTTTCTTCTTGCGACTCACGGCTTCTATTAAGGCAAGTGGGCCGCGAATTACACGGATTCTTGGAGGTTTCTCCGTTATCCTTTGGTCCTGGATTGTGGGGAGGTGAGGGGAGTCCCTTACAGAGGCCTGTCGTCATTAGGCGCCCCCTATCAGAGCGCAGGGGTTAGGGCGCGGTGCAGGGGGTGACGGCGCAAAGGTGCCGAAGGCAGGGTGCGCGGTAATTCTATACGACTCCCTGGGGTTCTCTGTAATCGGACGGGCCATGCATCGCCCTGCCCGATGAATTCATCGTAATTATGAATTTGGGAGAGGTGGAGCAGCTAGTAGGGTATTGAGGTGAAATTGCGAAATACGTCTTCATTACTCATTTTTTTTCTCCTCATAGGATGTGGGGAAAGAGGAGGGAACGGTGAAAATCATCCTGACACAACAAGTTCCGCGGAAGTTGTCCGGCAGGCCGATCCGAAAGTGGATGCCCTATTTGCGAACGTGGATGCCAATGACGGGTGGTATGGGGTCTACATTCAAGGGACCAAAAGCGGCTACGCGCATATCCAGTTAAAAGACCTCCGGGAGTCAGATTCCCCCACGGTCGAGATGGAGATGAATATGGTTCTAGAAACCAAGGTAGGAGACGATGTCCTGCAAATAACAAATAGTCATATTGAGCAGTTCGATGGAGTTCCGCCCTATCGGTTGCTGAGATCTGCGACGGTCACCAAGAGTAGGGATGAGGTGGAGAAAATAGAAATCGAGCAAGCAAGTAGTGGCAATAACTACAATGTTCGGATTGAGCAGGGGGGGGCTAACCGCACTGAGAAGTTCGATGCGGACTATACGCTCCTCGATGCATCCCGATCAACCTTGTGGGTCCTCGGCGGCCCGGAGGTCGGAGATACCTGTGAACAAAAGTCTCTGGATGTTACGCGCCTTGCAATTTCAAGTGATCACTACCGTATCAAGGAAAAGAAAAGGGGGAGGTTCAACGGGGTGGAGATTTCCTATTACGTAATAGCAACCACAATCGGGGAAATGGCGTTCGATATGGTGACCCTGGAGGACGGCACCCCGGTAAAAATGGTTATGGGAGAGGCTTTCGAAATGCGCCTGGAAGCGGAGAATGTGGCCAAGGCTCTGGATCGACCCCGGGATCTCTTCGTGGACAACGTCGTTCCTGCGGAGGGGAACTTTGTAGCTCCCTCATTCATCAGCGAGATGTCTATTGAGGTCGATGCCTTATTGGGCAGAACGTTGAGTAATGGTCCTGGTCAGAGAGTCTTGTATCAACCAGAGAGAGAAACGTATCTGGTCACGATTACTTCTAAGAATACAGAAGACATTGCAGTGACCGAGGCGGAGAGGCAGGACGCGTTGGAACACAATATTGATTTTCCGGCCAAGGTGCCAAAGGTTGTAGAGTTGGCCCTTCGGGCGGTAGGTGATGCGGAGTCGCGAAGCGATAAGGTGGCGAAGTTGGTGAATTTTGTGAATACGTATCTCGATTATGACTACAGTGCTGAACCACTCACGGTTCTGGATATTATAAAAAGGCAGGAAGGCGATTGTTCAGAGTTTTCGGCCTTATTTACTACTTTGGCCCGGGCCCTTGATATACCTGCCCGTGTCGTTTTCGGGCTGATCTATACAGGGGAGCAGTCCTTTGGTGGCCATGCATGGAATGAGGTAGAGATAGGGGGTTACTGGGTGCCGGTTGATGCGACGTGGAGAGAGGTAGTCACCAACGCCTCTCATATTCGCCTTGGAGTAGGCGAGGGATTGGAGCTTTTCACGGGTTTGAAAAAGTCCCGGATCCGGCTGCTCGAAGCTTCAGTGGACGCTGCGGCAGCCCGCAGGTTGGCCACAGAGGGCGACCAGGAGGCTCAATTGACCCTGGGTTTTTTGCACTATCATGGATTACCGGGGGTTGTGGAGGACAAGGTAGAAGCAGAAAAATGGTTGAGGAAAGCCGGGGAGCAAGGTCACTCGGTCGCCCAGTCAGGGCTGAGAAGCCTGTTCTCGCAGGCAATCACCCTGGACGTTGAAGGAAGATCCACGACCATCTACCAGGCAGCGGAAACAGCCGAACTTGAATATTTCTACCTAACCTCATCAGGCGCGTTTTCCATTGATGAAATTCGTATCGGGAGAACTTATGATTCGGTAACGGGTGAGAACAAGGGCTCGATATTTTATGACGGCTTCGATTACCCAGTTGGAACGAGACTCAAAGGTCAAGGGACATGGTGGTCCGACCGATTGCCGCGCCACGTATCAGCAGGGACTGATACCTATACTGTATCGGAGGGGTCTCTTTTTGGTGGGGGCTTATTGCCTTCGGGTAATATGCTCACGGCAAAGGCTACGAGCAGTATTTCGGGGATTGCCTTTGATATCCCTTCAGATGCCCTGATTAGTCGAGAGGATGATATCTATATCGGTTTTCTAGTCAGACCGGAGGGGATAATCGGAGAAGGGATCTGGGGGGGCTACTTCGGAGTTGGGGTCAAATTCCGTAACCAGAAAGGCATTTTATTCGGGAAGCCCGGAAATAGTTCCGCCCCCAATGACAAGAGCTATGCTGTCGATCAGCAGGGCGGACCTATCCTTAAGACTACTGGAGCACGGTTAGAGGTCGGCAAGACGTCGTTGCTCGTGGCGCGCCTCGAACGCACAAAGCCCACAAAGCCTGGGTTAAATACATCCGAGGATGTCACCGGTGAGGAGATCTCTCCGTCCGTGCTCAAAACAGCGGACACTAAAACTCCGCCTGCTCCTGGTTCCCTTGGTGAAAATATCATCGGGAAAATAGTGACTTTTAAAATCCCAGAGGCGCAGGTCACGCACCAAGTTCAATTTAATGGCGATGGAACATTGCTAATTCTTGGGCGCTCGGAGCGGCTTGAATATCGGATCGAAACTAATGAGGTCCTCATGTTTGATGAGGGAAAGAGAGGTGGAGGAATCTCTTTTGAATCATCAAGTCCGCAGGTCGGTCACAGAGCCGAAATGGGAGCCGGGGAGGAAATGGTTGCCGCAATTATCACCAAGATCGAAAATGAAGAAGATCATGGAGGGAGAATAATCGGTTACTGGGCCATGGACCCCCAAAAGACCCTGAAAGTCTTGGAGAGTTTTCCTGACAGCGAGGGACTGGAGGAGCGGAGGCAGGAGGTGGCGAAGATGGGTAAAACACTTTCTATGATCGCTGAGATTTCCAAGGGAGGGAGGATGGTGCTCTACAGCGGCGAAGATTCTCCTGAAACGATGACCTACACCATCGCTGCCGACGATGATAAGGGTACCTCCGGCTGGATCAGGGACATCAGAGCTGGCTTCAAGGTTACAGGGGACACCCTGCAGATTTTCTCGGCGGAACGCTCCCCCAGTTACCTCACAGTTCTGGCCTCACGGATTACTGAGGAAGAAGCGAGACGGCGCATTGGGGAATCTCAACGTAAGAGTTCAAAAGAGGCGACCGATTAGCCAGAGACGGTCGACGAGGAGTAATGCGCAGGTAGCAATACCCGATCTGATCCGCCTACAACGACCAGGGTGCGGGGAACGGGGTACGGGTGCAAGGCGCTTTGGCTATGGCCCCTGCTCTTTGCAAGTGGTAGGGATGGTGGATGAGGATATTCGTCCTGCTGTTTGCCGGGCTACTGGTTGCTGGTTTTTTTGAGAGGTCGACTGGCGAAAAACCGGAGCCGCTGAACGGTGCGGCGGTTGAGCGACTCGACAAAGAGTGGGGCGAGTCGGCCAAATGGTTGAGGCTCGAGTCGTCGTCAAGGCAGATGGCCGCCCGGGCATTCAAGATAGAAATCATTCTGCAGAGTCAGACCATGAAGATTCGGCGCGCCGGTCAACGGGTAGGCCTGAAATCTCAATAAGAAACCAGATCCATCATGAAATCATTCACTAAGATCGAACCTCGAGGATGGTGCCTGACTGGCCTGCTTCTGCTCATGGCGAGCAACACCTTCGCCGCAGACCCCCCGAATATAGTCTTCATCCTCGGTGACGATCAGGCATGGAGCGACTACGGCTTCATGGGTCACGCCGACATCAAGACCCCTCATCTGGACAAACTCGCAAGCAACAGCCTTTTATTCGACCGCGGTTACGTCGCGGCGCCGATTTGCCGTCCATCTCTTGCCTCGTTGGTGACCGGACTCTTTCCCCACCAACATGGTATCACCGGCAACGATGTAGCCTGGGGCTCGGATCGCAGCGGATATTTCAGCGCCAAACGCCATGAACTGGATGCTCCGCTGCGCGCGGCATTTCACGAGAAGGCCAGCTTCATCAGAATGCTGACCTCAAATGGGTACCTCGCTCATCAGTCTGGAAAATGGTGGGAAGGATCATGGGAAGACGGGGGATTCACGCATGGCATGACCCATGGTGACCCCAAACGTGGGGGCCGACATGGCGACGATGGATTGAGCATCGGTCGCACATCGATGAAACCCGTGGCGGATTTTATTGATCATGCGACCGAACAAAAAAAACCGTTCCTTCTCTGGTACGCGCCCTTCCTGCCCCATACACCGCACAATCCCCCTGAGCGTTTACTTGCCAAGTATACCAAGGGCAAACGCGCCCCAGACGTGGCCAGGTATTACGCCATGATCGAATGGTTCGATGAGACCTGCGGCGAATTGCTGGCCTATCTGAATGAGAAGGACCTGACCAGGAACACGATTGTCATCTACCTCTGTGATAACGGTTGGGCGGCCAGGAGTACTCGCTCGAACGACCCCCACCAAAAGACCTTTGGGCATTTCGCCCTTCGGTCTAAAGCCTCGCCGTATGAAAACGGGACGCGCACGCCGATTATGATCTCGTGGCCCGGACACGTGAAGCCCAGGAAGTCCACGCACCTGGCCCACGCCATCGACATCTTCCCCACGATCGTCGCAGCCGCAGGACTTAAAACCCCTGGAGATCTGACCGGCATCAATCTTCTCGATGACGAAGCGGTCCAAAAACGAAGGGCCGTTTTCGGAGTCAACCACTCAACGCACAACATGAGTCCCCAGAACCCAGACGAAACGTTACAATACATCTGGTGTATCGAAGACAACTGGAAACTGCTGGTTCGATATCCCGGTAAGGATCTGACAAAATGGCGAAAACTTCACGACTGGGATAAGAAATCGTTGCGCCTCTATGAGGTGACCAAGGATCCACACGAAACCAACGAGGTGTCCGATGCTCATCCCGAAGTCGTTGCCCGCCTTAAGAAAAGGATCGAAGCCTGGCATGGGGTGACCAGAAAAACGGGGAATTGATCGCAAGCTCGCATAGCTGCCTGCGGATAACCGAACTGGCGAGGAGCAGTCCGTCCTGCCCCCTTTTTTTCGCTGAGCGCGGGTCTGCGCGACTTGTCGTGGATCCTGGTGCGGTTCTACGGGTGATGGATCAACTGATGGACTGATCATGCCAGAGCAGGAACCAGGGTGCGGGCACGAGGCAAGGGTGCAGGGTCCTACAATCGGGCTCCTCATTTGTAATAGCGTGCCACGATTCAGGGGCTAGGATTCCGCGATGATGAAGAAGGCTGCATTACTGCTTGGTGCTTTCGCGCTCATGGGGTGCGGTGAGAAGTCGCCCTCTGAGACCTCGGACTCGGCCAGTGAGAAGTTAGTGGCGTCCGATGAAAACTCGAAGCCTTCTTCGAAGGGGGAGCTAAAGACAGGAGCGGGTGAGGAGTCCAAAATAGAATCCGAAGCTAAGCCGGAGGCCAAGGGCCTTCCTCCGCTTCCCCAGACCGTCACGGCTGAATTCATCATGGGGTTGTGGGGCAAACCGCACGATGCGGAAGGTTTTGTTGAGGAGTTGAAGGATTATAAACCGGGCACCTGGAAGCTTGTGCGGAATGGTGGCCCCGATAGGGCAGAACTAGTCGAAGAAGAAACCTTCAAGCTAAAGTGGGTCGATCGACGTTTTGTCGTCCATAAAGTATTCGGCGATGAGGGAGAATCTTACTCGCTGGTTACCTATGACTACGATTCAAAGAGCTATCGTAAGTGGGATACGCTTGATGGCGACGTAGGTGAATATTCCGGAAAACGTTACTGGCGAAACCTCATGGAATGGAAATCGGTGAGTTTGCCTTTTGAAGACCAGACTGAGATCCGGATACGCAAGACAGTGTCCAGGGAGGGCTTTTTCAAGGCAATCGCTGAAGTCAAATGGCTCGAAAGGAGGTGGGTGCCTTACATGGAGCACGAGGCCACCTGGGTCGGAGAGTTGGGCTCGTTGGGTGAAAACGGTGATTCTCCCAACGGGGAAACCTTCGGAAAATTCACGCTCCTCGATGAGATCCAGGCTGACAATGCGGATCGTTCAATTGCCAAGAAGAACGCGGAGAACACCCTCAGGAAGTATCCTGATGTTGATGCCATGATCGGGCTCTGGGCCTATAATGCGCCCCAATGCCTTGAGGCGCTCAAGGATGCCAACAAACTGGGAGAGGTGAAGGTGTTCTCCTTTGATGACGACCCCGTAGTTTTGGATGCAATCAAGGACGGGCACTGCGAGGGAACGATCGCGCAGGATCCCTATCTCTTTGGATACGACTCCATCAGATATCTCAAGGACATCGTGCTGAATGACAAGATGCCCGAGCTTAACGAAGGCAGGAATATTCCGGTGCCGCTCCGGACGATCGTGAAGGATAACGTAGAGGAATTCCGCAAGGCCGTAGAAGACAGGTTGGCAGCTGGCAAAGCAGCCAAGGGCGCTGAAGTCCCTGCTGATGCTCCCAAGTTCGCCTTTATCACAAACGTGCCGGACCCCTTCTGGAGTCATGCCGAGGCTGGTTGTTACGTTGCCGGCAAGGAATTTGGAGTTGCCGTGGAATTTCAGATGAACAGTGAAATGAACATCGCCGGGCAGAAAAGGATCGTTGAGGACATCCTCAACAAGGGAGATTGCATGGGCATTGCGATCAGTGTCCTCAACCCTGCGAGCCAGACCGCAATGATCAACAGTGCGGCTGGGCAGGTGCCGGTCATTACGGTCGACTCCGACGTGCCTGATTCTAAGCGCCTCTTTTTCCTGAGCATGGAGAACTACCAGGCCGGGCGCGAGCTTGGCAAGTTGATCAAGAAGTCCATGCCAGACGGAGGAAAGATCATGCTCTATGTAGGCAAGATCGACCAATTGAACTCGATCCGGCGCCGGGATGGCCTGCTGGATGAGCTCAGTGGACGGAACAGCAACGACAACTAGATCGTTTGGAATGCGGCCGCGTTGCAGGACCGCATTACCTTGCCCCAATCCAGTGAAGGAACGTGGGCGCGGGGCACGGGCTTGATCACCTGTGAGCAGCAGGGCGTCGCTCCGCCTGCATTGCCTTGGTCGGCTTGGCCGCGCTATATTGAATCGCGCCGATGTCCCAGTTGCCGGTCGCAGGCAATGGGCGACCGTTGAAATCAGTCTTGTAGAGCTCGCTCAGGTTGATCGCCTGACCGCGCAACGGGCTGTCTGCCTTGAGACGATAATCCTGACTCTCAAGATCGAAAAGGCGCGGGTCCCCGCTTCCAGCCTGATTGCTGTCGCCCTTATATTTAGTGCCGGGTGATTGATGCTTTGAATACCAATTGGCTGTCTTCAGGGCTCCCCCAGACCGATTCCCGCTGTAGGGAGAAGAGGAATAGATAAACAGATTGTTCCTGAAATGGGCGCCTGAAGGTTTTCCGACAGGATTTCCGCCCCGGACGTCAAGGCGGGCGCCGGCATTCTGGGATCTCCCGAATCCGTTGTATCGGGCTATTGTATTATTATCGAAATAGATGCCTGTGCATGGCGCCAGCATGAACAACCATGACTGTCCATCGTAGCACACATTGAAGGAGACTCTCCAGTTGTAGATCTCCTGTCGGTATCGTGGCCAATCGTAATCCCAGCTGGACTCAATAAATCCAGCATTCCCTTCCGAATAGTTATGATGAATGTAGATGTTTTTCTTATGATAGCGGCCGCAATCGATTTCGATGGCTCCGCCGTCGGAGCCCCATGGGCTGTCCTTGGTCCCGAAGTTCTTGATCGTGTTGTAGGATACTTCCTGGTTCCCGATGTTCAGGTGAATCCCCATCGGCCCCCAGCTGCTTTTTGACGTTCGCCAAAGTGCATAACTCGGACCATCGAGATAATTCCTCGTGATCAAGGTGTGCTCGCCCGCAGACATGATGCCCTGCCCGGTATTGATGAACTCGTTGTTTCGGACAATGCAGTGATCCGCTCCGCGATCGATACGCAGCGCAGCCAGTCTCGTCATGATGATTGCCCCTGAGACATATTCCCCGGGGGTATCGTGAAAGTGCAGGTTTTCTACAATGATGTAGTCTCCGCCAAGGGTGATCGCGTTGCCGCTGGCATCGCGGGTAGTGGGATTAGTAAACCTGGGGAGTTCACCCTTTCCGTAGGAAGTCAACCGGATGGGCTTGGCCGTTGTTCCGGATTCACTGATCCGAATATTACCGGAAAAGGAAGAGCCTTTCTTGAAGTGAACTACATCTCCTGCAGTGAGGGATGCTGACTCCGCTTTCATATGCGACTTCCATGGCGTGCGTATCGAGCGGCCGTCATTGCTGTCTGATCCATCGACAGAATCGATATAATAATCAGCACCACTGCAAAGAGCGCCGAGGCCGAAAAGGAACAGGGTAATTACGGATATTAATGGCTTCATTTCAACTCCAGGCCTTACTGTCATGCTGTGGGCAGGCCCAGTCATCCAGCCTGTGGGATCTTGATCTTTTTTTTGGTGGCGGCACATCCGCCGGCGCATTCGCATATCCGATTTTCATGCCTTCAGCGGAGAAGGTCGACTTTCGAGTGCAGGTGTTCTCAATGCCAGACTAGCATGCAGGTCTTTTCGATAATTCCCGAAGTTAGGCTCAGGGTTCAAGCATCGAATGCAGGGTGCTCAGCATTTTATGAGGCAATCGACCCCCGCGGCATCGCAGCGCAGGAATGAACTCGTGGGGGACACTGTGTGAGCTGGAGGCTCCTACGATCAGGCTCTCACTTTGTAATCGTGTGTCACGATTCAGGAGCTAGGATCGGGGGCATGAAGAAGCTGGTCATACTGCTTGGTGCCTTTACGCTCATCGGGTGCGGGGAGAAGAAGGAAACGGGTGACAACGGTGGCGCCGATAAAGAAGCGGGAGCAAGCGAGTCAACTAGTGGTGAGAGGACGGAAGCATCTGCATCGCCAGAAAGTCAGCTGATTGGTTACTGGGTGCCGAATGCGGAGAGAACTATCAAAGCCTTGCAGGCAGTTCAGGCAGACCATCCCGAAGAGATAGATGAAATAGAAAACTTGATTGAGAGTCTCAGGGAGGATCCTGCTTTTGGAAAAGATGGCGCCCATTTCCTCAAATTCGAAGAGGATGGAGTGCTTGGAGTGTATAGCGATGGAGAAGAGGAAACCGAAACCTACTCTCTTTTAATCGATGACAAGCAGGATGTGCCGATCAGGATTGAAGCTAAAATGAATGGCAGTGACGCCTCAATGATCCTGACAGGGGAGACATTGCAGGTCTTTATGTCGGAAGACGCACCAATAAAATTTGCCTTCTTCCTCGACCGGATTGATGAGGAGGAGGCGAAGCGGCGGCTCGCACTGGCCGCCGAAAGGAGGGCTGCCGAGGCTGTCCCTCCGGTTGAGTCTAATGACTCACCTCCTGGTGGCGATGAATAACAAGAAGCTCTTGCCAGTTGCTATTTGTCTGTTCCTCATCGGGTGTGGGGACGAGGAGGATGCGGATCGGAGCGGAGACACCGTGCGGAATGCCGTAATTGAGGAACCAGAGACGCTTGATGGAAAGGCGGTAGCATCCGGAGACGAAACAGCAGTCGGTTTGGCTTCAACTGAGGTTGAGGACCTGCCTCCCCTGCCAGAGGTCGTAACGAAGGAATTTATTATGGATCTGTGGGCCAAGCCTCACGATGGGAGAAGGATGATCGAGGAGTTTGAGGATGGGGCAATTCAGGAAGGAGTCTGGAAAGTTACTTCAAAACGCGGTCCCCGCAGGGGAGAAGTTATCGACTCCACAGAAGCGACAATGACCCTGAAGATGATCGATCGTCGTTATCACGTTTGGGAGTGGCGAGAAGGCGACTTTCTCTCATACACGGTGACTACTTATGATTATGATGCGGCGGCCTACCGGTGGTGGGGTGCATCCGCCTCCCCGGAGGAGACCTCGATTTTTGAGCAATCTGGGCGACACTACTGGCGAAACCTGATGGAGTGGAAAGCGGTTAACCTTCCAGATCCGGAGATAGAGTCCACCATGCGAACAACATTTGTCAGCGAAGACGGGAAGACGTTCAAGGTCATCGGAGAGTCAAAGCGTAACGGGGAGGTAGTGAGTTACTCGAAGGGAGAATTTATCTGGCAGTCTGAATTGCCGGAAGAGCACAGGTCCGGGAAAGCTAAGTGATTTGTTCTGGGCTTTCGCCTCAAGCCGCCGCTCACCCCATCATGGTTAAGGGGTCACGGTGCGGTGTACGGGTTGGCATTGCAGAGTTGCAGGGTATGGATCAGGGCAGCCCACTGATAAGGTTATGGGGTCCTACCCTCAAGACTCTCACCCCTCTCTCTTACAGGAAGCTTGCGGCAGATCGCAGGGTCCCGTGAAAAAAACAGGTTCTCCCACTTAAAGAGCAGTCTCAAGGAACATCACCCAGTCCAGATCACGGTGGGAGTGATCCTGTCCTGCTTCTTTGTTTGTTGAGCGTGACTTGTGTCTTGTATCTGGGGGATTCCCAACCATTCTCCCGCCCCTGCGAGACCCCGCGCGGGTCCCTCCGCGATGGACATTCCTCCCTTCAGCAAACTTGGCCTTCCCGCTCCCCTTCTTGAAGCGGTGGAAGCGCTGGACTTCGAGAAACCTTCCCCGATCCAGGCCCTTGGGATTCCACCGGCCCTCGCCGGAAAGGATCTAGTCGGACTTTCCGAAACCGGCTCCGGCAAGACCGCGGCCTTTGTGCTCCCGGCGCTCACGAAGATAAATCTCGATCACCACGTTCCACAGGCCCTCATTCTCTGTCCCACCCGGGAACTCGCAGTCCAAGTCTGCGAGGAAGTGCACCGCCTCGGCACCAATCTTCGCGGTCTTCATGCCATCCCCGTTTACGGAGGCGCCCCCATCGACCGACAACTCCGGGCCCTGAAGAACGGAGTCCACCTGGTGGTGGGCACTCCGGGCCGACTTCTTGACCACCTTCGTCGCAAGTCATTCGACCCCGGTCACATCAAGATCGCCATCCTCGACGAAGCAGACCGCATGCTCGACATGGGGTTCCGCGAGGATATGGAGTTAATCCTCGGCGCGATCAACGAGGATCACCAGACGCTTTTCTATTCCGCAACCATGAACCGTGGAGTGGAGCGACTGATTCGGGCCTTTGGAAACGATCCCGAAACAATCAGCCCCAAGCGGAAGTCTCTGACGGTTGACTCAATCGAGCAGCGCTACTACGAGGTCAGGCATCGCTCCAAGCTTGAGGTTCTTTCCCGGATTATTGATACCGAGGAGCCCCGTCTCGCTCTCGTTTTCTGTAATACCAAGCGCAGCGTCGACGAATGTACCGAAGCGCTCCTTGCTCGCGGTTACTCCGCCGACCGCCTCCATGGCGACATTACCCAGCAGCTTCGCGAGCGTACCGTGCAACGATTCAGGGAAGGAAAAGTGGAGCTTCTTGTTGCCACTGATGTCGCGGCTCGTGGTCTCGATATTGACGACATCGACATCGTCTTTAATTACGACCTTCCCCACGACCCTGAGGACTACGTCCACCGCATCGGGCGCACCGGACGGGCAGGGCGTACCGGGAGGGCGATTTCCTTCGTCTTCGGCCGAGACATCTACCGCCTGCAAAACGTAGAGCGCTACATCCGGCAACCGATCGCCCAC
>Ga0163180_10000628_pt1 | contig 20425 bp, 19 predicted proteins | sample AtlANTMetagenome_2_FD_109647 | JGI IMG/M metagenome (GOLD analysis project Ga0163180, IMG submission 109647) | Marine eukaryotic phytoplankton communities from the Atlantic Ocean - Atlantic ANT 4 Metagenome | ecosystem: Environmental > Aquatic > Marine > Oceanic | place: North Atlantic Ocean...
ACTCTAGCTTCTGGCATGTGATGCACGGGTTCATAACGATCAAAACTGTGATGGGCCCCATCCACGACATGCATAACCGCTTCCCCACCATTTCCATTGATAGCTTCTATTTGGGTTTCGATTTGTTTAATTGAAACCCAGTTATCTATTTCTCCTACAATTGCTCGAACTTGGGTGTCGCCGGTTTGAGAATTTTTGAATTGATGCCCACACCATGGATAAACCGAATAAATAGCAGCAAAACCACTTCCTGAACCGATAATCGGATCAGCAAAATTTCGCATTGAAGCCGTCAAGACCGCTGATCCACCCCGGCTGTGTCCTTGGGCCGCAATTCTTTCCGCGTCTATTAAAGAATGCTGAGACAATGTTTGATACGTAACTAAAAGATCGTACGCGGACGCGGCGAAACTATATTGTGTCTGGTTTTCAACAGTCGACTGGACAGATCGAGCCCCAAACGGGTCTAAAAGAAAAACTGCGTAACCTTCACTAACTAACGTTTCAGCGTGCGCTTTATGATTAGGTCCGACCCCTAAACTTCCTGGAACGATTATTACCAGAGGAAGCGGTTCGTTTGTTTCGGGAATAAAGAGTTTCCCATCGATTGTCACCGTTTCGCAATTTTCAATTTCTGAGATCACTTGATAATAATTTTTTGGATTTCGGGTTAATATCTCGACGTTCTCACCAATCACACCCGCATACTCAACTTCTTGTTCCATCAAACGTTTTTCTTGTTCCATTAATTACTCCTAATAACAAATGACAAGTTGTTAGCGTTCATCATCTCCAGCTCTATATTTTCTAGTGAGGTCATCTAATTTAGTCACTGATTCTTCTGAAAGCGGATTAGCAGCAGCAGTTATTGCATCGTCGAGCTGTGTCGGATTGGTAGCTCCGACAATAGGAGAAGTAACAAATGGTTTCGATAGAACCCATGCAACCGCTAACTGAGCCATAGAAATACCTTCGCTTTCAGCTATTGGCCTGATTTGATCAACTGTGTCATGAAACTCGTCTCGCCAATACCTTTGCCTGTAACGTTCCCCTTGATCGCTTTCCAAAGCAAACCTTGAACCTTCTCGTGGGGCACTTCTTTCATGCTGTCCTGTTAAAAGACCTCCGGCTAGAGGGTTATAAGGTATGACTCCTATCCGATCGTGTTCGCATAAAGGAAATAATTCTCTTTCCATTTGACGGAACAAAAGATTGTAGCGGGGCTGCACAGATTCAAATCTTTCTAAATTAAGTGTCTCACTTCTACCTATTGACCGTGCAAGCAACCAAGAAGGATAATTCGAACAACCCAAGTAACGTACCTTGCCCATTTTGACTAAATCATCTAAAGCTCCAATTGTTTCATCAATAGGGGTTTCATAGTCAGGAAAATGAACTTGATACAAATCAATAAAATCTGTTTGAAGTCTTTCCAACGAAGCGTCAACTGCATCAAAAATATGCCTTCTACTTGAACCCATTTGCCAGGGTAAAGAACCCATCGGGGCCCAAAATTTTGTGGCCAAAACAATTTCTTCTCGTTTTCCTTTAAGCCACCTGCCAATAATTCTCTCTGTATCACCTATAGTTTCTTTTCCTGAAGCTGGATACATATCAGCTGTATCAATAAAAGTAATCCCTTCATTTTGCGCTTTATCAAGAATTGCATGAGATGTTTTCTCGTCGCATTGATTCCCAAATGTCATGGTCCCCAAGCAGATCTTTGAGACTTTTAATCCTGTTCTTCCTAACTGTGAGTATTCCATCCCAACACGGTACTCGGCAGTTTGTTTTTTTAATAAACAAATCTCACTTAGAACACTTCGTAAACTGTGTTTATGGAAAATCTTTCAGGCGAAAGTTTCAATGTAGAACAAAAATTACTTGATTTCGCTGTATCAATAGCTAAAGAAGCTGGCGAGCTAACACTTTCTCTTTTCAAAGACTTAAATCTAGAAATCATTAAAAAATCAGACGGTTCACCTGTTACTGAAGCTGATAGAGGTGCTGAACGTTTACTCAGGGAAAGAATCTCGGCTTCTTTTCCTGAAGATTCAATCATCGGGGAAGAAGAAGAAAACTTGTTTGGCTCTTCGGGTCGAACATGGATTTTGGACCCAATAGATGGAACTCAGTCTTTTATTAACGGCGTTCCTTTATTCGCCAATCTTGTTGCTTTTGAAGATGAGCATGGTTCTGCGGTAGGAGTTATAAATCTTCCCGGTATTGATGAATGTATTTGGGCGGGACGAGGTTTGGGGTGTTTCGCTGATGGCAAAAAAGTGTGTGTTTCCAACAATGAAACTCTTGATGGTTGTTGTGTCGTGACAAGTGGTGTCGATTATTGGAATTCTTTATCTTTTTTTGAATCTTTGTCAGAATCTAAAACCACAGTCAGGACATGGGGTGATGCTTATGGTTATGCCCTAGTAGCGACTGGTCGTGTTGACGCCATGGTTGACCCAATTGTTAACCCGTGGGATGTCGCTCCAATGCTGACGATTATTCCTGAAGCGGGAGGTATTTTTACCGATTTCAAAAATATTGAAACTGCTAACGGAGGAAATGCATTGGCTTCAAATCCTACACTTCATCCTCTTTTAATTGACTTGGTTAACGATTGAGCACGTAAGGGTCGTTCGGCGGTCTACCTATTCCACGGTCACAAGTTATTCCTGCTTCCGGCGCAGCTTCCCCGTCTACGAAAAAATCGACAAATTTTTCGAGTCGAAGATCGTTTGAACTTTCTATCTCTAATCGTCTACCCCATGCAGTTGCTACTATTGGAGAAATTTGCTCGGGGTGTGGTGAAAGCAAAATTTTTGATCTGCTTGAAAGCATTGTTGTCAGTTTAATGATTTCTTCTTTTGCAATTTCAGGTTTATAAGTAACCCATACAGCCCCATGCTCCAGAGAGTGAACTGCCGCTTCATCTAATAATTCGACTTTATAAATTCCGCATGTATGCCATATACCTAAATGGTTTCCCCCAGCAGGAGGAATTGTCGGGTAATCAACATTTTCATCAGTATGTTCACGTGAAGTTATTACAAGATATTCAACTTCTTCCAACATTTCTTCCGTTGAAACTTCTACAGGTTCACTTTCCCCACTACTGCAAGAAATAAGTGCAGCAGAAAAAAGTACTCCCAGTAAAGCAATAACTGTGCATTGTTTTTTTAGTATGTTCATAATTTTTTCTAAACCGTTGTTCTATCGCCTTCAAAAATTTCCACAACAATACTTCTTGCAGCCAAATCAGAAAGAAATTCAGATGGTTTTACTAGTAACGCAAGTGTAGACATATGATTCAAACTAATTTTATGCTTTAAAAGATACTCTGTAGTTAATGCTGTAACAGATGCCGCAGCTAGAGCTGGATATTCAGAAACCCCTAAAACAATATTTTCTTGAACACCATTTTTGCTCCCCCTTACTTCAACTCTTATTGCTCCAATTCCCCCTTCATTATGAGGCGGAGTCAACATTGGAAAAAAAGCTGTAAACCTATCACGTCGTGTTGCAGCCATTTTCGCTGAAATTCTCGCTACTCCTGGAAAAGCGTTATGTAAAAGCATCGGATCAGACAATGCGGCATGATAACAATCTTGCGGCCCTACAGGTTCTGGAAACCACAAAAGCTCTCGACCAGATCCCCCCAGTCTCTTATCCCATTTATTCTCACGCCAACCGAAAGACATCCTACTTAAAGCACGATGATGAACTAAAGCACAAGCAGGACCGCCAGTCCCCATTTTAGAAACATGAATTTCTTCAGTTTCGTTAAGGAAAGTTTTACCATAAGCAGCCAAAACACAACTCAGCCCTGGTGCAAATCCTGTTCCTACTACTACGGGAACCCCAAACTCAGAAGCTTCTTTTCCTAAATTTAATATAGAAACCGTTTCAGATAAACCGTCTGAAACAACAACTGTTGGTCGCTTTAAAGTAATTGCGTTCTTAACTTCTTCTAACTGCGTACCTTCAGGTGATGCTACAACTACAACATCCGCATCCATATTTTGAGAAAACGGAAAATGTTCAACTTCTACACGACTACCAAGATTCTTTGAAGCTAATACCAGTTTCTCTGATGAAGTGTCCCTGAGAATTATTTTGTCAACAGCATTTGATGATAAAAGTTGCTGTGCAACCTTAGTTCCCACAGCACCTGCGCCTATAACAAGTGCGCGCACTATTCAATACCAAAATTAGAAAGTTTTTTCCATCCACCTGTTCTTTTTTCAACACCAGGTTCTTTCTGAAAACTAAGAGCCCCAGCAACTGCCGCTGCAGTCATTATTGCTGCTAAAGCACGCCTTAATATATTCATACGTGGGCCCAGCTGGAATTGAACCAGCGACCTCACCCTTATCAGGGGTGCGCTCTAACCGGACTGAGCTATGGGCCCTAGAAGTAAATGCAAATCTTAAGTGTTTAACTTTAAGAGTTAAAAACTGTGTTACGCATCATGTGGGCAGATTTTTTTCTTCTTCATAAATATTGTTATTTGATTTAAGTTTCCTTCGACGAACTGCTGTTTCTTCTTCAATCATTGTGAATCTAACTCCGCCAGTGAGATCACTAATCAAATTGAATAAAACAACCAGAACAACTGTTATAGCTGTCCCACCAACTACCAAAATAAGACCGCCTAAAAAGAAAATCCTTAATATTTGTTCAGAATCAAATTCAAACACTTCAAGTGCAAAAAGATCTTCAATGAAAGACTCAACTTTCTCTATTGTTCCAGCATCCTCTGCGGTATTCCATAAAATTCTCACAGCTATCGTTGACAAACCCCAAATGCATGTATAAAAAATCAATCCAACTTTTAACGCAGACCAAGGCTCAATGTGGCGCAAAACTCTTCTTACTTTTCGAACTCTATAACCAGATTTATTATCTTTAGATTTGTATTCTCTTTCCTTAATTGAATTCCAAAGTTTTGATTTGCCGCGTGACGAAGTTTTTTCAGAATCCCAAATAATTTCTTCTGGCTGTTTTACTATCGACGATTCTCTGGTTTTTTCAGGTTCGTCAGACCTACCAACTAATTTTTTAAACCGGGTGGTCATAGTTTGAACAGGCGAATCTTTACTTTCACTTTTCTCGAAAAAATCGTCTTCGTTTTCACTCACAGTTACAGTTTAGAAGTCCAGCGACAGTCAAACTTGTCGCTTCAAACATAAACAATTTTTCAGCCACTTTTTAAACTTCTGTGTCTGTCGGGGCAGGTGAGACTGCGGTGATTATTTCACCTTCTCCAGGTGACATCACTCGCACTCCGGTAGCGTCTCTGCCCTGAATTGAAATTTCTGAAACTCCTAGCCTTATAATTTTTCCACTTGATGTAACAGCGAGAATATCGTCATCATCTTTTACTATTAGCGATCCAGCTACAGTTCCTCTACTTTCAGTGGTTTTAATTCCTCTAACACCTAAACCACCTCTTCCTTTTACAGCAAATTCTTCAATTTCAGTACGTTTGCCAAATCCTTCTGTTGTTAAATGAAGCAACAGCGCTTTTTCCTCAGAAACAGCACAAGAAACAAGATGGTCGTCAACTCTGAATTTCATTCCGTTTACTCCCGCTGCAGTTCTCCCCATAGGTCTTATATTTTCTTCGTCTATTCTCAATGTCTGACCAAAAGATGAAACTAAAAAGATGTGATCGGAACCATTCGTAGGTACAACACTCACCAATTCATCACCTTCGTTTAACTTTATTGCAATAAGACCTGCTTTTAAAGAAGAGTCATAAGCAGTAAATAGTGTTTTCTTTACTCTCCCATTTTTCGTTGCAAAAAATAAAAATCTATTGGTTTCATAATCTCGTGTATCAACAACTGCTTGAATTTTTTCATCCGGATTGAGCGGTAATAAATTTACAATTGATGTTCCTCGTGCTGTACGACTAGCAGATGGAATTTCATGTGCTTTTAGTCTGTAAACCTTCCCTTTATTAGAAAAAAACAATAAATACGCATGTGCTGTTGTATGAATCATATGAGACAAAGCATCTTCGTCTTTTAGCTTCGCTCCAGTTACTCCCTTACCTCCGCGCCCTTGCGCATTGAAGTCAGATAAAGCCATTGTTTTTACATAGCCGGCCGATGTCATAGCAAAAATTAGCTCTTCGTCATCAATAAGGTCTTCAATATCGAGTTCACCTGGATCAGGTATAAATTCTGTTCGCCGCGGTGTTGAAAATTTTTCTTTCAATTCAAGTATTTCTTCTTTTATAACTCCTTTGATTTTTGCCTCGTCTGCAAGAATCGATTCCAAATCATTAATTATTAATGCTAATTCCTGCATTCTTTCTTGAAGAGTACTTTTACCAAGTCGCGTAAGTCTTACTAACTGCATGTCTAAAATATGGTTTGCTTGAATTTCAGTAAACCCATACTCTTCTGCCATTAAACCAGTTCTAGCCTCGGAGCGATCTGCCGATTCTCGAATCAAAGCAATCACATCGTCGATCCGATCTAACGCCTTAATTAAACCCTCAGTAATATGAGCTTCGTCTTTTGCTTTAGAAAGACGGTGTTCACTTCTTCTTCTTATAACAACAATTTGATGATCTATATAAGCCTGTAAAAGCTCAAAAAGGTTTAGTGTTCTGGGAACTCCATCAACCAGCGCCACAGCGTTTACAGAAAATGTTGTTTGTAAAGGTGTTCGTTTGTACAAATTGTTTAGTATCACTAACGCTGGTGCATCTTTTTTAAGAGTAATAACAATCCGAACTACACCTTTCGCAGACTCATCATTAATGTCGGCTATTCCTTCTATCTCTCGTGCATCAACAAGATCCCTAATTTTCGACATTATTAGATTAGGGCTGGCCTGATATGGAAGTTCACTCACAACGATTCGATTAGTCCTACCGTTTTCTTCAATATCAGTTCTAGCTCTCATACGAATTGACCCACGTCCGGTTGAATAAGCGTCTTTAATACCACTTTTGCCAAGTATCAGAGCCCCTGTTGGAAAATCTGGTCCAGGAATAATCTCAATTAATTCTTTAATGGTTGCTTGGGGATTATCAAGAAGATAAACCGTTGCATCTATACATTCAGCCAAATTGTGAGTAGGGATATTTGTTGCCATGCCAACTGCAATTCCTTGGCAACCATTAATTAAGAGATTAGGAAGTCTTGCCGGTAAAACTTCCGGTTCTCTAAACTCACCTGAATAATTGTCAATAAAATCAACAGTGTTTTCATCTATTCCGTCAAGTAATGCAATTGCTCTTTGATCAAGCCTGCACTCTGTATACCGCGGAGCGGCAGGAGAATCGTCTGGAGAATAACCAAAGTTTCCTTTTGCCTCAATTAAAGGGTCCCTAAGACTGAATGCTTGTCCCATTCTTACCAAAGAGTCGTATATTGCTGAATCGCCGTGTGGATGATATTTACCCATTACTTCGCCTGTAACACGCGCGCACTTTATTGTTGGTCGATCAGGTCTTGCACCAAGATCATACATACCCCATAAAATTCTTCTGTGTACGGGCTTTAGGCCATCTCTAGCATCAGGTAAAGCTCGCGCAACAATTACAGACATTGCGTAGTCAAGAAAAGATTGTTCCATTTCTTCTTGAATTGCAATTGGTTGAATTGAACCGAGCAAAGAGTCTTCGTCTACGACTTGCTTTTCGTCATTAGTTTCGTCAGACATTAGATATCAAGAAAACGAACGTCGCGAGCATTTGTTTGTATAAACTTTTTTCTACTATCAACATCTTCTCCCATTAGTGTTGAAAAAACTTCGTCTGCCACAGCGCCCATTTCAACTGTTACTTGTAAAAGGCTTCTTCTGGTGGGATCCATTGTGGTATCCCAAAGTTCATCAAAATCCATTTCCCCTAAACCTTTTAGACGTTGAAATTCTTTTTTATGTTCTGGTTTTTCATTTAAAAAATTTGTTTTCGCGTTTTCATCTTTTAAATAAATTTTTTCTTTACCTACAACTGTTGAAAATAAAGGTGGCTGAGCAATAAAGATATGCCCGGCGTCAACTAAAGGTTTCATTTTTCGGTAAAAGAAAGTTAAAAGAAGTGTTCTTATATGACTTCCATCAACATCTGCGTCACACAGAAGAATGACTTTGTGATAACGGATTTTTTCCAAATCAAACTCATCGTCTCCAAAACCCGCACCCAATGCTTGAATCAAAGTTTGAATTTCTAAATTTTTTAACATCCGATCAGCACGTGCTCTCTCAACATTCAATATTTTTCCTCTAAGTGGCAAAATGGCCATTGTTCTTGGGTCTCTAGCCTGAATGGCAGAACCGCCTGCAGAATCGCCTTCAACAATAAACAATTCTGATTCTCTGGGGTCTCTCGAAGAACAGTCTTTTAACTTTTCAGGCATTCCGGCACCATCTAGAGCAGATTTACGTCTTGCCGAGCGTCTTGCATCCTGAGCTGCTAAACGAGCACGTTGTGCGTTAATTGCTTTTTGTAGAATAATTTTTGCTTCCGCTGGGTGTTCTTCAAGCCAGTCTGAAAGTTTTTCATTTGTCGTTTTTTGGACTAATGAACGAATGTCTACGTTTCCTAATTTAGATTTTGTTTGTCCTTCAAACTGTGGCTCGCCTAAACGAACACTAATAATCGCGGTAAGTCCCTCACGTATATCTTCACCTTGCAAGTTGTCATCTTTATCTTTGATTAATCCCCTCTTTTTTGCATATCGGTTCATAACACCAGTTAAAGCAGTTCTAAATCCTTCTTCATGCATTCCGCCTTCAATTGTGTTAATTCCATTAGCAAAAGAATGAAGTCCATCTGTGTTAAAGCCTGTATTCCATTGAAAAGCAATTTCAACTTCTTGTTCTTCTTCTTGTGCATCAAAAAAACCAACTTTTGCAAAAAGTGATTCCTTGCTTGCGTTCACATGTTCAACGAAGTCTTTAATCCCGCCGTCATATTTGTAAACAACTTCTTCTTTGTTTATAGCATCGTCCCGCAAATCAGAAAAAGTTATTTTTAAACTCTTATTTAAAAAAGCCATCATTTGAAATCTCTCTAAAAGAGTTTGTGCACGAAAGTTTGTTTCTTCAAATATTTCAGAATCGGGCCAAAACCTTACAGTTGTTCCAGTTCTACTATTTGGAGCTTCCCCTGTTTCATAAAGCTTTGTAACTAAGTTCCCACCCGAAGAAAAATCCATGTAGTGCCGTTTGTCATCCCGGTCAATTTCAACTTCTACTTTTGAAGAAAGGGCATTAACTACAGAAATTCCCACACCATGAAGACCCCCGGAAACTTTATAACCATCGCCTCCAAATTTTCCCCCGGCGTGAAGTTTCGTAAAAACAACTTCAGCTGCAGACATATCTTCTTCTTGATGATGTTTTCCTACAGGAATGCCTCTTCCATCGTCACTAACCTGGCAACCCCCGTCAGACAGTATTTTTACTGTGATTTCTGAGCAGTAACCCGCCATTGCTTCATCTACTGAATTGTCGACTACTTCCCAAACTAAGTGGTGGAGCCCCGAGGGTCCTGTTGACCCTATGTACATTCCGGGGCGTTTACGAACTGCTTCTAGGCCCTCTAAAACAGTTATTTGAGATGCATTATAAGTATTTTCTGAACTACTCATTTAAAACCGTTTACAAGAATCGTTTTTACTTGGAAAATAATGCGTTTTTTAAGATAAAACCGCAGGTCAGAGGGTAATAACACAACTTGACCATCATAGCATTTATGGAGTGTTTTAGGGTGTCAAAAGAGCATCAAAAACTTTTAATTATTCATTTTTAAGTTAACTATTTAGTTTTAGTCCGAACTCTAATTGAAGTGATTTTTTCTGCTCCGATAAGGCTTTCAATTTTATTTAAAAGTTGATTTTCCAACCAGCTTATTTGACTTCCCCAAACGGGGTCATCGACACGAACAATTAACTCGGAACCACTAACGGCAACAGCAGAAACTTTTTTTGCCAAATCAGGTCCAACAATTTCTTCCCATTGGTCAACAACAGAGGTGACAACTTTAATATCCGGCGTTCCGAAATCTTTAAGTAATTGTTCTAATACAGAGCGTAGGTGAACGGGGTCTTTACTCACTGCTACTAATACTTCCTTCCACCACGTGGTATTTATAATCGGGTTTTACACCACTTGGCAATTCTCCTGTTGTAGTTAAAATAGCTTGTGCTTTAGGAAGTAATTCGATAAGAATTTGACATCGTGTATTATCAAGCTCTGAAAAAACATCGTCTAAAAGAACGATTGGTTCACTTCCTGTTGTTTTTTTAACAAGTTCATGACCACTAAGTCTTAAACCTAAAGCTAAAGAACGCTGTTCACCTTGAGACGAATGGCTTTTAGATACTAGACCATTTACTTTTATTGCGATTTCATCTCTGTGGGGGCCGATTGTTGTTATTCCTCTACGTACATCTGTTTGTCTCTCTGCCTGAAGCGCTTCTAACAGTTTTCCTTTTTCCCAAAGTTGTTCGTATTCGAATGAAACGGTGTCCTGGTTGTTCGTAAATTGTTTTAGGATGTTTTCAATTTCCGGTTTGATTTCTTCCAAGAGGTTTTTTCTTTTGTTGGCAAGTTCTTGTCCGCTTTCAGCAAATTTTTCATCCCAAACATCAAGTGTTGTTTCAATTTCACCTGTTGTTTTACCTTTAGCTTGTTTCAATAGGGTGTTTCTTTGTTTTAAGCATTTTTCGAAATTAGATTTAATTAATTGATTTTTTGTATGTAAATCAACAAGCAACTCATCTAAATAGTTTCTTCTTTCACTTGGCCCTCCTTTAATTAAGGAAAGGTCTTCCGGTCCAAAAATTGTTGTCTTAATTTTTTCATGTAAGTCTTTTTTACTTTTTACTTTTTTTCCATTAATTTGCAGTTGGTTTCTTCCAAAATTATTAATCTCGGCTTCTAATGTTGTTTTTCTTGTGTTTTGTAAAATTTCAGCTCTTAATATTGCTTTTTCTTTATTTTGTAAAATTAATGATTCGTTTGGTGTATTACGAAAAGATTTTGTTTTCGAGAACCATGCAATTGCTTCAAGAAGATTTGTTTTCCCGTTGCCGTTGTTTCCAGTTATTAGCGTTATGCCTTCATGAAAAGTGAGGTGAACGTTTTCATAATTTCTAAAATTTGTTAGCCACAATTGGCTTAAAAACATTTTTAGGAAACTCTTACTGGCATTAATAAATATAAAAATGTTTCTTCATCTAAACCTTTTAAAATTGCTGGTTTTAACGCATCCGTTGTTTCTAATGAAACTTCTTCTGTTCCGATTACTTCTAATCCATCAATTAAATAATCAGGGTTAAAAGCTACTGTAATTTCTTCACCAGAATAATTACCATCAATTATTTCTGTTGCTTGACCGATATCTTGTTCAATTGCTAATAATTCTATTTTTTTATCTGTCATTATTAATCGTATTGGGGTTGCCTCACGTGCAAGAAGTTTTACTCTTTGTAATGCTGCAAGCGTTTCTTCTCGGTTAATTACAAGTTTGTTTTTGTTTTTTTCTGGTATTAGTCCTTTGTAATTAGGGAACTCTCCCTCAATTAATCTTGTAACAATATTTATATTACCGATTTTAAAAACAGCTTCTTTTTCACCTAAAACAACTGTTAGTTCAGCCTCTTCGTTAAGAATTCTTTTAACTACATCCAGTGCTCGTGATGGCACTAATACAAGTTCGTCCCTACTCAGAATTTCAGTTCCAGGAATATCTCTTATCGCCATACGATAAGAATCTGTTGCAACAAGCCTAAGTCCCTCTTCTTCAGCTGCTAATAAAACACCTGTAAGAATTGGTCTTGCGTCATCCATGCTTGCGGCTTTAACAACTTGTTCAAAAGCATTTGACAAACTTTTAGTGTTTATTACTGCTTTGTTTCCCTCTGGTTCCTCAAACTTTGGAAATTCATCAACAGGAAGTGTTCTTAAATTAAACTCTGATTTTCCATTATTTATTTGTATTTCGTCTTCTGTTGTTGAGAAGGAAATTTGTCCTTCCTCCAAAACCCTAATTATGTCAGCCAGTAACGCTCCTGGAATTACAGCTTTACCATCTTCTTCGCCCCCTACCTCCAGCTCTATTCGAATTGTCAAATCTAAGTCACTACCTAAAACGACCAGTTTGTTCTTTTTTAACTCGACGTGAAGACCTGCTAAAACTGGATTTGTCCCACTTCTGTTTGGTGTTGCTCTTCTTGCTAAAGAGAATGTTTTTTCTAAAGCTTCTTTTTCACATTTAAATTTCATTTATAACTTCTTTGTTTTTCATAACTTAGTAGATGTAATAGGTCTTGTGAATTGTGGATAAGCGTTTATTTTTGCAGGTCATCGGGTATTTTATAATCCACTTTAAATTCACAGCTTTCCACAGTAAAAAATATTATAAAAAGAGCGTGTGGAAAAGTTATTTATTGTCTCGCAAAGCTGAAATTAAAGAAGTTACCTGATCATAAATTTCTCTTCTTTCTGCCATTAAACCTTTTATTTTTTCAACAGCGTGAATAACTGTTGTGTGATCGCGGCCACCAAATTCTCTTGCAATACCTGGATAGCTTAAATCTGTTAACTCTCTAAAAATATACATAGCAACTTGTCTTGCTGTCACAAGCGGTCGTCTTCTGCTTCCGCCGATTAATTCTTCTTTAGAAAACCCATACATTTCTGTTGTTTGTTCAAAAATTAATTCTGGTGTAATTGGTCTGGGGGCATTTGAACTAATTAAGTCACCCAAAACAGTTATTGCAAGAGCTTTCGTGCATGGTTCGTGGTTTAAATTTGCGTAAGCAGAAACCCGTGTTAAAGCACCTTCTAGCTCTCTAATGTTTTCTGTAATGTTTTCTGCAATGAATTGTAAAACCTCATCAGGAACAAGTATTCCACCAGGGTTTTCTTCTGTTTTTTTACTCAGAATCGCTAAACGGGTTTCGAGATCGGGAGCCTGAATATCTGTAACAAGTCCCATTTTAAAACGACTACGTAATCTGTCTTCCAGTGTTGGAATTGAATCAGGCGGGCGATCACTTGATAGAACAATTTGTCCACCAGCTTGTTGAATGGTGTTAAAAGTATGAAAAAATTCTTCCTGTAAACCTTCCTTCCCCTCCATGAATTGAATGTCGTCTACAAGCAATACATCAATTTCGCGGAAGTGCTGTTTAAACTCTGGAAGAGTTTTGTTTCTAATAGCTTCAACAAAACGATTCATGAACGTTTCACTTGATACATAGCGAACTTCATGATTTTTGTAATGATCAGTTACATAATTTCCAACTGCTTGTAAAAGGTGTGTTTTACCAAGGCCGGCATCACCATAAATAAACAATGGGTTATAAGAACGACCAGGAGTTTCAGCTACCGCTAAGGCTGCAGCATGGGCAAACCTGTTGGAAGAACCTATAACAAAGTCGTCAAACGTGTATTTGAAAGTCTTTGTTCCTGAGGGTTTTTCTTCTTGTGTTAAAGCAACATCAGTTAGATTTTTATTGTCTTCCTTTTCACTTACATTTGTAAGAATCAAGTTGTTTTCAAGCTCTTCAATTTTTTGTAAAACGAAACCTTCATCATTTTCTTCTAATTCTTGTATTCGCTGAGAAATTGGTTCAGTTACAACATTGACAGCTATGTTAAATTGATCGTCACTTATTTCTGAGAGTGTTTCTGAAATAAGTTTCTTGTATCTTCCTTCTATTCGGTCTCTAACCACTGTGCTTGGGACCTGAATAATTAGCTGGTCGTTTTTTATTTCGACTGGTATGACTGAGCTAAAAGTAACTTGCCAAACCACTTCAGAAACTTGAGATTTGATTGCTGTAGCACAAGATTCCCATAAAAATATCGCATTTTCTTCAACTATTTCTTCCAAAACTTCTCCTCTTTATTATCCACAGGTGTGGATTCTTGTGTGGAAAGAAATATAAAAAATTTTGCTTTTTAATAACATTTTCTTTCGCGCTACTAAATCGGAAAACGTAGCATTACATTGGTGTGTATCAACAAAGCGGGCGTCTAATAAATATTTTCTGACCTTTTTAATAAGTAATTATTCTCTGTGTATAAAAGCAATTGTTTTTACACAGCAGAATTTTTTTAACTGGTGTTATAAGTTCGGTTGGCGTATAGAGCACTCCGACATACGATCAATAGTTGTACTGTTTGTTAAACGCGACATAAACAGTCATTGCTAAAAAAAATAAAAGATTTTTATTTGTTATAACTTGCATATTTTTCTACTAAATGTGGGTTTAAACAGGAGTCAAATTAATGAAACGAACTTTTCAACCAAATAATCGAAGGAGATCAAGAAAACATGGTTTCCGTCACAGAATGCAAACACGAGCCGGAAGGGCTGTTCTTAAAGCGCGGCGGCAGAAGGGTCGCGCTCGGCTGTCAGCTTGATAGGTCGGTTGCACTACAAGCGCGACTTCAACGATCTTCGTTTAAATGGAAAAACGATAAAACGGGGATTTTTGAGCGTTATTTTCAAACCAGCTGACAACTTTTCGGGTGGTATTAGAGTCGCATTTGCTGTAGGACGATCTGTTGGCGGTGCTGTTGTTAGAAATCGCATCAAAAGAAGACTTCGAGAGGCTTTTTCAAAAATGATTACAAAAAATAAATCAGTTCCAAAAGGTGATTATTTGATACGAGTTTTTCCTGCAGCTAAAAATAAAAGTTTTACTTGTTTAGAAACGAATTTGGAAAAAGTTATTGAAATTTTGAGAAAAGATAATGATTAAAGTGAGTAGTTTTTCTTTAACAAATCCAGACCCAAAACACATTAGTTTTGGCGTTAGAACAGTGATTTATGCAATAACCGCATATCAGAAAATTTTTTCTGGACGGCCAAGCACATGTAGATTTTTCCCCTCTTGCTCGACTTACGCGATCGAGGCTTTTGAGAAAAAAGGCTTTTTAAAAGGATTTTTTCTATCAGCTAAGAGAATTCTTAGATGTAACCCTTGGGGTGGTTATGGAATGGATTCTGTTCCTGAGAACAAAAGGCATATAAATGTTTGATTTATTAGCGAATTTACTGTCTTGGTTTTATGATTTTTGGCCTTCGTATGGCATGTCTATAACGCTATTAACACTAGTGATAATGGTTATTTTGACTCCGTTAACACTTAAACAAACGCGTTCAATGATAAAGATTCAGCATGTTCAACCAGAGTTAAAAAAAATACAAAATAAGTATAAAAACGACAAAGAAAGAATGAATAAAGAGGTTATGGCTTTTTATCAAGCTAATAATGTGAATCCTCTTTCAGGCTGTTTACCCCTTTTTGTTCAGGCACCGGTTTTTCTTGTTTTATACAACGTTATTCGTGGGCTAACTAGACGCCTTTCTAATATTGGTGAGCACACAGGATGGGTAGTAGGTAGGTTCAATCAAGAAATCTCTGTTCCACCTGAACGCCTAGAAGTTTTTTACCCTGACTATATAGATCATCAAAGTGCGTTATTCAATGATCTAAGCAGAGAAAAGGAAATGGTTTCCTGGGGTGTGGATTTAGCACGATCAGCAAGCGATGCGCTTTCTGATGGATTTATAACCTCAGTTCCCTATTTTATTTTGATTTTGCTGGTTTTTGTTTCTTCCTGGTATCAACAAAAACAAATAAGGGGAAGAAATCAACAAGTTGCTATTAGCCCGCAACAGCAGATGATCTTTAAAGTAATGCCATTTTTTCTTCCTGTTATATCTTTTAGTTTTGATGCTGCACTTGTTGTGTATTTTGTTGTTTCTAATCTGTACAGAATTATTCAGCAGGGTTATATAACTAGAAAGTTTTATGGTGAACATGCAGCTAAAGAAGCGAAAGAAAGTGTCGTAGTAACTGAAACGGTAGAAAAAACTGAAAAAAATGATGAGAAAAAACAGATAAACAAAGAAAAAAAGAAAATTCAAACATCTACAAGCAAAACTTCTTCATCAGAAGCTAAAAGAAAACGAACAACAGCTGGAAATAATGAGAATAATTCTCATTTAAGTGAAGAAAAGACTGTTAAATCAAGGAAAAAAGGAAAAAATAAAGGAAAAGAACTGAAAAATACTGGTCCAATTGATAAAAAACCAGCAAACACAGGAAGAATCACGCCTTCAGGTACAAACGTGCCTCGGAGTCAGAAAAAACGAAAGAAAAAGAAAAGGAAATAATTATGGAGTGGATCGAAACAACGGGGTCCACCGTTGATGAGGCTAAAGATCGAGCATTAGATCGTCTTGGTATTGCAGAAGATGACATGCAGTTTGAAATTATCGAAGAAGGAAGCAGTTCTCTATTTCGATTAAAAAGGAAAGATGCTCGCTTACGTGCCAGAGTAAAACCAGTAAGTACAAAACCCACATTTGATCGGCGAGCGCGAAATAAAAATCAAAGTAGAGGCGGAAAGAATAGCAGTAAGCCAGGAGTTGGTAGGAATAATAATTCTAAGAAAAATTCAAACAATAATTCAAATAAAGAAAGTAATAAAAAAAGTAATAAAAAAAGTAATAATAATAAAACCGATAAGAATGCGGCAAACACTGGAAAAAAGCGCGATACTGATATCAAATCTTCTAAGAAAGGAAGTTCTAAAACAGATTCTGAAAACCGAACTAAAGGTAAAGAGACTGTAGAAAAAAATAAAATGAATCTTGAAGAACAATCTGAAATAATTGAAGATTTCGTGGCATGGTTGCTTGAAAAAATGGATTTACAAGCACGTGTTGTTAGTTCTATAGAAGACAATCGTGCTGTTGTTCAGGCACAAGGATTAAATCTTGGATTAGCCATCGGGCCTAGAGGTGAAACAGTGCGTGCAATCACGCAACTTTCACACACCATGATCCAGAGGCTTTCAGATGGTGAAGCTGAAGGTAAATTAACCGTAGACATTGGTGGTTATAGAGAAAGAAGAAGGACCTTTTTAGCTGAATTTGCAGTAAATCAAGCAAATGAAGTTTTAGAAGATGGAAATTCAATAGCTCTTGATCCCATGAACGCCTCGGACAGAAAAGTTGTTCATGATGCAGTTTCTGATGTAGAAGGTGTTGCAACACGTTCGGAAGGTTCAGATTACGATCGTCATGTCGTAATAATTGTTGATGAAATGTAGTGATATATCACTGCAAAAAGTTCTTGATTTAGCTGTTTCTGAAGGTTTTTTAACTTTTAACGCTTCTAAAACCGGAATTGAGCACAGTAAGGGATTTTTATTTTCAGAGGAGAATTCTTCTTTTCTTAAGAGTTTTAAAAACAAAGATTTAGCCGTTGATTTAGGAACTGGCGGGGGTCTCCCTGGTTTAGTTTTGTCTATTTTCACTGACTGTTTTTGGTTGTTAACCGATCGTGGTGATAGAAGGTGTGCTTTTCTAAAAAAAGCTGTTTTTGAACTTGGTTTAGATGCAAGGGTGGAAGTTGTTAAGTGTTCCGTTGAAGAACTAAGTAATAGTAAATATAGAGAAAAAGCAAAACTTGTTACTGCTAGAAGTTTTGGACCCCCTGCAATTACAGCAGAATGCGCAGCACCTTTGTTGAGGAAAGATGGTTTATTTATAGTAAGTGAACCACCTCCGGATAATTTAAGTGAAAATGAGGATAGATGGCCGTCAGAAGGTCTAAGTATTCTTGGTTTAAAACAAAAAGAACAATGGCATACAGGTTCAGCAGGCTATAGAGCTTTTAATCTTGATATTAAATGTCCTGAAATTTACCCGCGTAGGTTTAGCAAGATAGTGAAAAGGCCAGTTTTTTAGGATTTTTGTTAATTCAAAACGGATCATGTTTCACGTGAAACATGACTAAAAAAGTGTTTCACGTGAAACACTAATTTTAAAGGGTACTTGTTTGTTTTTGCTTATTAGGTAATGCTGTGAACAATGTCGATTACTTCTCAAACTGACGGTGAATTAACCCCTAAAAAAAGCCCAAGAATTATAGCTATAGCTAATCAAAAAGGTGGTGTTGGTAAAACAACAACAACAATAAATCTAGGTGCGGCCATTGCTGAAAGCGGCAAAAAAGTTCTTATTATAGATTTAGATCCACAATCAAACACGACAACAGGTTTAGGGGTATCGACCAAAGAATTAAGCATCTCTGTTTACCAGGTCATTATTCAGGAAAAAACTGCTTCTGAAGCGATTTTTAATGTCGGTATAAAAAATCTTGACTTATTACCTTCAAGTTTGGAGCTAGCGGGCGCTGAAATTGAGCTTGTTACAGTCTTCAGTAGAGAACAGAGACTTGCCCGTGCTTTAGATGATGTCATTAATGATTATGAATTTATTCTTATTGATTGCCCTCCAGCTCTAGGCCTGTTAACTGTTAATGCATTGTGTTTTGCTAGTGAAGTGATAGTCCCAATTCAATGCGAATATTACGCGTTGGAAGGTTTAGGTCAACTTGTAGGGAATGTTGATTTGGTTAAAGCAAACTTAAACTCTGAGTTAGAAATCTCAAAAATTGTTTTAGTTATGTACGATTCTCGAACAAAAATTTCAAAACAAGTTTCCGACGAAGTTCGAGAATATTTCGGTGACCGTGTCTGTAAGCAGATAATACCAAGGTCTGTTCGACTTTCTGAAGCTCCATCATATGGTCAACCTATAACGGTTTTTGACCCGACTTCTCGAGGTGCAATTGCTTATAAAGAGTTAGCAAGGGAGGTTTTAAATGAATAAAAAAACTGGTTTAGGAAAAGGCTTATCTGCATTGATTCCAGATTCATTGAGTGTTCAGGAAACAAGTTTAATTAAACAAAGTAAATTAGAACAAGACACTATAACAACGTTGGAAAGTGAATTAAGGCAGGTTCCTATAGCTGATATAGACAGGAACCCTTATCAGCCCCGAACTGTTTTTGATGATGAAAAGTTGGCAGAATTAACTACATCGGTTCAAGAGGTAGGAGTTTTGCAACCGATTTTATTGCGTGAACAAAATGACCGATATGAGTTGATTGCCGGGGAAAGAAGGTGGTTGGCAGCAAGAAGAGCGGGTTTATCGTCAATTCCGGCTGTTGTTAGAAGAATTAAAGATATTGAATCTTTTGAACAGGCAATTATTGAAAATCTTCACCGAGAGGATTTAAATCCAATTGATGAGGCCGTTGCTTACCACCGGCTTATGGATGAATTTAGTATGACCCAACAGCAGGTGGCTGAAAAGGTTGGAAGAAGTCGTCCGGCAATTTCCAATTCTTTAAGGCTTTTACATCTTTCCTCTGATGTTCAAAGATTGATAATTGATGGTGCATTAAGCGCTGGGCACGCCCGGTGTTTAGCTGGTTTAACTGATAGAAAAATTCAAGAAAAATTGGCATCACGAATAGTTTCAGAAGCTCTTTCAGTGCGTCAACTTGAAGCAATAGTTAGTGATATACAAGATGAAAACGTTCACGATTCTAAGCAAAAAGCAATTTCAGGGATGTCAGTTAAAGAAGCTGCGTATCTTGAAGTAGAAAAAATTCTCTCAGAAAGGTTTGATACTAAAGTTTCTGTTGTTTCTAGGGGTAAAAGGGGACAGATATTAATTGAATTTGCTGATCCTGATGACTTACAAAGAATATTCAACATTTTAGAATAAATATGCATTTAATTATATAATTATTCAGCAAATTCCAAGGGGTCCTTAAACCAATTTGCAATAGCTTCAGCTAAACCCTTAGCTATTTCATTCGTGTTTTCTACAACCTCGCCAGGTGGCCCAAGGAAACAGAGAACAGCTGGCATTTTTGTTGCTCTCAATATAGGCAATTGCATCCCATTGGTCGAAGTTTTCACTTCCATTATTTTTTTAATTGCTTTTGAACAATGAGAAGCTAAACGAAACCCGCCTTCGCTTTGAGAGTTTTTTGTTTTAAAATAACTTATTGTGCAATAAGAATCATTTTCAATATAAATTCCTATGTACATTTCGGCTTCAAATCCATTTGCTGTTCTAGCTTGAATTTCCTCATCTGGATTATTTAAATCAATTACTTTAGCTCCTTTTTGACGAAGCATTCGTGCTGTCGCATTCGCTAGAGTCGCACTATTGCCAAAGTGACCAACAACTAAGTGGCGAGATTTTAATTCGGTATTTTGAATTCTTAGGTTTTCAATTTCTTTTATTTTTGAAATTTGCGTACCAGAAGTTTCACGATTTTTTATATTTTGAAGATTTCGAATTGTTTCATGTCCCGCAATTCCATCTTCGATAAGACCAAAATTTTTTTGAAAATCAATTAAGGCATTAACTGTTTGTGGGCCAAAAATTCCATCAATTCTTCCGACATCGAAACCTAATTTTCCTAATTGGGTTTGTAATTCGAATACGTCATCTCCTTTGAGCATTGGAGATTGAAGGTATAACTGTCTATTACCTAACTTGAATGCTGCTTCTAATAAAACTGCCATTGTAGTTTCATCTAGAATGCCATTTATTTTAAGACC
>Ga0163180_10000629_pt1 | contig 20410 bp, 29 predicted proteins | sample AtlANTMetagenome_2_FD_109647 | JGI IMG/M metagenome (GOLD analysis project Ga0163180, IMG submission 109647) | Marine eukaryotic phytoplankton communities from the Atlantic Ocean - Atlantic ANT 4 Metagenome | ecosystem: Environmental > Aquatic > Marine > Oceanic | place: North Atlantic Ocean...
CAATGTAGTTTTGGTGATTCTTACTACTATGATACTTGTTATTGTGTGTTAGTAAAGTATTGGAAAAATATTGGAAATATGTTTATGGCTGATGGAATGGAAAAACTATTGGCTAATGTAATTAAATTAAAAACTATATAAAGGAGTTTATTATGGGTTTATTAAAAGGATATATACAAGATTGGTTAGAAACTTATGGTTATGATAAAGGGTATGATTGGGATAATCTACCTGATATATCAGATATGGATGCTAATACACCATCAGTTGAAGAGGTTGTATGATGGATATATTAGTTCAAGAATTTGCTAATGTAGGTTTAACAATATTATGTGTAGTTGTTGGTTGTTTGATTGTTAATTGGTTAGACAGAAATGTATTTAATAAGAATAGGAGAAATAAATGATAATTGAAAATTTAAATAATCTATTAGAACATAATGATATCCAAGTTAGGATAGGTTCTAGTTGGTTTAAGTTAGAATCAATAGGTATTAAAGAAGGTAAATTTGAAAATACAATGCCTATAATGGTTTCAGATGAAGATGGTGGTGAGCATGAATTTGATATGGCAGATATTGATGAGTTTGAACCGGGATTTGATGCATTTGGGGGGATGGATAAACATATAGTAGGAGAAGCTTAATGGAATCTAAATATTGGATATTTCTTCTCTTACCTGTATTTTATTGGGTATTTGCGATATTATACCAAATCGTTAAATTAATTAAAATGTGGTTAGAATATAAATTATCAGAAATAAAAAGGGAGTATTTATGAGAATAGGAATAGATTGTGATGGGGTATTGAGAGATTTTATCCCTGATGTAGTAGATTTAATAAAAGAAAAACATCCTGAACACGCTGATAAGATACTTGTTCCAAAGTCTTGGGATTGGGAAGATTGGTTACCATTTTGGTCTGAAGATGAAACAGAAAAGTTTGTCTTTGAAGATAACTATGAAAAGTTATTCGGACCTGAAGCTAACATAATTCCATCAGTTCTTGAAGATTGGCCAATATTAAAAGCTTGGGCTATTAAGAATGGTCACGAATTAGTTCTAGTATCAGCTCAAAGAGAACATTGTAAAGAGTTGACTACTGAGTGGTTACAAAGATGGGGAATTGTTTTTGATGAAATGCATTATACAAAAGAAAAATGGTCAGTTGATGTTGATGTGTTAGTTGATGATTCACCTGAAAAGTTAGATATTTTCAACGATAGATCTGTTGCTTATGGAAGACCAATTTGTATGAAAACAACTTGGAATGAAGAAAGTCAAAAGAAATATATGACTATTGAAAGGTTATCTGATTTAGTAGGAAGAGTATTCGGATAAAAAAAAATTGTGTTTTTCTCTTTTTGTATATATTTATATGTGTATATACGATACATAATATCCAATGGGAGAAAAATTATGAAAGATACAAAATTAACAACTGTAAAAATTCTCAATGAATTGTATACAAGTTTTAAAAAAGATACAATAGAGAATGAGTTTACTTTACAAAAATTAGTGAATCGCTCTATGTTTTTGTATACAACAAATGAAAGTTTTAAAAATAATATCCACAACACTTGTGTAGTTAGTGGTAGTCATTTATAAATTAGGGGATAAAGGTTATGGCAAAAAAGAAAAAGATTTTATTATTATCAGATGATTTAAGAATGCATAGTGGAATAGCTACAATGAGTCGTGAGTTCGTATTAGGAACTGTGGATAAGTATGATTGGGTTCAATTAGGAGCAGCTATTAAACATCCTGACGAAGGTAAGATTATGGATATTTCAGAAGATGTTCAAAAGACAACTGGTGTTAAAGATGCTTTTGTAAAAATATATTGTTCAAGTGGTTATGGTAATGAAAATATAGTTAGAGAATTACTTGAAATGGAAAAACCAGATGCTATATTACATTATACAGATCCAAGATTTTGGATTTGGTTATATCAAATGGAACATGAATTAAGACAAAAATTACCTTTAATGTTTTATACGATTTGGGATGATATGCCTTTTCCAAAATGGAATGAACCATACTATGAATCTTGTGATCAATTAATGGCTATTTCAAAACAGAGTTATCAGATAGTTAAAAATGTAGTTAAAAAATATCCAAAGAAAAATCATCAAATAACTTATATTCCACATGGAATTAATGAAAATGATTTTTATCCAATATCAAGTTTAGATCCAAATAAATGGGAAGAATTTGAAAAATTTAAAACACAATTCCTTGAGGGATTTAATCCTGAATTTACTTTACTTTATAATAATAGAAATATTCGTAGAAAAATGCCCGGAGATGTTATTTTAGCTTATAAAACATTTTGTGATATGTTACCAAAAGAAAAAGCTAAAAAATGTTTATTGGTAATGCATACACATTTGGTAGATGATAATGGAACTGATTTACCAGCAGTAGCAAAAGAGATTTGTCCTGATTATAGAATATTATTTTCTGGTAATAAGTTAGATACTAATCAGATGAATATGATGTATAATATTGCTGATGTTACTATGAATATCGCTTCTAATGAAGGATTCGGATTAGGAACTTGTGAATCATTGATGAGTGGAACACCAATTATTGTTAATGTTACAGGTGGATTACAAGACCAATGTGGATTTAAATTAAAAGGTAAACATATGTCAGAAGATGATTATGATGGTATTAACACTTTACACAATGATAAAGAATGGAAAGACAATCCTGATTTAACTTGGGGTGATTGGGCAAAACCAGTATGGCCATCAAACAGAGCTTTAGTTGGTTCACCTCCAACACCATATATTTTCGATGATAGATGTCGTTTTGATGATGCTGCTGAAAAAATTAAAGAATGGTATGACGAAACACCTGAACGAAGAAAAGAATGTGGTGAACTTGGTAGAGAATTTACATTAAAAGAAGAAGTAGGTATGTCTGCTAAAAATATGTGTAATAGGTTTATTAAAGATATGGATACTTGTATGGATAAATTTGAACCAAGAAAAAGATTTAGTTTATACAAAGTATAATAGGAGAATAAAGGTTATGGCAAAGAAAAAGAAACACGAAACAATTAATATAACTTCAAAAGATTTAGTTATTTTGAGGTTTCCATCAGAATGGCCAGTAAACGAAGCTGATTTACAAGCTATGATGAAAACAGTTAGAACTGCAATAAATCAAGATTCTACAATAGTTAAACGATTTGTTTGTATGGCTAAGGGTATGGAAATAGAAACATTAAAAGAAGAACAATTTATTCAGATATGGCAATCTAAATTTGGTGATGAATCATTTAAAAAAGCTAATGAGGAAGATCCAAATCAATTAGATTTATTTCCACAAGAACCACAAGAACCAATAAATCCAGATAATATGGAAAGTGTTCTTGAAAATGTAATTCCTGACGAAGAAAAAAGTGTTGAAATTGATGTTAAATTAGATACACCTGATGATGATGGAAATAGTTGGAAAGAAATAGATGATGAAACATATGAAAAAGTTCAAAGAGGAGAATTATAAATGGCAGTTAAACCTTTAATGTTAGTTCAAGCTCCTGTAGCTACGAGAAGTGGTTATGGGAATCATTCAAGAGATATTGTTAGGTCTTTAATTGAGATGGATAAATTTGATATTAAGATAGCAAATTTAAGATGGGGTAATTGCCCTATGAACGCTTTAGATCCAAACCTACCAGAACATAAAATGATAATTGATAGATTATTACAACAACCTCTAAATAGACAACCTGATGTGAATGTAGAGATTAGAGTTCCAAATGAATTTCAAAGAGTTGGTAAGTATAATATTGGTATTACTGCTGGTATGGAAACAACTTTAATTTCAAAAGAATGGATAGATGGATTGAATAGAACAGATTTAATTATTGTTCCATCAGAACATTCAAAAAGTGTATTTTTAAATACATCCTATAATCAAGTAAATAATGAAACAAAACAAATTGAGGGAGTATTAAAAGTTGATAAACCAGTTGAAGTTTTATTTGAAGGTGCTGATTTAGATGTATATAAAAAAACTAAAGATATACCAAAAGAATTAAATGAAACTTTAAATAGTATAAAAGAAGATTTTAACTTTTTATTTGTTGGTCATTGGTTAAAAGGTAATATGGGTCAAGATAGAAAAGATGTTGGTATGTTAATAAAGGTCTTTTTAGAAACATTTAAAAATATTCAAAATGCACCTGGTCTTATATTAAAAACGAGTGGAGCTACATTTTCTATAATTGATAGAAATGAGATAGAAAAGAAAGTTGATGAAATAAGAAATACTGTTAAGAATGCAAAATACTTACCAAACATATATATGATACACGGGGATTTAACAGACGAAGAAATGAATGGTTTATATAATCACCCAAAATGTAAAGCGCATGTATCATTTACAAAGGGTGAGGGTTTTGGTAGACCTTTACTTGAATCATCATTAAGTCAGAAACCTGTTATAGCTAGTGCTTGGAGTGGTCAAGTTGATTTTCTTGATAAGAATTTATCAGTATTACTACCTGGTCAACTTACTGATGTTCACGAATCAGCTGCTTGGGATAAAGTTATTCTAAAAGAATCTAAATGGTTTACAGTTAATTATCCTGTAGCTAGTAAAGTGTTAACTGATGTTTTCAAAAATTATGACAAATATCTTAAAAAAGCACAAAGACAAGGTTTAAAAAATAGTGAAGAGTTTTCTTATCCGAAAATGCATGAAAAGTTTATTGATATTGTAAAACAATATGTTCCTGCATTTTCACAGGAGATACCAATAACATTACCAAAAATGGAATTACCTAAATTAAATCAAGAGGGAACTAATGAAACAGCAAATGCCAAAGTTTAAGGAAGAAAAAATAAAATCACCAATTGATGGTACGAAGAATTGTTATAGAGTTTATACAGAACCCGAAACAGTAGAATATTTTTTATGTTTAAGTTCTGGTTATATGACAACATCTTATTATGAAGAGGGTTCAGATCAATTGGGAAATACTATGAAGCAGAATCCTAAATTAGTTCAAGAGTTACAACAAACAGATGAAGATACAAATTTGGTATGGTTTCCTGTATTTTTAAATATGGGAGATATGGGTATGATATATCCTGAAGGTAATCCATCTCAATGGTATTGGAGATATGCTAGTTTAGTTGATATACCAAAAGAAGAACAAGAAAAATATCCTGTTCCCGGTAAAGATGGGGAATTTTATGCACATAGATTGGATGTAGAAAATGCTAAGACATACGCATCTACTGATTTTCTTGGTGCATGTTTTGATATGGGTATAATTAAAGATTCAGATGGTGAAACTATAACTCATTTATTCGGTAGAGGATAGATAAGTGCCAAATCAACCAAGAATTTTTACTCAAATTCATCTAAACGATGTATTAGGAACTTCGAATGTTTCAGTTCGTCAAGCTAGTTCTGGTGATATAGTTAGATTCTATTATAAATCTTCAACAAAACCAAACCAACAACAATTAGATCCAAGACCATTAGTGTTGGTTATATCACCTTTTTTTGCTGATAAGTTATGGGGAGTTAATCTTAATTATTTAGATGGTCCACAAGTAGAGAGATTATGGGAACAATTAAAAATTAGGAAGCTTGGAACAACTAAACAATTAGTTGAAGCTAATAAAAAAGATAAACCATTCTTCAGAGTTAAGACAAGTGCATCTCAAGCATATTATAGTGGAACATTAAAAAATGTATTAAGACAAGTATGTGGTGATCCATCAATATGTTATAGAGCATATTCAATGTCAAAGATATCAGCACCACAATTGGTTGATTATAGTTTTCCTGGTAATGATTATACAGATGAAATTAGACAAGAAGTTATAAATGAGGCAGCTGGGTTATGAAAATAAGTTATGCAATTACAACACATAATGAAACAGAAGAAATTAATGAGTTGTTAGGTTTTTTAATTCATCATATGGATAAGAAAGATGAGATTTGTATTCTTGATGATTTTTCAAATGAAGAAACACAACAAGTATTTACAAGTTGGCAAGCTCAATATGGTCATGTTATAGATATTAAAGTAGAACAGAGAGCATTAAATGGAAACTTTGCTGCACAAAAGAATTATCTTAATTCAATGTGTAGTGGTGATTATATTTTTAATATAGATGCTGATGAAAAACCACACGATGCATTAATGAATCAGATGAAACAAATATTAGAAATAAATAATGTAGATTTGATTTGGTTACCAAGAGTAAATACAGTCGATGGTTTAACACAAGAACATATCGATAAATGGAGATGGAATATAAGTGAAAAAGGTTGGGTGAATTATCCAGATTACCAAGCACGAGTTTATAGGAATTGTGATTATATTAAATGGATTAAACCTGTGCATGAAGTAATTGATGGCGCTAAAACTTATTCTCATCTACCACCATACGAAGAGTTAAGTTTATATCATCATAAAAAAATAGATAAACAAGAACAACAGAATATATTTTATGATGAAGTAAATTATTTACATCAAGAAAGAAGTATTAGAACAGAGCCGCCAAAATTAGGTGGTAATAACTTTTCATTAACAGAACAAGAATATTTGACATTTAGAAATAATGCACATAAAGATATATTATATAATGAATATCTAAAAGATAAAGAAGTTGTGGTTGTAGGTCCTTCACCAAGTTTGATGAAGATGAATCAAGGTAAAAAGATAGATGGGTTTGATGTTGTAGTTAGAACAAACAGAGGATTTCCAGCAGCTGAAAAATTATCAGAACATATAGGAACTAAAACTAATATTCATTATCATTGTTTAAATACAGAAGAGAGGTGTGGTGGTGAATTACATATGGATGCTATGGAATTTGAATTAGATTATATATCATGTCCTTATCCAAAATGGGTTCATCCATTCCATCAAGATGTTGTTAGGTTTGAGGGTATGAATAATGGAAGATTAAAATTACATTGTATAGATACAGATTACTATTGTAATGTAGTTAGTAAAGTTGGAACAAGAATTAATTCTGGTATTGGAACAATCATTGATTTATTATCTTATGATATAAAAAAATTATATGTTACTGGATTTACATTTTTTGAAGATGGTTGGTTTGAAGAATATAAGAATAAAGATATTATTGCACCTGATGGTGGGTTGGAAGCTTATAAAAAATCTCAATTTGATGGTAGTCATTTTCAAGAACCACAAAAAGATTTGGTTAGAATGTTGTATAAGTTAGATGATAGATTAGAACTTGATGATATTATGAAAAAAATATTAGGCGTTTGATGATAATATTTATACCAATAAAAGAAAATTCACAAAGAGTTCCTAGAAAAAACTTTAGAGAAATTGATGGAGTTCCTTTGTATAAACATACTTTAAATAAATTAAAAGAGTTTGAAGTGTATGTTGATACAGATAGTGATGAAATAGCAGCTGGTATTAAATTAGATCCCGAATTGTCTAATGTTTCGGTGTATAGAAGAAGTAAACATTTAATTGGAGATGATGTATCTGTATGTGATTTGATTGGAAGTTTTATAAATAAATATATGGAATTTTATCCATCTAGATATATATGTCAGTTGCATGTTACGAGTCCATTTATAGATGCTGATTTAATAAAGAAGGCTTTTAAAAAAACAGAAGAAGGTTATGATTCGGTTGTTTCTTGTAATGAAGTTAATACAAGATTTTGGAGAAAAGAAGATTATGGTTATGCTCCTGTAAATCACAATCCGATGAAGTTGGAACAAACACAAGATTTACCAACATACTATGAAGAAAATTCTACATTTTATGTTTTTGATGTTGAAATGTTTAAGAAGTTAAATACAAGAGTTGGGTTTAATCCATATTTTTATCCAATTGGATTTCCAACAAATTTAGATATAGATACAGAAGATGATTGGAGTGTAGTGAAGACCATAGGAGAAACTAGTGAGTTATAAATTTAATTCTTATGTAGATCAAGATGATTTGAAACAATGTAGTAAAGAAATTGATTATTTAATTTCAGTAGGATATGGTGATTTAAATTTTGATGCTATATATAAATGGGCTGTTATTTTGAATACTATTGAAGAAATTGGATTAAATAGTAAAAAATGTAATTGTATTGAAGTGGGTGGTGGTTTATCACCAATTCCATTGATTTTATCAAACAAACATATAGTAACAGATGTTGATATACAACACAATGCTACTTGGTTTCCAATTAAAAAAGTAGATAAAATTTATAATAAAGCTAAATTAGAGTTTAACAAAGATAATATAAAATATATTAAATCTAAAGATAAGTTAGTAGGTCAACAACAAGCAAAACATAGATTTGGTAGATATATAGGAATGGCTGCTGATGTTAAAATAATAAATAAGTATAATCCATATTGTGATTATTTTAATTCTATAGAAGACAATACTGTTGATTTTATATGTGATACGAGTTCGAGGATACATTTGTTAAATGATAAAGTTACTATTCTAAATGAAATGTATAGAGTATTAAAACCGGGTGGGTATATTATAATGGTTTCAGATGTATCTCACCCTAATAGCACAGAATTTAAAGATCCTTTAAATGGATTTAAAGATATATATCATCGTAGAAGGATAGTTGAATTATATAATGAAAGTGGTTTTACTACATGGTTGGGTGAAGATTGGGAACTAGATTCTTTCTTTTCAGATAATAAAAATTTCCATTATCCAATGGATCATTTTCAAAGAGGTCATAAAGTTAGATATAAAAATACGCAACAAGCTTGTGATGATAAATGCTCCAAATCACCAACAGCTCATCTTTTATGTGAGTATGGAGATGATGACAGAGGTGGTATGGATATTATAAGAGCTAGATTTCTTTTTAGAAAACCAACACAATTATAGGAGAATTAGGTTATGAATTATACATATGTTCCAAATCAAATGATGAGAAATGAAAATTTAAAAAAATATCATAACATCCACAAAGGGAAACGGTGTTGGATAATTGGAAATGGTCCTAGTTTAAATAAGACAAATTTAAATTTGATTAAAGATGAATTATCTTTTGGGATGAATAGAATAGCATTATTATATCCAAAAACAGAATGGAGACCATCACATTATGTTTATTGTTCTACAAATGTTGATGATCATCGTTGGGGTGATGGTTGGGTTAGTAGTGTAAGAGAATCGGTAAGTAAAGATAATTGTATTTCATTTGTAGCAGATAAATTTAAAAATACTATTGAAAGAAATGGTGTTTTAACAAATCCAAACTTGGAGTGGTTTAGTTCATTGAGTGAGAATGGGGTTGGTAGACCAAATTCATTTTCAACAGATAGTTCTTTTATTATAGATAAATCAGGAACTACAATGAATGTTGCATTACAATTAGCATATTATATGGGATTCAGTAAAATTTTTATTGTTGGTGCTGATATCAGTTGGCAATCATCGGATAGTTCTAATGGAGATCCAAATCATTTTGATCCAACCTATAGAGCATCAATTGCTAATGGTGAGTGGGAAAGAGCTCATATGAGAGCAACACACATTTATGCATACGAACAATTTAAAAAAGTAGGTGTGGAAGTTTATAATGCTACAGTTGAAACATTTTTAGATGTATATCCATTAGTTGATTTTGAAGAAGTAGCTAATGATAAAAATTGGAGTGGTAATAATAAAGATTCAGATAATACTGTTATTAAAGAGAAAAGACAAATGATAACAGATTATTGGAAAACTAATGAATATGAAAGATTGAGGAGCGATTAATGAAAAAAGATATAGTTGTAGGTTGTATAGATTTATACGAATTTGATTCATTAAAAAATTGGATTTACTCATTGAATGAATCTGGTTTTGATGGTAGAAAAATATTAGTATGTTATAGAATATCAGATGAAACAAAACAGCAAATTAAAGATAATGGTGTGGAAGTTATTAGTGTTAATACAGACCATAATGGTCATCCATTAATACATCCAGCGCCAGGTGAAGTTCCACCAACAAAAATATTTCAAACACGATTTTTTCATTTATGGCAAATGTTAAAAGAAATTGGAGTAGAAAATGTAAATAGAATAGTAGCTACTGATGTTAATGATATCATATTTCAAAATAATCCATCAACTTGGATGGATGAAAATATGGGTGAATATTCTATATTAGGTGGTTCAGAGGGTATTAAATATAAAGATGAAACAAATTGGGGTGCACAGAATATTACTGATGTTTGTGGTCCTTATGTTTATCAATATATGATGCAAGATAAGACAATTGTAAATGCTGGTTCAATGGCAGGTAGAGCTGATATAATGATGGATTTATTTTTAACAATCTATTTTACTACATTCACAACCACTCTTAATAATACAGACCAAGCTGCATTTAATTTTTTATTTAATACAACATTACTTGAAGATAAAATTAAATGTGTTCAATCAGAAGAAGGTTGGGCTTGTCAAGCTGGAACATTTTCAGATCCAAACAGAATGCATATATTTAGACCAAATTTATTAGAACCAGAGCCTGTATTTAGAGATGGGAAAGTTTATACTGCTGGTGGTAAAGAATATTGTATAGTTCATCAATATAATAGAGTTCCAGAATGGAATAATGTAATTAATGAGAGGTATAATAAATAATGAAATTACTTTGGCAGCAGATACCATCAACAATTATTTCAGAAATTTATTCGTTTTCAGAATTTGATGGTATAATTATAGATACAGAACATAGTCCATTTAACAATGAAACTTTGTTCTCTTGTATACAAGTAATAAAGGGTTATAATAAAAAATGTTATGTAAGGTTAGCTCATTTGGATAAGATAGTTGCTAAGATGTGTTTGGATGGTGGAGTAGATGGTATTATATTTTCTACTGTTGAATCTAAAGAACAAGCACGAGAGATGATTGACTATTGTAGATATCCTGTATTTGGTGGTAAAAGAGGTCAAGGATTATGTAGAGAAAATAAATGGGGTGAATCTGATTTAGGTAGACATAAACCAAAAGTTATAGCTCAGATAGAAACAAAAGATGGTGTAGATAATTTAGAAGAAATAATGGAATCCGATTTTGATATGTATCTAATTGGTCCATATGATTTATCTGCTAGTTTGGGATGTGTTGAAGATTTTGATAATCCAAAGTATGTAGATTATATAAATAAAATTTCAAATAATATACCAAAAGAAAAATTAGGTATTCATTTACCAAAAGATGTTGAAAAACATTATCCAAAATATAAAGATTATGGATTTACAGCATTAGGTATGGATACAACATTATTAATAGAAAAAGTGAAGGAGATAAGTAAGTGTTAAATATAGAAAACATAGATGAAAAATATTATAAAGTAGTTCATAGTAAAGAATGGTTGGAGTTTCAAGATAAGTTTAATGATTGTAATAATATTTTTGTTCTTGGTCATGGTGGTAATTTGGCTGTAGCAGATCACGCAGCTGTTGATATTACAAGATTGAGTAATGGAACAAAAAATGCACAATGTCCTGGTAGTGCTACAGTAGTTACATCACTTATAAATGATACTAACTTTGATCAATGGATGGTTCAATGGTTAAGACAAGTTACATCAACTATGACAGAAGCACAAAAGAAAAAGTGTTTGATATTTGGAATATCATCATCAGGTGGTTCAAGGGATTTGATTAAAGCTCTTCAATGGGGATATGCTAATGGGTTACAATTAGGTTGTGTAACTGCTCAACCATTGATTGAAAGAATACCAAAATTATCAGAGGTAGTTTTAGATTGTGAATATTATCATACAGCTGAAGTATTATCATTGTTGTTACAATATGAATTAACACATGGAAGTGGTAAAGTTTGTCCTCCTATCGGCGGGAATAGACCTGAAGATATTGCACATTTTAATACCAATGGTGAAATCAGAGAACATAGTTTTCCTGATGAAACAAAAAACATATGTGTTGATTTTGATGGTGTGATTCATAAAAACTCAAAAGGTTATTATGATGGAACAATTTATGATGAACCAATTGATGGCGCTAGAGAATCTTTAGAGAAGTTATCAAAAAAATATGATGTGGTAATTTGTTCAGCAAAAGCTAAACCTGATAGAGGATTGGTTAATGGTAAGTCAGGAACTGAATTAGTTTGGGAATGGTTGAAGGAACATAAAATGGAAAAGTTTGTAACAAAAGTTACTGCGGAGAAACCAAGAGCTGTTGCTTATATTGATGATAAAGGTATAACATTCCAAAATAATTGGAAAGAAATTTTAGAGGAAGTTCTTTAGTGAATAAAAAATTAGCAGTTATAATACATTTAATGCCATGGGAAATGGATTTGTTTTTAGAAATGACTAATCAATTAAAAAGAAATAGTGGTTACATTGATTCATCAGATATTATTTTTGATATAACATTGACAATTTCTGATGACCAAATAGATTGGGAAAATTCTGAAAAGAATGTATGTAAAGATTATACTTTGAAAAAATTTCATGAAATTTTAGAGAGATATGATTGGGGATGTGAAGTTAAGACGCATATTATAGAGTCTGGTTCGTATGGTTGTGTATCTGCGCGTAGAGATGGAACTAAAAGATATGGTGATCAATATATAATGTGGTTGGATCCAGATATTGTATTTTCAGATTTAACATTTATGGTTATCCAGAATACTATAAATTCTATGAAATCTGATTTATGGTTAATCACACCACAAATTGTTAAGAATGGTGATCCTGCTTGGGATGTCATAACTAATCAAGAATTTATAAATAATGAGTATGGATTTCATAAAACATTTGATCCATATGTTATAAATCAATTTAATATGAATAAGTATAATGATATTCAAGTCAGTTTAAATCATCAAATTAAATTCGCTGGTGGTTGGTGTAATACATTTAGTGGTAAGTTATTGAAAATGTTAGAGATACCAGAAGATGTTCCAGCATACGGTATAGAAGATTTTTATACTCAAGTAGGAATACAAAAGTTAAAAGAATTGGGTGTTGATGTTAATCAGTTTGTAATTGAAAATATGATTGTAGCTGAAAATATAAAATATTGGAATTTAACTCAAATGAACAAAGATTGTTATAAGTTAAAATTAACAAAAGAAGCTCAACGAAATAAGACAACAGAAATAACACCAAAGGTTTTTCAAGGTTTGTTAAATAGATTAGGAGAAGAATATGGGAGATAAGGTTTTAGTAACAGGTGGTGCTGGATTTATAGGTAGTCATATTGTTAATAGGTTAGTTGATGAGGGTAAAGAAGTTATTGTAATTGATAACTTAGTTTCTGGAAAAAAAGAAAATATAAATCCAAATGTTACATTTTATGAATTAGATATAACTGATATGGATGTTCCAGCTTTATATCATATGTTTAAGGATGTTGATGTTGTATTTCATTTAGCTGCATTTCCAAGAGTAGAACCATCAATAAAAGACCCAATTCATTCTCATAATGTAAATGTAAATGGAACATTGAATGTATTGAAAGCATGTGTTGACCATAAAGTAAAAAGATTTGTATTAACATCATCTTCAGCTGTTTATGGTGAAGCACAAATACCAACTACTGAATTTGATGAATTAAAACCAATGAGTCCTTACGCTTTACATAAGTTGATAGGAGAACAATATTGTAGATTATTTTCAGATTTATATGGTATTGAAACTGTATGTTTAAGATATTCAAATGTTTATGGAGAGGGGCAACCAACTTCAGGTTCATATTGTAATGTGATGGGTATATTTACACAACAAAAACAAAGAGGTGAGAAGTTAACAATTGTTGGAGATGGAGAACAAAGAAGAGATTTTATCCATGTTTCAGATGTTGTAGAAGCAAATATACAAGTTGGCTTTGATAATTGTATACTCAAAGGAGCAGCATTAAATATTGGTTATGGTAGAAATTATTCAGTAAATGAAATAGCAGAATGGATAGGTGGTGAAACAACAAACATACCACCAAGAATAGAACCAAAAGAAACATTACTTGATAGTTTACAGATGATGGAATGTTTTGATTGGCAACCAAAAATAGAATTATCCGAATGGATTAAAACTTATATAGAGGAGATAGAAGAATGAAATTATCAGCTGTGATATGTTCAAGAAATGACAATTATGGTGGTCATCTGAAAGAGAGGGCTACTTATTGTTTAAACTCAATGGTAGATTGTATGGATGAGGTGTGGTATATTGATTGGAATACAGAAGAAGGAAAACCATCATTATTGTATGAAATATATGATGATATCCCGCACGTTGGTAAAATAAATCATATTGTTGTTACACCAAAAGTTAAAGATGCATTAACTAATAATACACCAAATGTTCAGAAATGTTGTGAAGTATTATCAAGAAATTTAGGATTAAGAAGAGCGACTGGTGATTGGTTGGTCAGTACTAATATTGATATAGTAGCGCCAAAGAGAGAAGATTTATTAAAAACTATGGAACAACTAAATGAAAAAACTTTTTATACATTATCAAGAAGAGGTGTTTGGGTTGAATATGATAAATGGGAATATTCTAAATGGCAAGATTTAAGACAACATTTATATGATACAGTACCTGAAAGAAAATTTGAAGAAAAAGTTATGGAAGGTGATGATTACAGTATAATAAATTGTTGTGGTGATTTCCAATTTGCTCATAAAAATGTATGGAACGAAATTAGAGGATTTGAGGAAAGACTTATATTTGGTTTATATACAGATACAAATGTTCAGAAAAAAGCTGTAATGCATGGATTTGATTTAAAGGCTATATTTGATCCACCAATGTTTCACATAAACCATGGATCTAAAGGTTATGGTGGTGGTGGAATTATAGATGGTGTAAATAAGGTAGCTAATGATCCAGTAGATGCAATTCATCAACAACAGAAAACACAGAATCTTGATAGTTGGGGATTCTCTAATTTGGAGGTAGAACATGAAACAATCTAAATTTATAGTAACAACAACAATCAACCATCCAACAGAAGCTACAAAGAAATTTTGTGAAATGGAAGGGTGGCAGTTAATTGTGGTGGGTGATACTAAAACACCACACGAAGAATATGAAAAATTGAATTGCATTTATTTACATCCAGATTATCAAGAAGAAAAGTATAAAGCTTTGAGTGATGCTATAGGTTGGAAATGTATACAGAGAAGAAACATTGGATTAGTCGATGCATATAATAGAGGTGCTGATATTATTGCTACTGTTGATGATGATAACATACCTTATGATAATTGGGGTAAAGATGTTTATGTTGGTCAAGAAATAGAAGTAGATTTATATGAACCATCATTAGATGTTTTTGATCCACTATCTATAACAGAAGAAAATGAAGTATGGCATAGAGGTTATCCGATAGAATATGTTCCAGAGAGATTTGGTGTAGAATATATGGGTAAGACAAAAAGAAAAGTATTAGTTCAAGCTGATTTGTGGGATGGTGATCCTGATATAGACGCGCTAGCTAGATTGTCAGTTAAACCAGTTGTTAAGTATTCTGATATAACACAACCATATTGTTCTAATGTTATCGCACCATTTAATAGTCAGAATACATTTTTAGCAAGAGAGGTAATTCCATATTATTCAGTATTACCACATTGTGGACGAATGGATGATATATGGGGCTCTTATATTTTACAACATTATTTTCCAAATAGTGTAATTTATAATAAGGCTACTGTATATCAAGATAGGAATGAACAAGATTTGGTAACTAATTTAGAAAATGAGATTATAGGGTATCGTAATACATTAAGTCTGATTAAAGATTTAGAAAATTGGCAGGAGTATTTACCATTAGAAGCTCTAAATTATGTAGAAGAATATCGTAAAATATTTAATATAGGAGATGAAGAATGAAAAAAGCTGTAGTAATGGGTGCTGGTGGTTTCATTGGTAGTCATATGGTTAAGAGATTAAAAGCAGAAGGTTATTGGGTTAGGGGTATAGATTTAAAATTACCTGAATTTTCAAAGACAGAAGCTGATGAATTTGTTCTTGGTGATTTAAGAGATCCAAAAATTGTAAGTGATATTATCCCTGATGACCTTGATGAGCTATATCAATTTGCTGCTGATATGGGTGGTGCTGGTTATATCTTTACTGGTGAAAATGATGCGAATGTAATGCATAATTCAGGTTTGATTAATTTGAATGTAGTTCACGAATCAGTTAAAAAGGGTGTAAAGAAAGTATTTTATTCTTCATCTGCTTGTATGTATCCAGCATATAATCAAGAAGACCCAGACAATCCTAATTGTGAAGAAAGTTCTGCATACCCAGCGAATCCTGATTCTGAATATGGTTGGGAAAAATTATTTAGTGAAAGGTTGTATAAAGCCTTTGAAAGAAATTATAATTTAAATGTTAGAATAGCTAGATTCCATAATATATTCGGACCTGAAGGAACATGGGATGGTGGAAAAGAAAAAGCGCCAGCAGCTATGTGTAGAAAAGCTATATTATCTGATGGTGATATGGAAGTATGGGGAGATGGTCAACAAACAAGGTCTTTTCTTTATATTGATGAATGTATAGAAGCTGTGTGGAGATTAATGAAATCAGATTTTACAGAACCTGTTAATATAGGTTCAGAGGAAATGATAGCTATTAATGATTTTGCTCAAATGGCAATAGATATTTCTGAAAAAGATATCAAGATTCATAATATTTATGGACAAGAGTTTGAACAAAAATATGGTTTCCCAACACCACTTGGTGTAAAAGGTCGTAATTCAGATAATAGATTATTTGAAGAAAATATAGGATGGGCGCCAAGTCAACCACTAATTGAAGGTATGCAAAAAACATATGAATGGATAGAATCACAAGTTAATAATGGAGAGAAGTAAAATGCCAGCATATAAATGGTCAGATGATGATGAATATGGTAGAGGTGGTCGTAGACCAATGAAAAATAAGAAAAAACCTAAAAAGAAAAAAGGTAAAAAGATGTTTCCTAAAAAACAATCCGATTATAGAAAGCAAGCGGGTAAGAAAAAAGTAAGAAGGGGTCGTTAGATGGTAACTGATTATAAAGTAGGTGATAAAGTAAAGGTTATAGAAAGTATTTCTACAGTAGAAGGTACTCTATATGAAAATGAGATTTGTAAAGTAGATGGAACAATTTATCCAGATAAGGATTTAAGGTTAAAAGATTCTATGGGTAGGATTTGGTATGTAATGGAATATCAAGTTACAAAAATGTGATTTTTCTCAAAAAACTAAACGTAATAATGATTTCTTCTTGATATATATTATATTTATTAATGAGGTCGTTACAATGTTTCAAAAAACCTCAACCTTAGAGTTAGAACTTAAAGAGGAGAGAGCGTTATGTCAAAAGGTAACAGGGCAAAAAAGGTTTCATTAGAAAGCTTAAAAAATCACAATGTTTCAAATAAAAGACAAGCTATGAAAGATATTAAAATGTTAAACTTCGATGATATTCAATATAAGAATCCAGCACAAAAACGATTCTATACGACTATATCTAAAAAAGATATAACATTTTGTATTGGACCAGCTGGATGTGGTAAAACATATCTATCTGTTCATAGAGCTTTAAGAGAACTTGGTGATAAAGATAGTCATATAGATGGTATTGTCATTGTTAAACCATTGGTAGAAGCCGCTGGTGAAAAGATTGGTTTCCTACCTGGTGATATAGAAGAAAAAACAGCACCATTTATGATGTCGTTCTATTATAATATGGAACAGATTATTGGTAAGCAAAGATTAAAGGTTCTAAAAGAGACTGGAGTAATAGAAGTCATACCAATGGCTTATATGAGAGGTATTACTCTAGCTAATAAATTTGTTATATTAGATGAAGCACAAAATGCTACACCTGAACAAATCAAAATGTTCGTAACAAGAATCGGTGAAAATAGTAAATACATAATCACAGGTGACTTGGAACAATCTGATATATCTAAACACAAAAGTGGTTTAGAAGATGCAATCAAAAGATTCGCTGGAGTTCATGGAGTAGGTTTGGCTCAATTTAAAAATAAAGATGTTGTAAGACATTCATTAGTTAAAAGATTATTAAAAAGATACAAACCATCATTTAATGTTATTGATGATGTTCCAGCAGAAGATACTATATCTATGTGGGTTCATGATGAAGGATTAGATGCACCGTCGGATGGTTCAATGGATTTTAATGTTATACCAAATGAGTATGAATATTATAATCAAGAATCATTTTCCAGTAAAGTATCTGATAAACTGAAGAGATATTCTAAAAAGTAAAATGTAGTCTTCATCACATTTTGAAAACTTTTTGACTTTTTTGATAAGTTTTTGAGATTTTTCAACCTATTTATTACCAGAATAGGAGAAAAACAATGAAAAAGCTAATGACAACAATAATGGTTTCTTTATTATTTACTGTTGGTTGTAGTCAGGAATGTGAAGAACCTTCTAATGTTTGGTATAAATTATCAAATGAACAAGGTGAAAACTATGGTAAAATATTACAACTTGATATGTCAAAAGGTATGGCAGATACAGATGGAACATATTTATATCTATTTGTTAAAGATGTAAATGGTGAAGGAATAGTAATAATGTTTCCCTTTGGATATTGGGAAACTGAAAAAGTAGTAAAAGACCCTTTTTTGGAAGAATTAGAAAAAGAGTTTAAAAACCTTGAAGATTATTTAAAATCACAACAAGGTAAAGGGATAGAAATAAAAAAATAATAATTAATATAGGAGAATAGTTATGGCAGCAAGTAAAGAAATAAAACAAAAACACGAACAGATGTTCTATCCTACAGTTAGGGTTAGAGCTAAAAATGCAGGTGGTTCTGGAACTGTTGTTTATTCACAAAAACACAATGGTGAAGTTCACACATATGTAATAACAAATCATCACGTGGTTGATGGTTGTATTAAGGTTCAGAAAAAATGGAATCCTATTAAAAAGAGAAAAGTAGATACAGAAATTTTAGATACTGTGTATGTTGAATACTTTAGATATAATAACTATTCTAATTGTATTGGTTCATTCGCAGTAGAAGCTGATATAGTTGCTTACTCTGAAGTAGAAGGTGGTCAAGATTGGGCACTATTAAGAGTTAGAGATACAGAACAAACTTGTGATTATATAGCTAATTTATTTCCACTTGATGATATAGATAATGTTCATATCTTTGATGATGTATTTGCAGTTGGGGCATCACTTGGTCATCCACCTATCGCATCTGAAGGTATTATAACATATATGGATGATGAGATAGACCATTATAAATATTGGATGTCATCAGCTCAAACTATCTATGGTAATAGTGGTGGGGCTTGTTATAGATGGTCTCCATCAAGAAAAGTATATGATTGGATTGGTGTTCCTTCAAGAATATCAGTAGCACCAAGTGGGTTTAGTTCAGATGCTATAACTCATATGGGATACTTTATTCCAATTGATAGAATTTACAAACTTCTTGAAGAGAATAACTATCAGTTTATTTATGACTCAAAAGTATCATTTGAAGAATGTGAAGCTGCTAGAAGTGGAAAACTCTTATCAGAGGGTAAAAAAGACGATAAAGAAGCTGATAAATCAGAGGAATAAAAAAATGAAAAAAGGTTTTACTTGCAGTTGTTTTGATTTAATGCATCCTGGACATATAAAAATGTTACAGGATGCAAGAGATCAATGTGATTATTTAATAGTAGGGTTACAAGAAGATCCAACAATAGACCGACCAGATACCAAAAATAAACCAATTCAAACGATGGAAGAACGATATATAATGTTATCTGCTGTCAGGTTTATTGATGAGATTATGTTATATAAGACTGAAGATGATTTATATTCATATTTAAAGAAAAATAAACCAGATATTAGAATCTTGGGTTCAGATTATGAAGGTAAAGATTTTACAGGAAAAGACTTGGGTATTAATATTTATTATCACAAGAGAGATCACGACTGGTCTTCTACAGAAATGAGACAAAGAATCATAAAAAATGAAAAAAAGGCTTGACTTTTATAGGTTTTTATTTGTAACGTATTAGTATGAATAAAAAGGAGAAATTCTATGATCAAGAGTAATATCGCAATAATTGGTTCTATTTTACCCGCATTAATAATCACTTGGTATAGTTCAACTTTATTGGATGAACAATATGAACGTAATAGAGAATTACAACAACAAGTTTGGGATTGTCAAGGTAGTGAAGATGGAACATTTAGAACGAATGTTACTGTAACAATGTATCATCCAACTAAACGACAAACTGATTCAACACCAAATATTACAGCAGATGGAACTAAAATTAATATTTGGAAAGCAAGTAAATACAGATATGTTGCTGTATCTCGTGATTTATTAGCAAGATGGGGTGGACCTTTAAATTATGGTGATTGGATTGTAATTGAAGGTGCTGGGAAAAATA
>Ga0163180_10000630_pt1 | contig 20408 bp, 6 predicted proteins | sample AtlANTMetagenome_2_FD_109647 | JGI IMG/M metagenome (GOLD analysis project Ga0163180, IMG submission 109647) | Marine eukaryotic phytoplankton communities from the Atlantic Ocean - Atlantic ANT 4 Metagenome | ecosystem: Environmental > Aquatic > Marine > Oceanic | place: North Atlantic Ocean...
AAAAAAAAAAAAAAAAAAAAAAAAAAAAAAAAAAAAAAAAAAAAAAAAAAAAAAAAAAAAAAAAAAAAAAAAAAAAAAAAAAAAAAAAAAAAAAAAAAAAAAAAAAAAAAAAAGAAAGAAAAAGAAAAAAAACAAAGAAAATCAAATAGATATAAAAAATATAAAGAAGAGAGTAACTTTGAGTAGGTGTACCTAGAACATCCGAAATATCTGACCCATTTAAATTTTCTGTCATATCTTGATCCTCATTTTGCTTAGAACCATACATATCCAATTCTCGGTTGGAAACAAACGGCATATTTAAATAAAAATTGCGATTCCAAAAATTTAAATCTATAGCATCTACGGAAGCTTTATTAAACCAAAATTTTAGATTATCAAACAAGGTGTAGCGATCTCCTTTCTGTATTTTTGACAAAACGTTAAACAAATGATTATCTTGAAAATCAAATTCATTAAACATATTATATTCAAATCTAACAACATACTGAAAAATTGACCATAATTCTTTCATTTTTTCGATATCAGGTGATACAAATTTATCTTTCGGATTTTGAGATAAATTTAATTTTTTCTCATTTTCGCCAGAACAAAATAAAACAAATTCTTCAAAAGTATTTGGAAGCTTAGCATTTTTTGGAAAAGTAAAAAAACCATAATATGGAGCATTAAAATTTAGATTACGTATAGCATATGCTTTTGAAAAAGCATTAATATATGTATTATTAAACTTACCAGGAAACTCAACAACATAATAAAGCTGATCAGTTTCCGTACCTCGTTTTCGTGCCATCAATTCCGATTGCAAAATCGATCCAGGTTTACGATAAAAATGAATATTTTCATCATCGGGGAACATTCGTTTTTTTGCTAAATTTCTGTTAGAAAAGCTATTAAACTCTGAATTAGGATCTATAAATAATCTACTGAATTCTTCACTAAGATCTTCAACTTTATAATTATTAAGAATCTCCGGATAATCATTAGCCTTGTTCAACGTTGTTTTACCTAAGCCAGGGTTAAAATTATCCAAAAGTTTAAAAAAAGATATTTTACCGGAAAAAAAAAGAAAAATTTGGTTTTTTAAAAAAAAAAATGACAATCGAGAACGTTCTCGAATATTTGACGAATCTAGATCTTTTAAAAAATTTGAATCGAAAGCTTTATTCTTAGCAGGAAGCACAACTTTTGAATTCCCAGAAAATCTAGATTTAACATCAAAATCAAGTGACTTAAGCTTATCTGAGTTATTCGCGTTAGAAGAAGGTAGCAAAAAACTTGGAAACCACATTCTTGATAAGAAACGTTTTAAAGTAATTTTTGTTATAGGCTTCTGAAACTTTTCATCATTACGAAGCAAATTTTCATATTTCGAAAGATCCACCTGCTTTTTTGGATCGATATCCTCTGGTTCAAAAAAATTAGTTTTTTGATTTTGCAATTGATAACGACGTTTAATACGTTTTATATCATCAAAACCAATTGAAGTATTGTGCGAAAGATTAAAAGAATTAGAAGAGTGTAAAGCATATAATCTGTCAAAGGCCTCTAACTTAACTTCTTTCCAAGCAGTATCAAACCAACCACTATGCACATTTAAACGAAAATCAGAAAACCTTGAGTTATACGGTACTATAAAAGGGGAAGCAAAATTTCTTTTATTGACATTGAAAGAAACAATTCTCAAAATTAAAAGAAAGGAAAAAATAAGAAAATAATAAGGGTAATACTCAAAATTAAAAATTAAAAATTTAATACTGAATAACCAAGAAAATTTTAAATACTCATTCAAATACGCAATATGAAAAAAAATCTGAAAAATTGGACGCTTTTTTAAATAATAAAAAGAACTATCATTAAACTGAAAAAAATTTAAAAAAAAAGAAAAATCAAAAAAATATAATTGTGAAAACATAAAGAATAAAGAATAAAAAAACCCTAAATAAAAATCAACAAAGATTAACAATAAATATATAGGATTGCTTTTAAATATAAATTTTTCAAAAACAGAAGTTAAATAATCCAATTTTGAATTAATGACAAAACCTTTTTGAGAAATATCTTTTGGTATTAACAAAGTGAAATATTGAAACAAAGGAAGTTTTAAGAAACTATTTGCTAGAGGCATATCATAAAAATCATTAGAAATAAAAAGTTTTGTTTTCCGAAATAAAAAAAATTGAAAATCATTTTCAAAAGATAATCCACGGAACAATAATCCTAAATTGTAACGTTGCTTATACGCATTAAAATCGAAAAATATTTTTAAATTCGGTTGATAGTAATTACGCATTCTATTATTATTCATGGGATTTAATGAACCAAAATTTAAAATGAAACTACTTAAAAACTTTGAATTCGGAATCAAATAATTATCATAACGAATAAATTTTAACAAAGAATTATAAGGCTTTATTAAAAAAGTATTTAAAAATCTAAGTCGTCTAACCGGTCTTGTCATGTGAGAGTAATAATTTGCATTTTTCAAAACACCATTAAAACGATAATGTAATGGTAACACAGAAAAAAATTTTTTTCTAATTTCAGACACAGTCGTAAGTTTTGGAGCCTTTCTAAGAAATTTTACATTTAATTGAGTTTTCCGAAATTTTGAAGAAATAAAATGACTTCTCATTTTTTCAGTGAAAAATAAAGAATTAACATCAGATACTTTACGTTTTTTACCTGTGAATAAATTATTATTATAAAAAATTTGATGTTTAGTCCTTAATTTGTCATTTAAAGAAAAATTATTTCTAAAATTTTTTGAAACATCAAAATCTGCCTTTTTTTGCAAACTGGAACCTTTTTGATTGTGAAAATTTAGTGGATTGAAAAATTTCAAATGTCGTCTGGAAAAATCTAAGATATTGCTTCTTCTACGTATCTCTTTATACATGGTTTCGGAAGAAATTAACTGATTATCAGAATTTAAACCTATGGCAAAAGAAATATACGGATGGCGCTCAAAAAAACTATCATACAAACTATGAGACTTTATAAATGTGTTATATGAAGAAATCCCTTTTGCTGGTATAAATTTTGAGAACATAAATTGCTTAGAAAATTTGTATAAAAAAGGACGAAAAGAAGGTCTAATACGAGAAAACAGATCGAAAGAAAGCCAAGCTTGAGGATTTAAAGCACGTTCACGAGATTTTTTCAAATTAAATAAAGTATTAATTCCATAAATACGAGATATTGTACGATAAGGGGAAAAAAACTTTTTTGTCATTTCGAAAAAATTTTGCAAAATAGTCTGTCTGTAATATTTTGGAAATCCGTGATACTGTTTATAAACATAAGCTTTTTCTTTAAAAAAATAAGGTTTATTAACACCATAACCACTAATGTTGAAATCGTCCTGAAGCCGTGTAAACCAAAATGGCCTAATGCTTGTTGAAACTAAATACTGAGGGTAGAGCACTGGAGAAAAAAAACCAGATAACACTTTTTTTGATACTCCAACATGACTATCAAAATATATTGAAAGAAATTGTCTTGTAGCCCTCACCGGAAAAGAAGAAGGATTCAAAAGAAAAAACAAATCACTCGTTTTTTTGAAAAAATTTTTATTAGACAATTTTTTTTGATATTTCTTTTGAATTAAAAAACGAAGACGTAAATTGTAATCTGATAAATCGAAAAAAGTTTTACCAATAAGGTAATTTAAAACATATCTGTTTTTAGACAAAATAAAATAAAAAGCCCTCATTAAAATGTTAAGTTTCTTTTTTGATTTTTTAAAAGGAGAATTAATATAAGTTTCAACTTTTTTAAAAGGAGAAGTGTTATACTTAAGTTGAATTCTAGCATTATTCAATAAATTACCGAATTTATCATATTTTGGCAAAAAATCATTATTAACAGAAGGTTTTTTAAACAAAAAATTTGAAAAATTATTTTTTGAATTTTCAACTGAATCTATAAAACTATAAAAATTAAAAAAACTTTCCTTCGAGCGACGAAAAAAATGAGTGGGTTGATAAAAGGAACTTTTTCTGCTTATGTATTTCAAAATTTTACTATTTAACTCCGAATAACCTTTATCTATGAAATTATTATTAACATAATTAAAATATTTATAAAAAAGCAAACTAAATTCTTTAGCTGAGAAATTAACAGGCACACGTCTTCTAGCATCAAGTTCACTACGAGGGATCTGTGAAACTATTAAATGTTGAAATGCTCTCAATTTTAAAGACCTAGCAATTGTTCCATTATACAAGTCAAAATAAGGATTCAATTTATAATTTCGAAATCCAGTTAAATCAGTTTCTGAAAACTTATGAAGAAATGTTCTCCAATTAAATCTGTAATAAGAATTATAACGAAATGGTGACCATACACGCTTTCGTAAACCGAAACGTCGTTTATTAACTAAAGATGACAAATTCATTCTATTATGAAAATCTGACATAATTTTAAACTGTTTATATTTCAGTGAGTTAGAAAAATTATTAACATTATTAAATAAAGTAGAATTAGATTTAAAATAATTTATTAACTCGCGTTTATAATAAGGATCAGATTTTAAACTAAAATTTAATAATTTTAATTTAAAAGGCAATGTAACATCATGACCAATAAAACTAGTATTATCAACCATCAAAGTAGAAAAAAAACTTTTCAAATAATTTGGATAAATGTCACGTACACGACGCAATGACATTAAAGGCAATCTATAATTCTTATTCTTAACTTTTCGTTGAAAAATTAAATAGTGTGGTTTTTCATATTCTATGAAAGGAGAAATGGGAGAATTTATCCGAGGCGATAAAAAGTGCCATGCTTTTCTGTAATTGGAATTAATAAAAAATTCATGAAAAAGATAATTACGATCATACAAATTAACATTTTGTCTAATCAAATTATTGTCTAAGAGAATTTCAGGAGAAAAAGAACGTCCACTATAAAAGTCAGTATGTTGGTAACTAAAGTTAAAATTAATAGATCCTTTCGAATAAAAATTTAAACCTGGTATATATTGACCAGACAATCCTAATGGATTATTCCAACCACCAACAGAATGACTAGAAAAAGCTATTTGTGAAAGAAGTCTTTTAGCAGTTTGCTTATAATAAAAATCTTCAAAAAAAAGCATATCGCTAGAAATTTCAGAATCATGAGAATATTTTCTCACCAAAGGATTATATAATAAACGAACAAAAAAAAAATCATTTTGAAAAAACGAAATCAAAAATTTACTTCTTATTTGATACAAATTTGCAAAAAAAAGTCCCGAATCAAAATAACTAAAGAAAAATTCTACAACTCTAATAAATTTGACAAAAATTTCGTAAAAAAAAAGAAAAATATCTTTCTTAACATCATGTGAAGATTGCATATTATCAAAATTTGAAAAATATAATATTTTATGTTTATATGAAATTAACTTTATACTTACAACATTATACATCATTTTTCGTTTTAATAATAACAAAGATTGTACACAAATATAATTAAACTCATCATAGCTGTTGTTTGAAAAAACCCTTAATAAATCATTATTCACAGAAGTACTCAACCTAGGATTCTGAGTGAACCATTTAGAATACAAATAAGGTATAGACATTATAACTTTTGAAAAAGGCCTCACAAATCTTTTGACATTTGAAGGATATTTTTTAGGATGTTTCAAAACACGGTGTCTTCTTTTTTTAGATTCGAACTCAAGAGGAAGTTTTGGTTTCATAATACTATTATAACGAGATGTTGAAGAGGAACCACCTAAACTGTTAGCAGTTAAAACATCTTTTAAAGCGCGCCTAGAGCGTAAAGTACGTAAATAAAGAGGACTGGTACGATGAAAAGGTTCATTTATACTTTTTCGTAACGAACTTTTAGTTGGTCTAAGATCCATTTTGTTATCAAACATGTAACCATTGGAATCAGGAACTCCTTCACTATTAGTAAAAAATTTTTTATTATTAACCGGAGTATAATACGAGGTAGGACTTGTAAAAAAATTATTAAATGTAAAAAAATTTTTAGTATTAATAAAATTTCCGCCATCGCGATAAAAACCGGTAGGACCAACAAAACTTAAATTAGTCGAATCTTTATTATTATCAAAACCAGGAAAAAAAAGATCTCGTTTTTTATCCAACATATCAAATTTTTGAAAAAATGCTTGATTAGAATCACGTAAACTTTGCATTTTTGGAGGCAACCAAAAAGTAAAAACCCTACCATCATTGACTTTAAAAAACTCGGTAGAACGTTTAAATTTTTTGAAACTAAATTTATATGGGGAATGCTTTAATAAAAAGTGACGATATTTAAAAAACTTATTTCTAGAATATTTTTTTTTCAACGAAGGATGCCGAGGATTCCTTTCAAAAAAATCCTTCAAAATTTTAGAGCGTTCGCCAATCAAATCAAAATATTTTCCGACAGTTTGTGGACGAAAAAATTTATTATAAAAAGAATTAGTTTTTTTATAATTAAATAATGAATTATTGTGAGAAGTATCAGCAAAATTAGCGGAAGATTTAATATCTGATTCTAAATTTTTTTTTTTAGAAAAATCTTTGAACAATAAAGTAGACAAAGAATCAGTACTATTCAAAGGATCCTTAAATGAAATACGGTTCAATCTTTGAGGGGAAAAACGAGAACGGCTTAATCTAACATAACGAAACATTTTATTTAAAAGAAATCTTGTTTTTTTGCGTTTTCTATATTCAGCAGAACGAAAAAAATATTGGTAACTTGCTCTATTCTTTACTGTATTTTGAACCCAATGTGGGGTTATACCTCTAAAACGCTGCCTATGATGTTCATGACGATACTTTTCATATTCCCTATATGTAAAAATCTTATTCAGAGTTTGAGAAACAGACTTAGGTCTATTATGTCTACCTGAACCATCCACTGAAATTGACTGTTCAAACAAATTGTTCACTAAAACTTCAAAATTACTTGTAAACGTTGAATTTATTTCTGGACGTAAATTTAAATGATTCGATATTTTACCAACAGACGAAAAAAAAGATTTATTGAAAAAAAAAGTGTTAAAAGTTAAAGAATATTTAAATTTTTTTGAATCAAGATTGTCATACAAAAACAAACTTTTTAAAAATTCGAAATTAGTAACCCTATGTGTAATTAAAATTAAAAAAGAATCTGAACTAAATTTGGTTAGATTAGAATAAATAAACATAAAGCTTTTAAAAAAATCGGAATCAAAATTTAAATAAACATTTAAAAATCTTGAGTTACTAAGAGAGTCTAAAGAATTGATGTGTTTGAAATAACCATTTTGATGATTTTCAAAATAATAATATGGATTACCAGCAAACTTTGAATTGAAATGAAATGTATAATTGAGTAGACCAGTAAAAAAATTTAGTAGATTTTCTGAAATAAAATAATGAAATAAAGAATAATAATGTACTGGATAAAAATACCAATGCAAATTGGATCGAAATGAGCCATAATACAAACGCGAACGAAAATTATCATAATCAAAAGAAATAAAAGAATTAAAACCATGAACATAAAATAAAGAATAATTCACCGACTTTTTAAATTTCAAAAAATTCTGTATTGGATAATTAGTTTTAGAATTAAGAAAATTTGATAAATTTTTACCATCAAAATCAAAAAAAGTCAAATTCGTATCATTTTTAGAATTTAATAATTGATAATTTATAAAAAAATAATTAAAAAAATCAAAAGAAAATGAAATAAAAAACTTAGAAAAAAATTTTTTTAGATAATTAAGAGTATCATTTAAAAAAAATAGTATAGAATAATTTTGAAAACTAAAAGAAACTGAAGATTGTAATAATTTAAAATTTGAAAAATCAAACGAACTATTAAAACGTAAATTTGATACACCCGAAAAAAACCGAAATCGTTGTAATGCTTTAAATGTTAAATACTGGTTATGCAAAATTATAGTTTCCTCACGTGACAAATCAGAACAACCATATGAAGAAAAAAGAGTTCCAAGATTCGGATGATGTATCAAACTTAGAAAATTAATATTTGTTTTAAAAACGTTAAAATTAGTAAACAACAAATTATATCTAAAATTAAAAACGGCATATTTAGAATGCTTTAAGCCTGTTAAAAATGACCAAAAAATTTTAAAACTAGCATTTGATGAAAAATCTGTATTGTGAAACAAAGGAATCGACATAAGATATACTTTTAAAAATTCAATTTTTAAATTTTTAAAATCATTCAATTTATTTCTAAAAAACAACATATGGAAAAAAGAGCGAGAAAGCCTTGGCAATCTACCAATCCCTGACAATCCAAAATTAAAAAACCCATAGCGTCTTTTAATCTCAGGAAACTTCGAAAATTTATATTGTTTTGGCTTGCCATCAAAACCATTCAAAAAAGAACCAGGTTGCAAAACGGAATCAAAAGCAGACCTTAATTTTTGATTATTTCTATAATATTTTTGAAAACGTCTCTTTCCTTCAGGAAAAACACTAACATTTTGACTTGCTATGACAAATTTCATCCATGACTGTCCTAAATGCCACCGGCGTGAGGAAGCTTTCGGTCCACCAAAACGCATAAAAATATCGGGATAACTATAGGGCAATATCTTTGGAGGTCTAGCTCGTTCAGTAAAATTTGAATCATTTTGAAACAATTCGAAATTGTCTTTAATAAATTTGGAATCACCAAAACTAAATTTGTTATCCTGCCCAAAGAACTGCAATTTGGGTAGAGAAGTAGAAACAGTAGAATCCAAAGGTTTACCTAATTGATCTAAAATAATCCTAAATTTTTGAATTTTTAAATCATTAGATGATTTACTAAAAGAATTTGATATTCTGTTTCGGATTTGTTGCAATTCATAATTTTTTGATAACCAAAAATTTTTGTCTTTTAAAAAACGCTTATTTTTAGTATTTAATTCATAAAAAGAACTATTAGAATTAGTGTTAATGAAAGTATTATCCGAAATTAAATTGAAATTACTAGATAATTTAAAACGTTCTAAATTTGGATACAAACCAGCAAAAAATTTTTTTCCTTTTTTAGAAAAAAAAGAATAATTTGAACCAGAAGATAAAAAAGGTTTATTTATTACATAAGCATAATACATAGGTTTTGAAGTAGCAATCAAGCTACCAGATTTTGAATAACCTCTGGAATGAAATTGTTGAGGAGGAAAACTAAGTCTTTTTGTAGAATTTACAAATTTTTCATCTATAACTTTTTTAGGAAAAAAAACAGAAAATCTCAAAGAGTCATTTCGCATTTTACTTACTATAATTTGATTTCGATACTCAAAAGGAGCAAAAAAACCCATTAAAGAAGCAACATCCTCTTTGTATAACAGTGGTCCTAAATATTGAATATATTTTTCGAATTTCCAATCGCGTATATAGGCAGTTTGCAGAGCCTTCCAACGCCTTAAATCTGTAACATATTGAAAAAATCTAAAATCATGTGAAGTAAATGATGGTATGAAAAACTGAACATTGCTATTATTCAAATTTAAATCAGAAAATGACTTTTGTAAATTTAAATTTTTACTGTTGCGAAAAAAATTAGCATTAAAGGAATTAAGACTGTCAAGATTGCTTGATGGCTTAAATGAAAAAATTAAATTATTTTTAAAATGACTAGCTACTTTATTATTATTTAATAAACGCAAATCGAAAAGATCTTTCAAATTTTGTACTTCAAGCAATAACTGATATTTATGAAAAAAGAGATGAAGCAAAAAATTACGAGACTGTAGTTGATTCCATTGAAAAATTTGAGCTGCTTGCTGCCATCTAAATAAGTTCATCTGATAAAATTTCAGTAAAGAAGTAAAGTAAAATTTTTTATTTGCATGCTGATGAACAAATCTAAACGAATCAAACCGTTTATATGTTGAAGTTGGGTGCAGTAACCATTTAAATTTATATTGAAGCCATGAAATGTAATTATAGAAATATTGACCAACACGAGGGGTCTCCAAAGTAGGGGAATCTATAAACAACTTATATGAACTAGGCCCTTGTATAGGATTATAAGAAGCAAGAAAAAATTTTGAACCATTACCCTCAGTTTTGAAAGAACGATTAAAAAAAAAATGAAAATATTCATTCCAAATAACATTATTAAAATTTAACCAATTTTGAATTCTAGTATCTAAAAAATAACAAGGACCTTTAAAATATATAGAGGTTCTTATTGACTCATAAGGATCTAAACGCAAATGTCTATAATTTTTCGACGAATTGGAATTGTACAAAAAATCCATTGGAACCAATTTTTCTTTTAAACGTAATTCGGATAACATGGGATACAAAAAATCCATATTATGGCGAAAACCACCTTGCAAAGGATGATTGAATCTCGCTTTAGAAGTGAGCATTACACGAAATTGATTTTGTTTCAAATAATTCTCAAATAAAGAATAAAAAAAATTATGATTCTGAGAATAATAATAGTCAAAAGATATAAATTTTATTGGCGAAGCGGCGGAAAGAAATCTACCAAAACCTAGAAAAAAAACACTAAACGTATAATTTAAACCTGAATTGGAATTTAACGGCATCTTATATGCAAAATCAGAAAATTTTAGAAACGAAGATCTGTGAATATTTTCAACTTTTGAAAATGTTGAAAATGAAGCGGTAGGTCTCAAAAAATATTTAGGTTGAAAATTCTGAAAAATTTTAGATGCAAATTTGTATTTTTTTAAAACACGAAAAGGAAAATTTGGAATAGAACTAACATACAATTTTTTTTTTTTCGAATGTTTGTAAAATATTGAATCTTTTTTTTGTAGTGGTATACGTTTATTCTTAGTTGAATAATCAGAAGAGTAAAGTGAAAGATCACTATTTTTTGAAGATTTCATTTTCTGATCTGAAATGAAATTAGTCTCATTTATGGAAAAAGGAGAAAAACTTCTAGATGATCGTAGTTTTATTTTATTACCTAATAAACTTTTATGACTATTGTTATATACCTTTTTTATATTTTTGGAACCATTCGAAGAATTTTGTGTTTTTAATGCTAATTCCCTTTCATCGATAAAATTCGTAGGAAAAAGAATCTGAGGTTTATTCAAATACAGGTTCCGTAAAGAATATTTTTCTATAGGTAAATTTTTTGGATTGACTAAATTTTCACGCCTTACATGAGATCTATTATTGTTGTAATTATCCACTGGAAAATTTAGAAAGTTAGTAATCGATATAAAAGGTTTATAACGAAAATAATATCTTGGCATATCATTCCCAGGTAAATTAGACCAAAAATTTTTAAGTAAACGTGAATAACGAAAATTCCTGTCTGCCTTAGTGCTTATACGTTTATTTTCTCTCAATAAATTTGCAAAACGATAACGTGTAGGGCTAAAAAAATATGATGAACTTTTTCTAGATTTAAATAAAGTTTTCCTTGCACCCTGAGGTAAATTTCGCAAAGTGGAATATAACTGAGCTTGGGGGCGTCCAAGAAACCATTGAGTATCATTTTGAGCTCTCCCGAAAGGTGATCTGCTAAGCGGATTAACATTTTTTAAATATGAAAAGTATCCATATCTGGAACTTAATCTTCGACCACGAAACATACGAATTTTTTTTACTAAATTATTCCGATTTGAATCCGTGCCAAAATGAATTGATGAAAACAATCGACTGTACATACCATTCGAATGAGTGTTCTTCAAACGCCAATCAAAACGAATTACTTGTTCAGAAGGAATTATAGGATCAATAAAAGTTTGTAAATCTAATCTGTAATTAAAACCATTCCAACCACGAGTATGTAATTGACCAAGAAAGCGTAATTCATTTAAATTTTTTCGAATATAATTATATTTTCTGATATCTTGAATAATTTCTCTTTGAAAAAGCAACTGTTCATCATTTTTAAAAAAAAAAGATTTCTTACTCTCGCCAGAAAAAAAATTCAACAAAGAATCACAAAGCCATAAAAAAAAATTTGGTCGATCCAAATAAGGATTACCAAAAAAATAAGGCTGAACAAGTGGATACCTCTGAACTAAAGGAGCATTATCACTAAAATAAAAAGCAGGAAATTTTATATCAAGATGTAAAAAGCTCTCTAAATAAAATGAAAAATAACCAGTACAACCCAACAAATAAAAGATATCATAGAACAAAAGAAATAAAATTGAAAGAATATTAGGGTAACCTGGAACACCAATGAAAAAAACGCGGGAAATAAGAAGATCACAGAATGTGAGTAATTCAAAAATACAAAAAATTCCACACCAACCAACTAAAAAAGTATACATAAAATCTTTAATCAAATGAGACGCCCATGAAAGATGAGGAGGATCAAAGCGCTCTTCATCAATTAACTCAATTAAATGTAATTGAAATGTGAAAATAATTACTAACCAAAACATAAGAGCGGAAAAAAAATAATTAGCTGAGGGAAAAAAAGCAAGATTGTCATAAAAATAAACAAGAGGATATTTTAGAAAGAATATTAATGTTTCATAGGGGTTTCCGAAAAAAAAAGACATAATATAAATCAAAACACTTAATTCTAAAATTGAATAAAATATAAAACCCAACACAACAAAAGGATTAATGAAGTAAAATTGACCCGTAAACCAACCGCCTAAAGGAACATCAGAAGAATTTTCAAATTCTTCATTACTTGTAAAATTAAAATTAGCAAAACCAAGTTTTGATTTTAAATCATTTAAATCTTTTAACGAAGATTCATTTTGTAGTAAAGTAATACGACGTGCAACAACCATTCTATTTTTACTATAAAGATCCGAAGTATAAATAGTAGAATCCGGTCCATAAGGGCCAGTTTTATTAGATGTACTGAACATTACTCTTTTTACATCTTCTGTCAAATTCAAATCCTTCCAATTCAACTTTTTAGCTTCCAAAAGTTTCCTATTTTTTAGCAAAAATTCAATTTGTTTTAAGACATTTAATTCACGTTTTAGAGCTTCAATTTGACTTTTTTCAATAATAACATTATCTGAATTTTTATTTTTTAAAGTGCCACCTCTAAAATTCTTAGGAACACGATTTTTTTTAAGAGCCTTTGACAAATTTTGTTTATAAGCATTACTGTTTAATTTAGCAAGAGCCTTTCGTGGATTACTAAAAGTTTTAAAATATTTATATAAATTTTGTAACGCATCAAAATTTATAGAGGAACCTGAATCTTTTGTTAAAAAATCAAAAGAATTTTTATGATTATGTAAAAAAACACTTTCAACGGGCTGCCTTGAGTTTACATTTAAATTAGATGGCATATACGAAGAAGACTCTGGAAAAGCTTGATTAGTTGTATACGAGACTGATTGATTTTCTAAAAGTTTTGACCCCGGCACCTCTGTAGTGGAACTCATTCTTGAAATTATTTTTAAGTCCAGCTCTCCCTTTTTGTGTAATATAATATGCTCAGTGTTTAAATTAAAGATTTTTAAAACTAACGCTTCAGAATCTTTATTTAAATTAATCCGCAGAAAAAAACATAATACGCGCAGTAAATATGTGTTTTCTCTCGATTTCACGAATTTAGAATCAATTTTAAAATTTTGTTGAATATCTTTAAAAAATAACAAATTAAATATAGATGAATTCAAAATTTTAGTAGAAAATTTAATTAAATTAGAAAAAGAAAAATGACGCAAATTTTTAAAAAAACCAAATTTTAAAGTATTAGATTCCTTTAGATCGTCTTTACTATTTAAGTCAGTAACGTTAATAAAACGTAATAACTGAAATAAAAGTTTTAAAAACATATAAAAAGTAAATTTGAGTATAATTATTAATAATTTCATGTTTTGTGGTTGTTTAATGCGGCTATTTTTTGGTAATAAAATATAGATAACATATATATATATATTATCTTTTTGTTAAAAAAAATACATTATTTGATATATAAATAATAAAGTCGTTACTATTAAGAACCCAAAAACTAAAATGGACTTTTTTAAAGAGAAAAAGTCTAAAACTGAGGAAATGAAGTAGCAAGGGTAAGACTTGAACTTACGACCTTTGGCTTATGAGACCAACGAGCTACCTCCTGCTCTACCTTCTCTTACCCAAAAAATTTGATCAATTCGAGGTAAATTTTAGAGAATAAAAGAAAAAACAAATGCTCTAAAAACTGCTTTTCTCCGGCCGTTAAAAATGAATAAGACAAGAAACAAAATTTATAAAAGTTAACTAAAAAAATTACTGGACTTTTAATTTTTGCAAACTAAAAGTGTATTCTATAGGACTTGAACCTATAACTGCTAGCTTAGAAGGCTAACACTCTATCCAATTGAGTTAAGAATACATTTCTAAAATTTTTAATTTTAGAAACCCAGGCGAAAGAGAGATTCGAACTCTCGATATGAAAAATCATATAACTGTTTTCAAGACAGCTGCTTTCAACCACTCAGCCATTTCAATGGTCAATCAAAAATTTCATAAGTAAATTAAAAAAAAAAAAGAAAAGGATTAAAATTTAAAATGAATAGAGAAACTGGTTCCAGAATATTTAAAATACAAGAAGGATACAAACCAAAAAAAAAAATCATAACGACGAATGGTAATGTTATTGAAAATTCACGTTTAGACAAATCACTAAAAACAAAGATATGAAATGGTAACAAAAAAGAAATACGATTATAAAGCCAAAAAGAATATGTGATACTTATAAGAAAACCTAAACTAGAAAACACAAAAGCTACTTTACTAACAAATAAAAAAGAAAACATTAGTAAAAATTCGCCGACGAAACCAATAGTACCTGGAAAACCCACATTTGCTAAAGTTGCAAAAAAAAGAAAAAGAGTGAAAATTGGCATATAACTGTATATAGATTTATAAAAAAAAATTAGACGTGTTTTATATCTATCATATAACATACCGATTAAAAAGAAAAGCAAGCTTGAAACAATACCATGGCTTAACATTAAGAAAATGCTACCTTGTAAGCCAGTAAAACTGTAGGTAAATAAGCCTAAAGTAACATACCCCATATGTGCAACTGAAGAATAAGCAATCAATTTTTTTAAATCAATCTGGCAAAATGTTATCAAAGATACATAATAAATAGACATAAACGATAAAATAAAAACTAATGGATTGAAAAAAAAATTTCCAAAAGAAAATAAAGGCGCTAGAAATCGTAACATACCATACGTTCCCATTTTTAAGAGAACCCCAGCCAGAATGACAGAACCAATCGTTGGAGCTTCAACATGTGCTTCAGGTAACCATATATGTACTGGAAACAAAGGTACCTTAACAGCTAGTGAAATGAAAAAGCATAACCATAAAACTAACTGAAGTTCATAGCTGAATGCACTATAGTACAAAATGTGAAAATCAGTCGATCCCTCGTGTAAGAAAACTAAAAAAATAGCAATTAGCATTAAAAAAGAACCTACAGTAGTAAAAAGAAAAAATTGGAATGATGCATGAATCTTGCGTTGTCGAGATCCATAATTTCCTATCAAAATAAACATAGGAAACAATATACTTTCAAAAAAAACGAAAAAAAAAAAAAGATCTGTAACAAAAAAGAAATTAAATAAAAAAAATTCAATTAAAAAAAGTAATAACATTAATTCCTTAAAAAAATAGGTAAATTGATTCCAACTATACAAAACACAAAGTGGAATAAGGAACGAGGTGAGCAACAAGAATAGCAGTGAAACTCCATCGACGCCACCTGAGTAATATATATTTAAAAAACTACTCCAGGAAAAATGAACAGACCACTGAAGCATTGAGCTGGATATATCAAAATTTAAAAGTAAACATAGAACAGTTAAAAATACGAAAGAAGATGTTAAAAAAGAAAAATTACGCAAAATTGAAATATTCTTATTTGGGATAAAGAAAATAGAGATTATACAAAAAAACAAAAAACTTATTAAATATATTATTGGCATGAAAGTTTAAAATGATAAGACACCTTTTTCATTTGAATAAACATAAGAATCATAACTAAGAGCTATAGCTTTAATAGGCATAAAAGCATGATTAGTTCCACATAATTCACTACATTGACCATATAGAATACCTGGACGTTCTATAAAAATACCCATATGATTCAATCGTCCTGGGACAGCATCAACTTTTATACCAGCAGATGGTAATGCAAAACTATGAAGAACATCATCAGCGGTGACTATTAGATCAACATGAGTTTTTAATGGAAGTAGTAATGCTTGATCGACTTCTAAATTACGTAATTGACCTTCAACTAAATCACTTGCATTTAACATGTAACTATCAAAAATTCTTCGTTTAAAATTTAATTTAAAATCCGTTGGATTTAAAAAAGGAAATTCTAATTCATAATTCCAATACCATTGTTTACCTATTGCTTTTATAGTAATTGAAGAATCAACCATAACATCAATAGCATAAAGAAGGATAAAAGATGGAATTGCAATACTAAGAATTATTAAGACTGGAGCTAAAGTCCAGATAGTTTCCAATGTTGTCTGATGCGTAAACTTATGAATTTTTGTTTTCAAACTTAATATTTGAAACAAATTTCCAAAATTTTGTGAAACAGAATTTAAAAAGAACATTATAATCGAAAAAACTAGTGGAGCGTTGTTAAAAAAAATCTACTGAATGGCTATGCGTTATGAAAAAAGTGTAACTTTTGTGTAAATCGAATTTAAATAATAATCACGATCAACTCTGAAAAAATGTAAAACATCAAAGATTTGAAAAGCTACAAAGATGAGAATCAAAATAAGAAAAAAAGAAATATATGAATGCAAATCTAAGATAGCTGACATAACTGGAGTAGCGGTATCTTGAAAAGTCATTTGATAACGTCTAGGTAAATCTAAAAGTAACATTTGAAACATTTTAAAGAAATTTTGTTTTGTGTGTATAGGTTTCTTTTATTTATTATTAGAGATGAACGAAGGAAGAGAGATTCGAACTCTCGGTAAACAAGGTCTACGTTGGTTTAGCAAACCAATGCTTTCAGCCACTCAGCCATTCCTTGGATGCATCTAAAATAAGCAATAAAATATGACTACACTCTATAGGATTTGAACCTATAGCCCCTAGTTTCGAAGACTAATGCTCTATCCGTTGAGCTAAGAGATTTTTGGTCAAACTTTAAAACGAAATAGAATGGAAACGACCGGAATCGAACCGGTATCAAGTAGGTGCAAGCTACCTATTTTCCCATTAAACTACGTTTTACAGTCTGGAGGCAGGTTTGAACTGCCATTTAAGATTTTGCAGATCTCCACATTACCATTATGTTATCCAAACTCGGGACATTTTGAATAGAGCAGTTCTTATCCAAGATGTTAAAAATTTATTATCTGCAGTCAAAGTAATATAAATAATTTTGATTTAATTTTTTTGAGTCCAAGCACCATATTTCCCACTAAAGCAGTATTTCTGGCGTAAAAAGGGGTATACTATCAAATTCGAGAAGGTTTTGAGTGCCCAAATTACCATAGCTCAGTACTCCAAAATGCACTGGGTAGAATCGGACTTGAACCGATGACCTAAGGTTTTTCAGACCTTCGCTCTAACCAGCTGAGCTATCCAATAACTAATTTGTTAATAAAAGAATAAACTAGTTAAAGGATAACTCTATATAAATCAAAAGAAAAAGCAATACCAATATAGAAAATAATAAAAGCAATAGAAATAGGCAAAAAAAATTTCCAACCAAGCTGCATTAATTGATCATAGCGATATCTTGGTAGAGCAGCCCTGACTAAAATAAAGAAAAAAAGCATTATTAAAATTTTAAATAGAAACGAAATAGACAATATGGGTAGGATTTGAAAATTAAATGGAAAATTCCAACCCCCAAAAAAAAGTAGAGCACTGAAAGTACTGTTCAAAATTATATTCGAATATTCACCTATAAAAAAGAGAGCAAAACTTACAGCGGAATATTCAACAATATAACCAGCCACTAATTCTGCTTCGGCTTCTGGTAAATCAAAAGGAGGCCGGTTTGTCTCTGCCAAACCAGAAATAATAAAAAGTAGAAAAATAGGCGAGAAAGGAATTAAAAACCATATAGTTTCTTGCGCCAAAACAATTTTTGTCAAGTTCAATGAACCAACAAAAATTATTATATTAATAATAATCAATCCAATAGAAACTTCATACGAAATCATTTGAGCAGCAGAACGTAAAGAACCAAGAAAAGCATATTTAGAATTACTAGACCAACCGGCAATAATTATACCATAAACAGATAACGAAGATATTGCAAAAAAAAACAATAATCCCAAATCAAGATCGGAGAAAACAATACCATAACCGAAAGGTATAATACTCCAAGTAATTAAACTTATAGAAAAAGTTATAAGAGGAGCTAATATAAAAACTAATTGAGAAGCCTGACTCGGTATTATAACCTCTTTGACAAAAAGTTTTAAACCATCAGCCATAGGTTGAAGTAACCCAAAAAGACCAACTATAGCGGGACCCCTTCGTAATTGAACTGAAGCTAATAATTTACGTTCTAAAAGAGTTAAAAAAGCGACTGCTAAAAGAATAGGCACAATTATTAGTAGGAAATTAAATAATGAGTAAAAAAAAATCATTTAGATAAAAGAAAACTATAACTAAAAAAATATAAATAATTTTTAGATCCAGCCGCAGGTTCCCCTACGTCTACCCTGTTACGACTTAACCCCAGTCTTTAATCTAATCTTAAGAAACCTATTGATAATCAGTTGTTTATTAATTCATTTATAATGACAAGAATAAATGAATAATTAAAAACAATTTTAAAATATCAAGTCAGCCCCTTTTCGACAAACCAATTTCCATGGTCTGACGGGCGGTATGTACTAAGTTTGGTCACAGATTCACCGTAGCATGCTGTTCCACGATTACTAGCGATTCCGCCTTCATGCCCTCGAGTTGCAGAGGACAATCTGAACTTAGATGATTTTTTTGAGATTTGCACCAACTTGCGTTATTGCTACCCTTTGTTTTCACCATTGTAGCACCTGTGTAGCCCAGTCTATCAAGGCCATACTGACTTGACATCATCCTCACCTTCCTCCTGCATCGCACAGGCAGTCCTTTTAAAAAACAACTAAAAGCGAGGGTTGCGCTCGTTAACGGAGTTAACCAAACATATCACTACACGAGCTTGCGACAGCCATGCAGCACCTGTATTTTCACATAAAATTTGAAAATCAAAAAATTTTATACACCTTTCTCTATAAAAGATACAAAAAATATTCAAAGACTGGTAAGGTTTTGCGCGTTATATCGCATTGAACCAGATGCTCCACCGCTTGTTCAAACTTCCGTCAATTCCTTTGAGTTTCAACCTTGCGACTGTAGTACCCAGGCGGAATGCTTTCGCGTTAGCTCATAGACCTGAACCCTATATATAAAGCAGGGACAATCTCATAGCATTCTTGATTTACTGCATGGACTACCGGGGTCTCTAATCCCGTTTGATGCCCATGCCTTCGTACCTCAGCGTCAGCATCAATCCAGAAAGTCGCATTAACCACTCGGTTATCCTCTCGATATCTAAAGATTTTACTTTTACTTCAAGAATATAACTAACCTATATTGACCTCAAGCTTAACAGTATCAAAATCAATTTCTAAGTTAAGCTTAGCTTCTTTGATTAAGACTTAAAAAGCAGCCTACGTACCCTTTACGCCCAGTTATGATGAATAACGTTAGTCCCCCCCGTATTACCGCGACTGCTGGCACGAAGTTGGTCGGGACTTCTTCTTTAGATTTCTGTCATTTTCTTACCCTAACGAAAGAGTTTTACGGTTAGGACCTTCTTCACTCACGCGGTATTACTAGATCGAACTTTCGTTCATTGTCCAAGATTCCACACTGCTGCCTAATAAAGGCTGGGCCGTTTCTCAGTCCCAGTGTGGCTGACCGACCTCTCAGTCCAGCTAAGGATCGATGGCTAAGTTTCTGTTAAAAAAACCTATTGACCTAATCCTTGCCAAGCTCTCTTTGTAGCAATAAAAAATCTTTTTTACCAACATAATTGTTTAGTTACAATTTCTCGTCAATTAAAATTATTAGGAATTAAAGTAAGCAAGTTATCAAAAACTAACGCTCAACTACTGTGCCCAACTACAAAACCGATACTTGGCGTGTTCTCACCCTTACGCCACTAAATCTATATAATAAATAAATTTCGTTCAACTTGCATGTGTAAGGCATACCCCTAACGTTCACTCGGAGCCAGGATCAAACTCGCTAATTTTATGTACAATAAATATTTTTTTTATAATGATAATTTAAGATAAATTAATTGAAAACTGCTTTTCTCACAAATATAAAAATTTTTATCGTTCTAGGGAGTAATGGGACTTGAACCCATGACCAATAGAGTCACAGACTACTACTCTTCCTCTGAGCTATACTCTCTCCCCAACTATAAAAAAACATTTTGCCACTATCGGACTTGAACCGATACATCTAAAAGACAATGGA
>Ga0163180_10000632_pt1 | contig 20387 bp, 18 predicted proteins | sample AtlANTMetagenome_2_FD_109647 | JGI IMG/M metagenome (GOLD analysis project Ga0163180, IMG submission 109647) | Marine eukaryotic phytoplankton communities from the Atlantic Ocean - Atlantic ANT 4 Metagenome | ecosystem: Environmental > Aquatic > Marine > Oceanic | place: North Atlantic Ocean...
TGCTCATAGGTGTAGACAGGGGCGATGAGCATCAAGACGGAAAACGCCGCATAGAGGTTTGCATTGCCCAAGGCATCGCGCCTGTGGCGGGCCAGCCAGACCAAAGCCGCGAGCGAGACAAGACTCACAATCCGTGAGCCTGTCTGTGCCACCTGACTCAAGGTGTGCTTGTCCGGCCCCGGCCAATACTGATTGAAGAGGTCGGGAATGGAGTGGTTGGCCGGAAGCGCGATTTTAACGGTTAGACCGTGATAATTTCCCGTCGAGAATCCCGGCAAGACCTCGGTGTAGAAGCGCAACTGGTGGTCAAGACCCACCAACGGCAAGGCCGCCAGGCTCAGCACCACTGCTGTGGCACACGCCAGCATGACCGGCCGCCAGGCCTTCTGTGCGCCCCATGCAAAGAGGTACAGCGCAGGCGACATCTTGGCCATGGCTGCAGCCCCGATCAGTCCGCCATTCATGCGCCATAGTCCAGCCACCGCAAGCAGCAGCACGATGGCATTGGCCTGCCCCATCTTGGCCGAGTCCGTGATGGGCGTGAGCGTGCAGGCCAGCACACCCAGCAGTACCAGCGGTGCACCAATCCACCTTCGCATCACAACGAGCGTGCCCAGAATGCACAGCTGACTCAACCAGAAGAAGGCCTTGTAGGCCGTGGAGAGATCAAGCGGTGCGGCCCACGGCATGCCGATCAGAAAGGGCGGTGGATAGAAGAACGGATGAACGGACTTGCGAGTCTTGTCCGCCCGGGCCCGCTTTGAGAGCGCCCTGGTGTCGTACGGAACGCCACCATCCATCGCCTCGGCCACCGCATAGTGGTAGGTCGCATAGTCGCGGGCGTGCTTGGAGCTCTCCACCCGTTTGTAGGCTGGACGCATGGAGGCCAGGCTGTAGACAAGCGCCAGCACGGCCACGATGATGAGAGTTAGCCGCCGACTCACCGCTCCTCCTTGGCCACGACCCGCGGAAAAGACACCTCATAGATGTCTTCTTCCTCCACGTCTACCAAGAGCACCCGGTAAGGCGCAAAGGCCAGGCTGTACTCAAGCAGCTGCCTGCGGGTGGGTGGATAGGCCGGATCCGGCGCGAGCGCACCGGTCTTCACTTCCGCGACAAAGCGCTCACCCTCTCTCTCCACCAGCAGATCCGCACGCAGCTCGACCTCCTCTTGCTCACCATCCACCTGCATCCACCAAAGGCAGCGCACCTGCGAGTCGATGATCTCGTAGCCGTGGAGCACCAACAGCGCTGCAGCTGCACTCTCTCCGGCTCCCGCACGGGCTGCGCGGGCTCTGGCGCGGCGCTGTCCCTTGCGCGCAGACCACCACCAGCCCATGGCCAGAACACCGGCAAGGAGCAACAGCAGCAGAATCAACCCGATGTACGAACTCACCTTCCTGCCTTAGCCGGCCTGCCGCCTCACCGTGCAAGACGCTATGGCCCGAGGCATGACCACCACAATCGCTGTCCTGGTCCCCACCGACGGGACGCCACCGCCCCCGGAGAGTCGTCCCATTGGTCGCGCGGCACTGATGCTGGCAGACCAAGGCATCGATGTGATCTTTGGCGACACCCTAAAGGCGGGCCGATTCGACGGAATGCGCGCTGTTCCTGGTGGCTGGCAGGCCGTCCAAGACCTGCCCATCGATGCCATCCACGATCGCTATCCATCGCAGATCCGCGCCCACGTCTTTCAGCAAATCCTGCAAGAACAAGAGGGTCTGCCCATGGCCAACCCCCTCTCCTTCACACAGCTGTGCCGGGACAAGGTGGCGTGCCAGCAGGCGATGGAGTCCGCAGGTGTAGCCATGCCCGCGCTGGAGATCCGCCCTGAGGCCTTTGCTACGCGACTCCAGGAATGGGGCGCGGGCTTCCTCAAGCCCCGCTACGGCGCGCTGGGTCAGGGTGTACAGCGGGTTGAGCCCACGGATGCGTTGCCAACATCCCTGCCCAGCCTCGTTCCTGGACGCTTCGAGCCCGCAATTCTTCAGCGTGCGATCGCCCCCCCTTCGGAATGGGCCGGCCGGGCACTCCGAGTGCTGGTACAGCGAACCGCAGACGGCTGGCATTTCTGCCCACCGGTGGTTCGCTCCAGCAAGACAGACCCCGTCGCCAATGCAGCAAGAGGTGCGCAAGTCGACGCGGGTCCTGCCGTGCTCAGTGAGCAAGTCCTGCAAAGAGTGCACGATTCCTGTACCGAGATCACGCAGGCGCTGGACACAGTGCCCGAGGCAGCCCGAGCAGTAGAGGCCGGGGTCGATCTCGTTCTCGATCCCGGGAACCAACCTCACCTCATCGAGATCAACTCCCGCCCCCGAGGCAGGCTTGAGGTGCTGGCTCAGCAGTGCTCCGACCAGTTTGGCCAGGCGCACATCGAGGCGGTCGCACGCCCGCTTCAGATGCTGGCGCACTGGGTGGCCACCAACACTGTCCCAGTGGTCTGATCAGATATCGGCCAAGGTCGACTGGATGATCTGCGAGGATTCCTCATCGGGATTCACAAATCGAAGACCGGCAAGCTTGTGGCCCGGAGGACAGCCCCGGCGAGAGACATGCCGCACATCTGCGAGAAAGGCCACAGGCTGGCGCGCCTTGATCTCGAGCCAGACGGAGATCCGACGACCGACCCACAGTCCCACATCTCTCGCGTCATAGCGAACCGCGAGGCCGCCAGGAGAGAGATCGATGACCGGGTAGCTGGTGAATCCACTGGTGGTCATCATCGCCACCGTGACCTGCGCGTCCTCACCCAGCATCACGCGAGACTCCATGCGGCGACTCAACCTCTGGACGGTTCGCGGTCGCGCCAAGATCCATGAGCCTTCGCCGAAGCGCTCCGAGATTCTTGAGAAGAAGACCAGATTGGAGCGATGGTAGCGATAGTCGACCCGCACGCTCTGGCCCACCTCGATCTTGCGCTGCGGACCATCCTCAGATTGACCATAGAACATGACCTGACCCGATGTGTCCGGTGCAGAGAAACTTCCAGCAACGCGCTGGTAGCTGGCCGTCAGGCATGCTGCTGACTGGCCGAGGGCCGCATGAGTCAGGTGGCTCCTGATCTCATTGGGGCGAACGATATGGGGAACGGTTGGCGCGCGCATGAGTGTCCTGATGGTTTCGAAAAAAAGCGTCTAAAAGGGAGATCGGATCTCGGTGCCCTTCTCAACAGCCCCTGGCTCAAACAGACACTTCCGACCCGATGCGCTACGGACTGTCTGTGCTGTTCTTGCTCTTGGCTTGTGTGACCACTCCGCCCGCCACCCCTCCGGTGGCTCTACAGCCTCCTGCGCCTCCTGCAGCCCTCCAGGTGGAGCTGGCCAGTCAAGGCTCGCTACAGGACCGCCTGAGCCCTGCGGATGATTCCGATCTGGTGATCTTCTACGGTGCCGAACAATCGGGTGATCTCGGGCCCTGTGGGTGCCCCAGTCGTCCCCGTGGTGGTCTTGCCCGAATGGCCTCCTACATCGATGCCACAAATGCCCAAGCGGGTGCCTCTCCGGCAATCCTCGTCAACAGCGGACAGTGGCTCGAGGATGCCGTGGGTATCGATGGAAACCCGCGAGCCGATGTCGCCACGCTGAATCGGTGGATGATCAAGGGACAGCTCGCCTTGGCGCCCGACGCACTCAATGTCTCCACGCATGACATGGCCGGACTCTCGGGCTTGGGGGGCGGAGGCGACGATCTTCCGCTGGTCAGTGCAAACGTCTCCGGCCCCGGCATCGAACCCATGCGATTCATCAAGCGCGGCGATCTGACAATCGCCATCACCGGAATCACGAAGAAGGGCATGACCTTGCTTCAGACACCCGGGTACGAGGTCAGAGAACCCTACTCGGCTGCACTCGATGTGATCGATGGTCTCGATGTCGATCTGGTCGTACTCCTGAGCTACCACGCCCGAGAAGCCGCCAAGAAGCTCGCTGAAGATGGGCGTGTGGATGTGGTGATCGATGCCCAGCGGCACCGCACCTTGGACGAGCCAGGCCGTATCGGAGGCGCGTTGTGGATTCGATCCCACTTTCAGACGCTGCGACTCGGCGAGCTTCGACTCCGCTTGAACGAAGGTAAAATTCACACCGCAATGGACCGCAAGATCGATACCGACGAGGCGCTGGGTGAAGAGCGCACTCAGGCAACGATCTACAGAGAAGCCCGAAAGGAACTCCGGGTGATCGAGAAGCAACTGTACGGAGAGCCCAGGAAGTAGCGGACTAGATCCGCCACCAAAGGCCAATGGTGGGCAGCACAAAGACCGGTGCACCGGCCTGTGGAATCTTGTCCATCACATCATTGAAGCTATCCGAGCCTTCTTGGTCCTCGATTTCCTTTGCCAGCTCCGCATCGGCGACCGGAAACGGGAAGCCCGGCATCATGACATTGGCGCCGAGTCCAAAGCGGAACGACTCCCCCACGGCCTTGGACCAGCTGGGATGAAACTCCGCAGCCCAGCTACCGCCCTTGGAGATGTTGAGTGGGTGGACCCGCACAGCGGTGTGCAAGTTGGAGCTATCGGACACCGGCAGATCGTAGCCCAAGACAACCGGCATACGAATTCCCTCAAAGTCCCAGCCATCATCGGTCTTCGTCGCATCCTGATGGAAGACCATCGGCGCACGAAGGAGCGTGAGGCTGAACTCCGGTGTCACCTCCACGCCCTTTCCAGCGACTAACTCATCGCCTGTGGACTCCCGCAGGGTGACCTTCAAGGTGTCCTTCTTGAGACCGATGCCAATGTTCAATCGGCCCTTTCCGAGGGTCCGAGAGTACCGGGCCATGGCACCAAAGGTGTTGGAGGGATGACCAAGCTCGGCCCAAGGCCACTCCATCCACATCAACGGCTCAATGCTCAATGCGTGAGTGTCATCTTGGATAAGGGCGTAGCGCAGCTGAAGGTTCATCCCCAAGATGCTGGGAATGATTCGCGTTCCCACATCCAGCTTATCGGTGATTCCATAGGCCGACTGATAGCCGTCCATGTGCAGGTTCAGCTTGCCCTTACCCACGGTGTAGGCAGAATCTGGCAGCTCACTGCGATCGAGCGACTGAGACCATGCAGGAGCACTGATGAGCGCACAGATGGCAAGGAGGACAGACTTCATCTAAGACTCCGGGCTTGAGTCCTCGATGCTACGCGTGCATGAGGCAGGGGTCAACGTGAGACCTCCGCTTCACCTCAGCCATCATCACCGATCGCCTCAACCGGGCAGTTCTCCATCGCCTCATAGCACTGCGCCAACTCATCATCGTCGGTCGGCTGCTTGTAGCAGATGTCATGGTCCTCATCGTCGGACATGCGGAAGTTGTTTGGCGCAGCGTCCTGACAGACCGAGCAAAGAATGCACTCGTGATCGACATAAAAAGACACACGCTGGCCATCAATGGTGGACTCCCCACCGATGTTGTCTACCCACTTCTCGTCAGGATCGGCCATCGAGCACTCCTACTGAATCATGAACACACGGTCTACCCGGCAAGAAGCCAGGCCGCAAGACTGTCTTTTGCAGGATAGATCGCTTCTATGGCTATTCTCAAGGTCGCACGCATGGGTCACCCCATCCTGCGGCGAATCGCAGACCCGGTTCCGGATGACGCCATTGGCTCGGCGCCGATTCAGAACCTGATCCGAAACATGTTCGATACCGTGCTCGAATACGACGGGATCGGGCTTGCTGCGCCTCAGGTCCATGCGAGCGTGCGTGTTGTTTTACTGTGCCTTGATCCCGAGCAAGGTTTTGAAGTCTGGATCAACCCGATACTGACGCCACAGTCCGATGCAACTTTGACCACAACTGAGGGATGTCTCAGCGTTCCTGGCCTCCGAGGCGACGTGACCCGACCGTCCGAAATACTCGTGCAGGGAATGAACCAAAACGGCGATCACTTCTCAAAACGGCTCAGCGGTTTTCCAGCTGTCGTGGCACAGCACGAGTGCGATCACCTCGACGGCATCTTGTATGTGGACAAGGCAGAGACGCGCTCGTTGAGCTTCATCGAGGAACTGCAGCGATACGGAGGCGAGGAATGAGCGGACTCCTCGCGAAACTCTTTCCCAGCTGGGCGGGACCAGATGCCAAGTTGGCGCGCGCCAGGGCATTCATCGATGCTGGAGAGCATCACAAAGCCCGGTGGATCCTCAGCGAGCTCGATCACCCACAGGCACAATCCACATTGAATGAGGCCCTGGCTGGCCTGGTGCTGGCGAACCTCAGTGAGGCTCAGGCACGCTACTCATCTGGGGATCGGGTGGGTGGCGAGGAGCACCTTGCGATGGCGCGAGAGTTTGGCGCCACCCCGGATCAGCTGCGCGCTGCGAGGCGTTCTGGGCGGATTCAAGCACCCAAAGCGGAGCCGCCACCCCAGATGGTGGAGAAGATTGTCGAGGGAAGCGATCCTCTCTGGTCGCTCCCTCCCGATGACCCGCGGCTTCAATACGCAGTGACGGTCGAGACCTACCCTGAGGCGCTTCGCTCCCGTCTCATCAACCTCGGACCCGAGTTTGCGACAGCCGTACGACTGATCGACAACGGACAGCCCGAGAATGCCCACGGTGCGATCACTCCGTTTATCGGTCAGGACCCCGTCGCCCGATATGAGCGCGCACGGGCTGCTCTGTCCTGGGGAAAGGCACCTGCAGCCGCCAGCGATCTACTGGCATTTGGCGAGCAGGTGGGACATCAACGGATCGGCAACACCCACACTGCCGTGCTGACTGCACAAGTCCTGGCAGGGCTCAATCGAGCGGAAGAAGCACTCGATGCGGTCGACCTTGGCAGAAAATCCGCCAGCACACCCGCGGATGTGCATGCGCTCGATGGGACCCGTGCCCAGCTCCTCAATATGCTGGGCCGACTCGAGGAGGCCGACACCCTAGCCACCCGTCTGGTTCGAACCGCCCCGAGAGACATGGGCATCGTCCGACTGCTCTCCCAGATTCGCGAAGCACGAGGAGAGCGGATTCAGGCCATGGGAATTCTCGAGGATGGTCTCAACCGATGCTGCTCGAGTCCCGGAAAGTGCGGCAATCAGCCCTTGGACATTCAAGCCGTCCGCCAGCTGGTTCGGATGTACCTGGAGGATCGCATCGAGCCCAAGCGCACCCAAGAGCTCCTGGCGGATCTGCGAAAGCACGTTCGGAAGCCCGGCTGGGACGACGCCTACATCTCCGCTCTACTGGCGAGAAATGAGGGGCAACCTCAGATGAAAGAGATGGTGGCGAGATTGCGGGCCAATCTCCCAGACAAGGATCCGCGAATCGAGTCGCTCAACACCGCCTTTGGGGTCGCTTAGTCCTTGCCGGCTCCAGCCTGGATGACCACGCAGCTCGGCCCGGAGAGAGAAGAAACCAGCCGACGGAGCGAGCCTGCATCCAGTGCTCCGACAAGGCACCCATCGGCTTGAGCACGCTCACAGGCAACCTCCGGGTCGGACAGCACTCCCCCAGGATCGATCAGCCCCAGCAATGGCGGCTGGCGACCATCGGTCTTGAGGCTTCGAGCCAACGCGATCTTCTGTCGGCGATCCCGTCTACGGAGCGCAACCAGCACCACATCCGGACGATGGGATCGGAGGTCTCGAATGGGATCTGCACCCGTGGGCACAACCGTGGCAAACTCCCGCAGGCCATCCACCAACTGAAGACGTACGTGCACCGCACCGGCGTGCACGAGAACTGTCAGACTCATCGAAGTCCCGCGATCAGTATCTGACGAATTTCCGCACCGCTGACCGGATGACCGGTGAAGAGCTCAAATGCCAGCGCACCTTGATGGGCGAGCATGCCAATGCCGTCGTGAAACCGCACAGAGGCCGCCTGACACTCTGCCTGCAGCGGGGGGTTCTCCATCCAGTAGTTGATGTCGACCCAGCTCGCTCCTGCTGCCAACACACTCGGATCAAAGCAGGCCACCCGGTCTCGAGCTGGACCACTGGTGCAATTGACCACGATCTGGGCCCCGCGGGCCGCCGAGTCAAACCCATCTACGGTCAGGCCTCCCCAAGCCACGTCGCCGCCGAGCGCCTCCGCTGTCGCCTGAGCACGGCTGACCGTTCGATTGAGAATCGTGACACGCGCGGCACCCCTATCCACCAGGGTGCTGGCAACGGCACGAGCAGCACCACCGGCACCCAGCACCACAGCGCTCGCCCCATCGATCGAAGGACCGCCCTCTTCCGCCAAGCTCCGTGAGAACCCCTCGCCGTCTGTGTTGTAGCCCGTCAAGGTGCCCTGAACCGATGTCACTACATTGACCGCACCCGCCTCGACAGCGGCTTGCGTGCAGCGATCCAGCTGAGGCATGACCCGCTCCTTGAAGGGAACGGTGAGGTTGACGCCCACGAAGTCCAAGGTACGAATTGCGTCCGCGACCTGGTCGGCATTCTCCGGGTGCACATCCAGCGCCACATACACCGCATCAATGCCAAATCGGGCAAAGAGGGTGTTGTACATCGATGGAGACAGAGAGTGGCGCACCGGGTGGCCGATGAGCCCGTAGACCCGCGTGCTTCCTGTGACGGTCAGAGTCGAGCTCAACGGACTTCCTCGAGCGTGCGACGGGCCGCCACCACATCCGCCCGTATCTGGGCCACGAGGGCATCGGCTCCATCGAAGCCCTGCTCATCCCTGAGTCGCTCGATAAATCCAACCTCGATCTCCCGGCCATACAGATCGCCGGAGAAATCCAGAATGTGGACCTCGATGAGAAAGCGAGTGCAGTCGAAGGTAGGGCGCTCCCCGAGGTTGGCAACCGCCGGGAGCCAGGCGCCTCCATCCACACACACACGCACCGCATAGACGCCATTCTTGGGCAACAATTGCGCATCTGTCTGCAGATTGGCGGTTGGAAATCCGATGGTTCGGCCACGCTTGTCGCCATCCACCACCGTCCCGCGAATGCGATGCTCAAGACCGAGCAATTCGGTTGCCTGGCCAACATCGCCCGCGGTCACCAGCTTTCGAATGGCGCTGGAGCTGACAACCCCACCACGGACCTTGAGCGCATCCACCTGCTCAATCGGAATCTCCGGCAACAATGAGCGAAGTGCGTGGATGTCTCCAGCACGCGCCCGCCCAAAGCGGAAGTCGTAGCCAAGCACCATCGCTCGCGGCTGAATTCGGCGACCCAACACCTCGGTTGCAAACCACTGAGGTGGATGCTGGGCGAACGAACGGCTGAATCGCTCCACAATGACTTGATCGACACCCAGCTCACCGAGGATCCGAACCTTGTCCGGCCAGCTCTGAATGCGTGGCTGATGCTGCTGGGGCGCCAACACCACCCTGGGAGGTGGATCAAAGGTGTAGACGCAGGCTGGTGCGCCTAGTTCACGAGCTCGATGCACGAGCTGTGCCAACAGGTGCCGATGGCCCAAGTGCAACCCATCATAGTTGCCCACAGACAGCACTGGTGCTGCCGAAGGTTTCGGATAGGCGGCGCTGCCTGCGAAGATCTCCGGCATGGCCTCTGGCTATCCCGCTGGAGCCGCATGGGGCAGCCGCTCTGCTATGCTCTTGGCCATCAGCGAGGTTTTGAGATGAAGTGTCCAGCTTGCGCCAATACCCTCTCCCAGAAAACAGCCGGCACGCTGACCGTAGATGTGTGCGACTCCGGATGTGGCGGCATCTTCTTCGATAATTTTGAGCTGAGTCGTGTGGATGAAGCCAGTGAGGTGGAAGGGGAGGCCATTCTCAGCTGGATCTCCAACACTCCTGTCAGCGTGATGAGAAACGATCGTCGGTACGAGTGTCCGCGCTGCGAGATGATCATGATGCGCAGCATGTTCATGCCCAGCATCTCGGTGACTGTCGATACATGTCCGCAGTGTGCAGGCGTCTGGTTGGATCATGGCGAGCTCCTGACGATTCGAAAGGCACCAGGCTCCGACACCGAGCGCCGCGCATTGGCGCAGAAGTTCATCACAGAGGCCTTCACCGCGATCAAGGCCAATCACGACTAGCGGACCCGTCAGACGGAGAGCTCTGTCTGGGGCATCCCAAACAAGAACCCCTGCAAGAGCTGCACACCCGCGTCCTCGAGTGCCGAGGCCTCGGAGGCTGTCTCCACACCCTCCGCCACCACCTTTGAGTCTGTGGCCTCGGCGAAGCTGCACAGCAGGTCCACCAGTCGGCGCTTGTGGGTATCGTTATCGACATCCCGAACGATGGACATGTCGACCTTGAGATAGTCCGGCTGAAGTTCGGCCAGCATGCTCAGCGCGCTGTACCCGCTCCCCAGATCATCCACAGCGATCCGAAAGCCCATCTGCTTGATGCGCTCCAGTGCACGCTCCCAGCTGAAGGATGCGTTCATTCGACTGCGCTCGGTGATCTCCAGCACGACTCGAGGGGCCCACATCTGCAGCACCTCCATCCGCGTGCACAGGCTGGCCGGGTCGGACAGCTCTCCGGGATGAACATTGAGGAAGAGGCGAATGTCCGAAGGCAGCCTCATCAACCACTCCGCAGAGCGGGCGACCACCACATTGCCAAGCTCGCGCAGCATGCCATGACGCTCGGCAGCCGCCAACACTTCCACAGGACCCGACAGGGAGGGATGCGAGGAGCGCAACAGCATCTCGTAGCCCACCACCTCCTTGGCTCCGGCCGAGACGATGGGCTGCAGTGCAAGACGCAGCGCACCTCCACCAATGCACTCCGAGAGCATCCGTCGCTCCTTCACAGCGCTTGGCGAGGAGTGGTTCTGCAGCATGTCTGTCAGACGGCGTTGGCCATCCACCGCATCCTCCAGAGTCTCCACGAGGAGATTGGCAGAAAACGGCTTCTCGATGACACGAGAGACCTTGCCCACATTGACCGCTGTCACGACCAAGGGCAGCACCAGCTCACCGGTCATCAACATCCGCACACAACGCGGCTGGATATCGCGGAGCTTCTGTAAGACCTCCAGGCCCGTCATCTTGTGCAGATTGTAGTCCACGATTGCCGCATCAAAGGGCTGCCGATTGGCCACATCAAGACTGGCCTCTCCCAGGGTCTCCGCATGCACCTCGTGCCCGGCACCCTGAAGCACGCGAACCACGCTGCTCAGAACAACATGGTCATCATCGACTACCAGAACACGTGCCACGCACTACCCCCGTGCCCAGCATAGCCAGGCGCACCCCTATCGATTGGATCACATTGCAGCGGCCACACTCTCAGGCAATTCGGTGGAAGGACGGCCAAACAAATAGCCCTGAAGCCAGTGTGCACCGCACTCTCGAAGAGCTTCTGCCTCCTCCTTGGTCTCCACACCCTCCGCGATGAGCGTGGCTCCCGTGGCCTCCGCAAATCGAGTCAACAAGTCCACAAGTCGCTGCTTTCTCGGCTCGGTGTCGATGCCTCGAACAATGGACATGTCGACCTTGATGAAGCTGGGCTGAAGCTCTGCGAGGACGCTCAGAGAGCTGTATCCAGCGCCGAGATCGTCGACTGCGATGGAGAAGCCCATCTCGGTGACCCGATCAACGCTCTGCTCCCAAGCTTCAATGCCCTGCAGCCGGCTGCGCTCTGTGATCTCGAGTACCACCCGACTGGCCCATGGAACCAGGGCGCCCAGCCGCTCACAGATTCCATCCGGCTGACTCAGCTCATCTGGATGCAGGTTCATGAAGAGCTTGATGGGCATCGGCAGGTGCTGCAACCATTCGGCAGCGCGCTCGCTGACCACCAGCGCCAGCTCATTGAGCATCCCGTTTCGCTCGGCGGCCCGAATGACTGGAAGCGGAGAGTTGAGCACCGGGTGGGTACTTCGAAGCAGGCTCTCAAATGCGACGATCTTGCTATCGGAGGCCTGAATGATGGGCTGAAGCGCCAGGTGAAGTGCACCGGTGTTCAGACACTCCTCCAACATCTCTCGCTCGTGCTCGCTGGCGGCCTGCTCTTGAACCCGACAGACTTCCATCATCCGTCGGCGCGCCACCATCGCATCCTCGACAGCGCTCACCAGGCCCGCGGACTCAAAGGGCTTCTCGACCACCCGCATGACCTCACCGCGATTGACCGCGTCCATGATCATCGGAAGATCGAGCGCACCTGTGACGAGGATCCTCAGGCAGCCTGGCTGCACCTCTCTGAGTCGCTGGAGTACCTCAAGGCCATCGAGAAAGGGCAGGTGGTAGTCCACCAGCGCCACATCGAATGCGCGATCGCTGGCCAGTTGCAGCGCATCCGCACCATGCGACGCCGGCACCACCTCGTGGCCCGCGTTGACCAGGATCCGGGAAATGCAGCGACGAACCAACGGGTCATCGTCGACGGCGAGGATCCGAGCCATCCAATCTCCATGGACTAAGGGTAAGGTTCCGCTCATAAAGCGAAACCTGTCGGCGGGACATTAGGTGCCATTATGCACCACTCTCCCGATGAACATGCGGGAAACCTATTGGTTCAACACGAGGTCACAGATGCAAGTGCTCATAGCGGACAAGATGGCACCCCAGGTCGAAGGACAGCTCGCTGCGCTTGAGTGCGCGCTGCAGATGGACTCAAGCCTCAAAGAAGACGCGCTTACACGTCGCTTGATCGACTCCGATCCGAAGATATTGGTTGTCCGATCCACCAAGGTAAACGCCGAACATATCGATTCTGCTCGATCTCTTGCTCTCATCATCCGTGCGGGCGCAGGCGTCAACACCATCGACCTGGAGAGGGCCAGCGCCCGCGGAGTCTACGTGGCCAATTGCCCTGGGAAGAATGCGGCAGCTGTCGCGGAGCTCACCATGGGGCACATGCTCAATGCCGACCGGCGCATCGCCGATAACGTCGCGGCGCTGCGAGACGGGCGTTGGGAAAAGAAGTCCTTCGCAAAGGACGCGCGTGGTGTCCGCGGCCGCACCATCGGAATCATTGGAATGGGTGCAATCGGTCGAGAGGTGGCTGTGCGTGCACAAGCCTTCGGCATGCAGGTGGCTGCGTTCGATCCCGCATTGGACTCAGCGACGGCCAGTGAGCTGAAGGTTCAGGCCAAGAAGACCATGACCGATGTGGCTGCCGCATGCGATGTCCTGACCGTGCACGTAGGACTCAACGATCACACCCGCGGCATGATCAACCAAGAGGTCTTGAGCGCGCTCAAGGATGGGGCCACCTTCATCAACACTTCCCGCGGCCCGGTGGTCGATGAAGCAGCTCTCATGTGGGCCATCGAGCACAAAGGAATCAAGGCAGGACTCGACGTCTTCTGTGATGAGCCAGCTCAAGACGGGGAGTGGACCACTCCGCTTGCGGACATGCCCGGCGTCTACGGCACCCATCACATCGGAGCGAGCACCGATGAAGCATCCGAGGCGGTCGGCGATGAGGTAGTCCGCATCATCAAGAGCTTCATGGAGACAGGCACGGTGCCCAATTGTGTGAACCTGGCCGTCCGAACTCATGCCAGTCACCTGCTGGTGGTACGCCACGCAGACAAGGTCGGAATTCTCGCAGGGGTCCTAGACAAACTGAGGCGAGCCGAGATCAATGTCCAAGAGATGGAGAACATCGTGTTTCGCGGCGCAATGGCCGCCACGGCTCACATTCAGGTCTCCTCCGCCCCCTCGGCGGAGTTGCTCTCCGAGATAGAGGCCAGCGAGAACATCTTTGCCGCCGATCTCAAGATCCTGGAGTAGCCATGTCCCGCGTTCACAATTTTTCTGCCGGACCCGCAGTGCTTCCACTCAGCGTTGTCGAACAGCTGCAAGCCGCACTACCAGACTTTCAAGGGACCGGCCTCGGCTTGATGGAGCTCAGTCACCGATCGGAGACGTTCGATGCCGTCCACCGCAGCGCGGAAGATCGACTGCGCCGACTCCTGGGTGTGCCCGATGACTATGCGGTGCTGTTTCTGCAGGGCGGAGCCAGCCTGCAGTTCCACATGGTTCCAACGAACCTCCTGGCCGAGGGGGAGTCCGCCGACTTCATCGTGACCGGTGTATGGACAAAGAAGGCCCTGGTTGAAGCGCAGCGATCCCGATCGGCCACAGCCATCTTCTCCGGAGATCCGAACGGCTATCGAAGCCTTCCCGAGGCGATCGCTCCCTCCGCAAATGCCACCTATCTGCACTACACAACCAACAACACCATCTACGGAACCCAGTTTCACCAGGCACCGAGTGTCGGTTCGGTACCGCTTGTCGCCGACATGTCATCGGACATCTGCAGCCGGCCCATCGACGTCTCCGCCCATGCGGTGATCTTTGCAGGCGCACAGAAGAACCTGGGCCCCAGCGGCGTCACCGCGGTCATTCTCTCGCCATGGGCGCTGGAGAAGTCCGGAGGCGACCTCAACCCCATGCTGGACTATCGACTTCAGGTGGAAAAGCGCGGACTGTTCAACACTCCCAATACCTTCGGCATCTACGCCTTGGAGCGGGTCCTGGCCTGGGTGGAGGATCTCGGAGGAATGAGCGGAATGCAGGCCCGCAACAAGGCCAAGGCCGACGCGCTCTACCAGCAGATCGACTCCACAGACTTCTGGACTGGCCATGCCGACCGTTCATGCCGCTCTGAGATGAACGTCGCCTTCCAGGCCCCCAGCGATGAGCTCAATGCCGCCTTTGTCGCACAAGCCGACGCTGCGGGACTCAAGGGACTCAAGGGCCACCGTTCGGTCGGCGGCCTCAGAGCGAGCATCTACAATGCGTGCCCGATGCAAAGCGTAGAAGCCTTGGTGGGCTTCATGGCCGACTTCGAGAAAGAGAACGGCTGATCACGCTCTGAGCGCTGCGCGCCACTCGATCTCGCCCGCCGTCCGAATCCCCTGCTGCTGAAATGCACGCTTGACCCGCTCGGTGACATCGGTCCCAAATGCCGTCTCGTACCGACCATCAAAGACGTATGCTTTGACGGTGATGGCCACCGCAAAGCGCTCCGCACCATCGGGCACAGCGCCCTCTCTGACCACGACAATGATCTCCTTGTCTAGGTAGACGTAGCGACTTGAAGCCGTGGCCTCGTAGATGATCCGCTTGGCGGTCGCGATGTCCTCATTGCAGCCCACGTAGAACGGAAAGGCACACATCTGGTGCAGCTCGCCCGCATTGGCGCTGGAGACGGTCTGGTTGAGAAAGAGGTGATTGGGAATGCTGACCAGGTTGTCATCGAGGGTCTGTACTCGAACCGTACGGAGTCCAATCTCCACAACCTCACCATAGATCTTGTCGAACGAGATTCGATCTCCCACTGAGAATGGACGATCAAAGAGCAGAATGATGCCCGCCATGAGGCTGGCGAGAAGATCCTTGAAGGCAAAGCCAATGGCCACTGCCGCAGATCCACCCACGGCCAAGAGAGCCTCTCGAGAGAAGGAGAACAGACTGGTTGCCACCACCGCTGTCGCGGTGATGAAGATCGCAAAGCGAGTCACTGCGGAGACCTGCTTGAAGAGCAGCCTGCGCGTGTTGATTCGCTCCCCCAACGCATCGAGCGACTGACTGGCAACACGCCCGGCGATGAAGGCCACAAAGATGACCACGAGCGCATAGGGAAGCATGTCGAACTCGACAAATTCCAGCAGATTGGTGGGGGTCTTTGGTGCTTCGGGCATCGTCTATCTCCGGTGCAAGAAGCTCTTGCGACGGAGCAGGCGCTCTACCGCAGGAAGCCAACGGTTGGTGACCTCATAGGTCTCATCCAGATCTTCATCCGCAATCACACCCATCGCCTCAAGGCTGCGGCATGTGCCCCGCACCTCGCCCTCCGGCAGGTTGAGGCTGTCGTGAAGCTCACGCAGGGTCGCTCCGTCATGAATGATCAACGCGGTCAGTGCAAACAAGGCGCTATCGCCCAGTGCCTCGAGGCGGGCGATCTCAGGAGAGTGAAACAAGCCAACACCAACCGCACCGGTCTGATTTGACTCCGATGCATGCAGCCCACTCAGCCAAAATTCCAGCGCAACATCGGGATTTCCTTGACTGGCTTCCGCCAACAACCGCCAGTACGCAGCGGATACACGCGACACCATTCGCTCCCGATGGGAGCCCTCCGCTGGACGCTGAAGCAATCCCTCGTAGCGCAAGGTGAGTCCCGCTCCCTCCGTCGCTCCCTCCAGCCAGCTCCGCAGGGATGCGGCGGGAACCGGCTCGAGCCGAACTCGGGCCCGAAAGACCGCCATATGACTGACTGTGCTCACACCATCCAGAAAGGCAAACGCCGGGCCATGGAAACCACACAGCCAGAAGTGTCGATTGGAACACGACTGCATTGCGACCAACACAGCCCGGAGGGCATCAAAGCAGCCGACACTGCGCAGGAAGAGGCGATGGGTATCGTCCACGATGAACATGGTCTGCGGCAGCGCACTCAAGGCCGCGCCCACCGCCTCAGCACGCGTCTCGAGATCTGCGGTGCTCACCAGCTCCATATCGGCGATCCCCGCCGCTTCGGCCAGCCAATTCAAGGCGACATCCGGATCGGAGATCCGGCCAGGAATGGAGAGTTTGACCACAGAATGTTCCGCGGAGAGCCGGTGGCTCAGCGCATCGAGAGATTGGCTCTTGCCCATGCCTCGATCACCGATCAGGGCGACCATTCCCTGACGGTGTTCGCCCTCCCACTGCAAGAAGATCTCGGCGATCTCGTCCACGGATGAGGGTGCCTGAAGATCTGCAATCGCTCGATTTCGGATGGCACCTTGTTGCTCGGAGCTCAACAGGACCTTGTCCATGCTGTCATCCACCTTGAGCTGACGCCGTGCCAAAGCCGCGCTGAGCCATCCCAGACCTGCTCGCCCCTCCACGACCAACGTCAGCAAGCGAATCAGCGCGACCACGAGGAGAACGCCAAGGCCGACGGCCGCTCGAAGCGTGGCACCGGGCCTGGAGACACCCGATGCGCTGATCCAATTGTTCAGCGGACTTGGGTCTCCATCATTGGCAATCTTGTCCCGAATTTCCGGTGTCCAGCGCCGAAGAGCGACCAAGAAGATTGCAACCAAGACCACCAAGGTGCCGTCTTGGACCAAGTCACTGACACGCGGTGCATCGAGAACCTCCATGCCCGCATACGCTAGGCATGAATCCAACCCTGCCCACAGGGTCAGTACACGAACGGTCCACAGACTTCGGTCGCGCACGCCTGAGCTAGTCAGGCGCAGTGCAGGCCGAACATCAGCCGGAGTGATGAGCATCAACCCGACCAGCCCCGGGAGCAGGCGTGCCAGCACGCTGAACAACCAGATCAGGGCCAGCAAGCCCAGGAGTGGAATCCGCGGGGAGAGATAACTGAACACCACAGCAACCAAGACCGCATCGATGAGCGAGACTGCGACCATTTTCAGGGGCCCATGAAGGGCAGCGATATCGCCAGCGATCATCCACGAGGGCAGGGTAGATTCCTCCCATGATCGCTGGGGTCCACGACTCTTGGGACCGACTGCGCTGAGTCCGGAATGGATCCAGTCGGATGAATGGCGTCGGGCAAATGCCCACAGTGCAATCAACAGCACCAGCTGGAACAAGGCGATGAGCACCCCACCCAGAGTGTCCACCTGAATCACCTTTGCCGGAAAAGACCGTATGGCGTCGGCGTAGGAGCCAAATCTCGTGAGCAGAAGCTCGGGAACCTCCATCAACTCCCTTCGGATTTCAACCAAGATGGGCACTTCTCGACGAACATCCGGGCTGGACCGAAGGTAGGCTTGATCGCGAACACTCTTGGCCTCATGCAGGAGCTGCAGAAGCTGGGCATGCTCCTGCTTGAGGTTGTGCAGGACCGTGGTGTGCGTCTTGCGATAATCAAGAATCGCAGATGCCAAGCGGGCCGTCGCGGGATCATCCAACGAGATCTCACCCGCCTGCAGATCGGCCTCCACATCCTGCCACCGCGTCAATGCCTCGTCTCTGACCTGTTGATGGCGGTCCCGATCTGATCGGATTGCCGCGACCGTCTGGCGCGCATCCCGCAGGACCTTGTTGAGCTTATTCGTTCGATCATCGATCAATGGAGAGAGTGCAGCCCCCAGATCCGCTCGATGACCCGACAAGGACTCTCGATGGACACTCAGTCGCGTGTTGGCATCCCCATGACGCGTGGCCTCTGTCTGCAGTTCTGCAGCGATCCGAGAACGAAGATCGGCTACCATCGCCTGAATCTGAGCCTGAGAGGCCCGTGCTTCCGCCGCCTCATCTGCCCGCTGCTGGGCTTTCGCGGCAGCGGCCTGAGCGGCGATGACCTGCGCTGCATTCTGGCCGGTAGCGGCCGGAGCTTGACCCGCAGCCATCGCATGAGAGAGGGCCTCAACCCGTGCCAGGATCTCCGCCGCGTCGGGCAGCAAGGGTGCGGCCCGACGCACCCGGTCAAGTCGGGCCTGCGCCTGCGCAAGCTCCGCCGCGGTTCCCGATCCCGGGACCGGCACAGAAAGCTCCGCGAGCACCCGCTTGGACAGCGCATCATCACCGGGGATGGCCATGTACCGCAGAGCAGACTTGCGCAACTGCACCATGCCCTTCATGGCCCCGCCTGCCACCTTGGCCATCGCAAGCTCATCGCCCGTTGCAGAAGGGGAATTGCCCGCCGCAAGCTGGGCCGCCCAGCGCGCTTCTTGAGCAGCGGTGGCTTGACTCGTCAAATCCGGTGACCGCGAGAGTCCCGAGGTCAATGCCGCCAACAGACGTCCCTGTGCGGCATCCCAAGCATCCTCTGCGCGATGGACCCGCTCCCACGCGGATCGCCACCGGGCTTCGACCTCTTCACTCAGATCCGGCGGTGGTTCCTGCAGTCGAGCCGCCGCCCGTGTTTTTGCAGCGGCCAGCAATCCACGGCGAGCGTCCGCCACAAAGCCAGGCTGAAACAGCGGCGTGTCGGCGAGATCCGGAAACGCACGCGCAAGGGTCAATTCTCCTCGGAAAAAAGCCAAGGCATCCGATGTCTTGGCCTCCGCAGCGGCGGCTCGACCAACGAGAGAAGGAAGGGTCTGCTGAACCACGACAGCATCCGCCGCAGGATCCGCCCACGCCGTCGCCGTCGGCGCATTGAGCACCGCGAATAGGCATGCACACAGCAGGGTCCTCAGCACGATCCGGTCTTCCTCCACGGACCAGTCTACGTGAGATGAGCCTTTCGGGTACGCAAGTGTCCACACACTCGCCTCTCGCATCGGCATGCTCAGGGGGGTAGAGTCCTCAAAACATGGGTATCGACAGGAGCCAACTTGAGGCCATCGAACGCCGCCTGGCCGGTGAACGAGGCAACATTTTTTCCCAGGGTGGACCCAGGGTTGCGCTGCTGTATCCGAGCCCCTACCGCGCCGGAATGAGCAGCCTTGGCTTCCAGCGGATTCTCTCCATCCTTCGCGATGGCGGAATCAGCGCTGAGCGTTCATTCCTCCCCGACGATGTCGCGCTGTGGCAGAAGTCGCGAGCCCCACTGTGTACCTATGAAACCCGCACGCCCTTGGGGCAATTTCCGGTAATTGGAATCAGCCTGGCCTATGAGCTGGAGTTGGCAGGCCTGGTGCAGTCACTGCAGCTGGCCGGCATTCCACCGCTGCGGCGAGACCGAGGCCCATCCGACCCCCGAATCATCCTCGGTGGACCGCTGACGTTCTCCAATCCACTTCCTGCGGCTGCATTTGCCGATGCCATCTTGATGGGAGAGGCAGAGCACTTGGTGCAGCCCGCATTTCAGGCGGCGCTCCAAACAGATTCCGATCGGTGGCTCGAAGAGATCTGCGCGCTGCCTGGCGCATTTGTTCCTGAGATTCATGGCACGACGATGCCCGCAGTGGCGGCCGCACCCGATGAGATGCTGCCTGCTACAGGCCGCATACTGGCGCCCGAGGCGGAGCTCTCCGACATGTTCCTCATCGAAGGCGAGCGTGGCTGCCACCGCATGTGCACCTTCTGTGTCATGCGCCGAACCACCAACGGCGGCATGCGCTTGGTGAAGGTCGACAAGCTGCTCAGCTTGATTCCTGAGGAAGCCCGACGCGTGGGCTTTGTCGGCGCTGCAATCTCCGACCACCCCCAGCTGGTCCCCCTGCTAAAGGGGGTCGTGGAGTCGGGTCGAGAGGTGGGGGTGAGCTCACTGAGAGCCGATCGAATCGCCCGAAAACCCGAGATCGCAAAGTGGCTGAGAGCCGGTGGGTACCGCACCCTCACGGTCGCCTCCGATGCCGCAAGCGAGGCGCTGCGCAAAGAAATCTCGAAGGGAACCAAAGAGCAGCACCTCATCGCCTGTGCCGAGCAAGCCGCCGAGCACAACTACAAGCGACTGAAGGTGTACATGATGGTCGGCGTGCCCGGAGAGGCGGACGCCGACATCGATGAATTGATCCGATTCACAAGAGAGCTGGCACAGATCTGCCCGGTGAGTCTGGGAATCGCACCCTTCGTCCCAAAGCGAAACACCCCGCTGGACAGCACGCCTTTCGCGGGCATCAAGCCTGTCGAGCGACGACTAA
>Ga0163180_10000636_pt1 | contig 20344 bp, 18 predicted proteins | sample AtlANTMetagenome_2_FD_109647 | JGI IMG/M metagenome (GOLD analysis project Ga0163180, IMG submission 109647) | Marine eukaryotic phytoplankton communities from the Atlantic Ocean - Atlantic ANT 4 Metagenome | ecosystem: Environmental > Aquatic > Marine > Oceanic | place: North Atlantic Ocean...
CAAACCCTTGCTGCCAACGGTATGCAAAAATCTGATCTTGACTGGTTAGTACCTCACCAAGCAAACTTTAGAATTATTAAAGCGACAGCTAAAAAGCTGAATATGTCTCTTGATCAAGTAGTGCTTACGTTAGAGCAGTATGGTAATACCTCTGCTGCTACTGTGCCTACAGCGCTTGATACAGCTATCAGAGACGGGCGCATTCAACGCGGACAGCACTTATTACTAGAAGCCTTCGGAGGCGGATTTGCTTGGGCATCGGCGCTTGTACGCTATTAGCCTTGCAGATATTTGCCTTGGTGATATTTGCCTCGTTAAGGGGCACTCCAACTCCGACGTTTTCTCGCTTCTAGTAAATTAAAAATAATAAGGAATCGACATGACAAAGACAGCCTGTGTATTTCCAGGACAAGGTTCTCAAAGCGTAGGTATGCTAAAGGAACTTGCTGAGACTTCTCCGATTATCGAAGCAACGTTTAAAGAAGCCTCTGACGCGCTCGGCTACGATCTGTGGGATTTAGTCCAAAATGATACAGACGGTAAACTTAACGAAACCCATATCACTCAACCAGCGTTGCTTGCTGCTAGCGTAGCAATTTGGCGTGTTATTCGCGAGCAGGGCATCGATGTAGATTACCTAGCGGGTCACAGCCTTGGTGAGTACTCAGCATTAGTATGTGGCGGCGCCATGGATTTTGCTGATGCTATCAAGCTTGTGGAAGCCCGTGGTAAATACATGCAAGAAGCTGTACCAGCAGGTGCGGGTGCCATGTATGCCATTATCGGATTAGACGATGCCGCCATTGCGGATATTTGTCAGCAAACTGCTATTGCTACAGGCGATGTAGTTGCACCAGTTAACTTTAACTCTCCAGGCCAAGTGGTTATTGCAGGGGAAAAGAACGCCGCCGAGCAAGCTGCTAATGCGTGTAAAGAAGCGGGCGCCAAGCGCGCACTTCCTCTTGCGGTAAGCGTTCCTTCACACTGTGAGTTAATGCGTCCTGCAGCAGACAAGTTAGAAGACGCGTTATCGTCATTGAACGTTAATGAGCCTGCAATCAATATCGTGAATAATGTTGATGTCACTATTGAAACCCAAGGTGATGCAATCAAGAACGCATTAGTGAGACAACTATATTGCCCCGTTCAATGGACGCGTACTGTTGAATACTTGGCGGCAGCGGGCGTTGAGCGCGTTATTGAAGTAGGTCCTGGTAAAGTACTTACTGGATTGAACAAACGTATCGACAAGAGCCTAGAATCTCTTGCAGTTAATACACCTGATGGTGTTGAAGCATTAAAACAATAAGGAAACGCAATGAGTCAATTAGACGGTAAAATTGCGCTTGTTACCGGCGCAAGCCGAGGTATAGGCAAAGCGATTGCTACGCAGCTTGCACAGCAAGGTGCTACGGTTATCGGCACAGCAACCAGTGAAAATGGTGCACAAGCAATTAGCGATTATCTTTCTGAATTCGGCGGCAAGGGCTTTGCGCTAAATGTCACCGACAAAGAAAGCGTAGATACCACGATTAAAGCGATCAATGAAGCACATGGTGGTATCGATATCTTGGTCAATAATGCCGGTATCACACATGATAATCTGCTAATGCGCATGAAAGATGACGAGTGGCAGGACATTATCGACACCAACTTAACCTCAATTTTCACACTGTCAAAAGCGGTACTTCGCGGTATGATGAAGAAGCGTTTTGGTCGCATCGTGAACATTGGTTCAGTGGTGGGCAGTGCAGGTAATGCCGGACAGGCAAACTACGCTGCAGCGAAAGCAGGGGTCATTGGTTTTTCTAAATCAATGGCTCGTGAAGTGGCTTCTCGTGGTATTACCATCAACGTTGTAGCGCCTGGTTTTATCGATACCGATATGACAAAAGCGCTGACCGATGACCAAAAAGAAGCCATTTTCAAAGATATTCCGGCTAACCGATTAGGCGAGCCTGATGAAATTGCAGCCACTGTTGCCTTTTTAGTAAGCGATGGTGCAGCCTATATTACAGGCGAAACTATCCATGTAAATGGTGGTATGTATATGGGGTAAATTCGCAAAAATTGCGAATTTTCCTTAGTTTGGGGTGGTATTTACCCGAACTTGGATGTAAAAATAGTATTTTACGAATTTCGAATGTCGCTGGTTTGACCAGAAAATTTGTTTAAACTGGTGCTTGCAAGGATGCACCTTGCAAAATAAACTAGCGGCACTTTTATTATCTAGTGACGTTTAAGGGAAACCTAGAATTATGAGTAACATTGAAGAACGCGTTAAGAAAATCATCGTTGAACAACTTGGCGTGAAAGAAGAAGAAGTAAAAGCAGAAGCTTCATTCGTTGACGATTTAGGCGCTGATTCACTTGACACTGTTGAGCTAGTAATGGCTTTGGAAGAAGAATTCGATACTGAAATTCCTGACGAAGAAGCAGAAAAAATTACTACTGTTCAATCAGCAATTGATTACATCAACGCTAACAAAGACGCTTAAGTCTTAAGTAGCGACAAAACGGCTCTTCTAACAGAGCCGTTTTTGTATCTCCTACCTTAGTTCCAAAGCGAGGGCTTTTTGTGACAAAACGTCGCGTAGTGGTTACTGGTCTTGGAATGCTTTCACCATTAGGTCTTAATAGCGAAGACACATGGCGCAAATTGCTCGCGGGCGAAAGCGGCATCGGTGAAATCACCCATTTCGATTGTAGTAACTATTCAACCCGTTTCGCAGGTCAAATTAATGATTTTGATCCGCAGGAATACATTGAAAAGAAAGAAACCAAGAAAATGGACCGCTTTATTCAGCTGGGTATAGCAGCAGGCAAGCAAGCCTTGGTCGATTCTGGTTTAACTATTTCACAAGATAATGCGCATCGTGTAGGTGTAGCTATTGGTTCAGGTATTGGTGGTTTAGAACAAATTGAACAAAACCATTTGAAACTGACAAATAGCGGTCCTAAGCGCGTATCGCCATTTTTTGTACCTTCAACCATTACCAACATGATCTCAGGCTTTTTGTCTATCATGGAAGGGTTGAAAGGACCGAATTTAAACGTTGTGACTGCTTGTACAACAGGCGTTCATAACATTGGTATTGCCGCAAGAACAATTGCTTATGGCGATGCTGATGCCATGTTGGCCGGAGGCGCAGAAGCGTCTATTACTCCGCTAGGCATGGCTGGTTTTGCCGCAGCACGTGCGTTGTCATCTCGCAACGACAACCCACAAGCAGCAAGCCGCCCATGGGATAAAGACCGCGATGGTTTTGTCATGGGTGAGGGCGCTGGCGTGGTAATGCTAGAAGAATACGAAGCTGCAAAAGCGCGTGGCGCGACCATTTATGCAGAACTGGTTGGTTTTGGCATGAGCGGCGACGCATACCACATGACTTCTCCACCTGAAGATGGAGAAGGTGCGGCAGCGTCTATGCAAAACGCGATAAATGATGCGAAGTTGGATGCAAGCGAAATCGGCTATGTTAACGCACATGGTACGTCTACGCCTGCAGGTGACATTGCGGAAGTGGCAGCAGTAAAACGCGTGTTCAATGACCATGCTCACAAGCTACTTGTTAGCTCTACCAAGTCAATGACAGGCCATTTGCTAGGGGCCGCCGGTTCAGTTGAGGCAATTTTCACTATTTTGGCACTGCGTGACAAAATGGCGCCGCCAACCATTAACTTGGATGAACCAGGTGAAGGCTGCGACTTAGACTTTGTTGCACACAAAGCGAAGGCATTCAGTGAAGACTACGCACTGTGTAACTCATTTGGGTTTGGCGGTACGAACGGCTCATTGATTTTCAAGCGTATCTAATACGGTGTAACTAATATAGCGTACTTATCGCTGATCAAGTGAACTTCACGTATATTTAAAAGGCAGCTTCGGCTGCCTTTTGTTGTTTATACAGTTAAATCTCACAGTAAATATCATAAAACTCAGGTCTCTTTGAGCACAGCTACAGCCAAATCAATTCAGCTAGACGTTGTCTGACCAACGCAAGTTGGTATACTTCCAACAACCACAATAACGGCGAACAAGAGTAGGCAGTGAGAATTATTCCTAGCGCTACGCCTATTTCATCAAGTGACAGGGCGTTTAATTATGGCGACGGTGTGTTTACCACATTGTTGGTAAGTGAACATCAAGTAGAATTATTGCCTTATCATATTTCACGTTTAGAGCACGATGCGGCAGCCATCAAGCTCAATATTGATATCCGCGCGCTTGAAGCCGCAATTGCTGAACAGGTTAAGACGATAAAGAGCGGTTCAGGTGATAACGCTTCTCCAAAATATGTGCTAAAAGTTCACGTGTCGGGAGGTCAAGCCGGAAGGGGGTATGCGCGAAGCGAAGACAGTGAAGCATTAGTCAGATTTAGCCAGCACCCTTACCCTGTCCATTACGATAGTCTTGCGAATGAAGGTGCAACGGTAATATGCGCTCAAACGCGGTTAGCCATTCAACCATTGCTTGCGGGTGTAAAGCATATGAACAGGCTAGAACAAGTCTTAATTAAGCACGAAGTAGACGACGCTGGCGTACACGATGCTATTGTTTGCGATACCCAAGATAACATTATTGAAGCGAGTGCTGGCAATGTATTTTTCTACCTCAATGAACAATGGTATACCCCGTCTTTGAAGGGAAGCGGTGTCAATGGCGTAGTCAGGCAGTGTCTTATTGATTCGCTGTTAAACGACAATTGTTCGCTTCACGTGGGGGAATATGACCTTTCTTATTTGCGAAAAGCGAGTGCAGTGGTAATTACCAATGCACTAATGGGCGTAATGCCGGTACAGAAAATACAAATGCCGGATTTCTCTTATGTCGATTTTGATGTAAGAAGCGATGCGATTGTAGCGCTAAAGACACGGCTTCAGACTGCGCTTCAAAATTAACTAAAACGCACTTCTCACAACGGGGTTCGTCAACGTTTTACGAGCTTCACCAGATTAGTAGTAAAAAGAAATAAAATGGAATGTAAAGCAATGAAGAAAGGGGAAGTTCAAGCATGAAGCGGGTAATTGTTATTCTATTATCTCTTTTCATGCTTGCCGTTGTTGGGGCAGCCTCTGGCGTAATGTATGTCTCGAGCAAGGTTACCGATGAACTAGCATTAAAAAGTGAAACCTTATTTACGATAGAGAGCGGCAGTAACGCTTATCGTACCGTGAAACACTTGCGTAAAATAGGCATGACCGATGTGTCGCCCTTTGTTGCTAAGGTGTGGCTCAAATTCTTTGCAGGCAGTACGTCTGTTAAGTCTGGCACCTACATGCTGCGCCCAGGGCAGTCACTAGTAGATGTGTTTACCTTGTTTACTGAGGGCGATGAGCATCTCTTCGCAGTGAGTTTAGTCGAAGGGCTAACTCTTGCACAGTGGCTTGAGGCGCTTAAACAAAACACAGATTTGGTGTTTGATTTAAATGAAGGGAAATTAAACCAGCTCACTCAGGATAATGGTGTAGATTGGTGTTGCGAAAACGTTTCGCAGACAGAGGGCGTATATTTGGCTGATACGTATTTCTTTACCAAAGGCACAACCGCAAGCGAGGTATTGAAAAGAGCACACCGCGCGCTAATTGACTTTGTCTCTAGCGAATGGGAATTACGGGATGCCGAACTGCCGTTAGCCACACCTTACGAGGCTCTTATCTTAGCGAGTATCATTGAAAAAGAAACGGCTGTGCCTGCGGAACGTGACATGATTTCAGGCGTTTTCGTCAATAGGCTAAACAGAAATATGCGTCTTCAAACTGATCCCACCGTGATTTATGGTATCGGTCCTACGTTTGACGGAAACATTACCCGTAAGCACTTGCGAACAGCAACGCCTTACAATACCTATGTTATTAAAGGGCTCCCACCTACGCCTATCGCGATGGCAGGCAAGGCCGCCATTCACGCTGCGTTGCACCCACTGACAACGGATGCACTCTATTTTGTGGCGAAGGGCGATGGCAGCCATCAATTTTCTACGACACTAGCTGAACACAATGCAGCTGTGCGAAAATACCAGTTAAAACGATAGCCGTATTGATGCAGACAACCGATACGTTATAGCTAAATAAAAACAGAGTTTAAAAACTAATGCGCGGAAAGTTTATTGTAGTTGAAGGCCTTGAAGGGGCAGGAAAAAGCTCAGTGATTGGGCTGATTGTTCAAGCATTAAAAGGTGCAGGAAAGCGCGTTGAGCAAACTCGTGAGCCAGGCGGCACACCGATGGCAGAAGCCATTCGAGAATGTGTAAAACACGACTGGGATGAGACCGTGAGTGAGGAGACTGAACTACTTCTTATGTATGCGGCGCGTGTGCAATTACTTACCAATAAAATCTTACCATCACTTGATGCTGGTGCGTGGGTGGTAGGTGACAGACACGACCTGTCATCTCAAGCCTATCAAGGCGGTGGTCGGGGCGTCAGTGGAAAAACAATGTCGGCCATCAGCGATATCGCCCTTAAAGGGTTTAAGCCAGATTTAACTTTATATCTGGATGTCGAGCCTGCGGTTGGACTAGAGCGCGCCCGTGGGCGAGGGGAGCTTGACCGCATTGAGCAAGCGGGGCTCGCCTTTTTCGAACGAACTCGTGCAAAATACTTGTCTCTTGCTAAGCAAGATGAATCTATCGTCGTGGTCAGTGCAATGCAGCCTATGGAAAAGGTTCATCAAGACGTGATTGCGATTATCAATGACTATGTGACGAACACAAGTAGCGAAAGCCAGCAGGGGAAAGGTTAATGCAAGTAATGCCTTGGTTTGCTACAACGTTCTCGACGTTACTGTCGCGATATATGGCAAAGAAACTACACCATGGTTTATTGCTGACAGGGCCAAAGGGAATTGGAAAATACCAACTCGCGTTAGGGTTAAGCAATGCGCTATTGTGTAAGCAGCCAAGCATAAATGGGCCATGTGAACAGTGTCAAAGTTGCCATTTGAGGCAAGCTGGAAACCACCCAGACTTTCATGTTTTAGAAAGTGAAAAGCAGTTAGGTGTGGATAAAATTCGCGAGGGCATTGGTAAGCTATCAGGTACTGCGCAAATGGGGGGCAATAAAGTGTTGTTGATTCCCCGTGCCGATACCATGACGGAAGCGGCGGCTAATGCACTGTTGAAAACCTTAGAAGAACCCACAAATAATACCTTCTTGCTGCTGATCACTGACAGTATCAATAAAATTATGCCGACCATATTAAGTCGATGTGAACGGCAGATACTCTCACTCCCGTCAGTGTCAGATAGTTTGAACTACTTAAACGCTAAGGGCGTAGAAGATGCAAGCGAAGCGTTACTGGCAGCTTATGGCTATGCTCCTCTTCGCGTAGAAGAGGCCCTCAGTGGTGAAGAAGACATTAGCTATCGCAATTTTAGCGATGGTATGCAAGCGCTCTTAGCAGGCGATGCAAATTTGCAAGTACAAACGCTTGCGAATAAGTGGCAGGACAATGCGCCTCAAATCGCATTGTGGTGTCAACAGATGGCCCATGACGAATACATAAAACGTCAACAGGCTGTTGATTTTAAACGCTATGAAGCGTGTGTTGATGCGGTAAGAACGCTGCAGCACGCAGGTGTTAACAAATCAATGGTACTTTTTGGGTTACTAAAGCAATTTCAACGTTAATAGGCAAACGCTGGCTTGTCGAAGCCCTTTTTTCTAACAGCAATTTTTTAAAACAGGTGTAGTTTGTTCGTAGATTCTCATTGTCACTTAGACCGACTTAAGCAAGGGCCAGAAGAGCTGGCTGAAACCTTAAATTTCGCAAGAACCCGAGGTGTTGAACACTTCCTTTGTGTGTGCGTATCTGTTGGTGATTACGACAGCATGTTAGCAGCTGTAAGTCAGTTTGAAGATGTATCAGTATCTTGTGGTGTGCACCCACTACATCAAGATGAAGCGTGTAGCTATGAAGAACTGTTAGAGAAGGCGCAGCGTGAAGAAGTGGTAGCCATTGGCGAAACTGGGCTGGACTATTTTTATAGTCCGGAAAGTAAAGAAGTCCAGCTAACGTCTTTCGTCGACCACATCAAAGTAGCTAACGAAACTAAAAAGCCGTTAATTATTCATACGCGGGATGCACGGGAAGACACCATTAACTTACTCCGCCAACACAAAGCTGCGCACACTAAAGGTGTTTTGCATTGCTTTACTGAGTCATTAGACATGGCGCTGGCAGCAATAGAGATGGACTTCTATATCTCTATTTCAGGCATCGTAACCTTTAATTCAGCAGATGAATTGCGTGAAGTGGTAAAAGCGATCCCTTTAGAGCGACTACTTATTGAAACTGACTCACCATGGCTTGCGCCAGTTCCTCATCGAGGTAAACAAAACCAGCCAGGTTACGTGGTAGAAGTGGCAGAATTTATTGCTGAGCTTAAAGGCGTGACGGTAAAAGAATTAGCTGAAATTACCACGCAAAACTTCTACACGCTGTTTTCTTTAGCTGCGAAGAAGAAAGCCGCGTAGCGGTAAGTATAGGCGATTTTACTCTCGGAGGTGGTTATGCCCCAGTGGCGACAAGGGTTGACAAAGAGTCTTCACCAAACTCGCAGTATGCCAGAAAGTCGTTACTTTCAGTTAGCTACTGTGGACGGTAGTGGTGTACCGTACTGCCGTACCGTGGTTTTTAGAGGGATCACCGACGACAACCAACTGGTGGTTATTTCTGACACCCGCTCAGATAAATATGACCAGCTTGGCCAGAATCCTCACTCGCAGGTTTGTTGGTATTTTTCTAAAACCAGGGAGCAATATCGCTTCTCTTGTACTGCAACAATAAAAACGTTACATCAAGATGCTGACTTAGTTACTCAGCACTGGAATAAATTGTCAGATGCAGGCAAAAAGCAGTTTTTGTGGGGCGAGCCCGGCACGCCAAGAAACGATGGTTCGGCACTACAGGTTGAAGGGGATTTTAGTGTAGTTCCACCTCACTTTTGCGTGATCATGCTAGCTATTGATAGCGTAGATTACCTGAATTTGAGAGGTAACCCTCAAAGTCGAGAGTGGCATCAAAAAGACGGAAATGGCAACTGGGTTAGCCAGTCATTGATACCGTAGGTAACCACCTCTAGTCTCTAAGTAGGCACATATTGAGTGCATGATACTGCCTATTCTGGGCACCACCTAAGTCAGCAGTATACAAACCGGCGACCTAAGCAAAAAGTAAGCCCTCTCTAGCTTGAATAGACGCGATAACGCATTGGCAAATGAGAGGGCGCCGATCACTAGAAAAGTCGCTCTCCTAGAAAATATGGGAAATTGGTGTATCACCTTTAAATAAATAGGTGATCAAGTCAGCATTACTTTCTCTTGCAACGCTTTCGACAATAGCTGTCGCTACATCTTCTCTTGGTATTACAGCATCGTCCCTATTGCTTGGCATATCGGTTCGTACTAAATGCGTGCCCGGTTCATTTAATAAAGTGCCAGGTCGAAGTATTACGTGATGTAAGCCGCTATTAATTAAATGCTCGTCGGCCATGTGTTTGGCAACCAAATATGGTTTTATTGCTGACTCCACGGCGTCAGGATCGTCTGCACCAATAGAACTAACCATAACAAATTTGGGTGTCCCCGCCGCTTTTGCATAGTTGACCGCGTTGCGGGCCGCCCAAAGATCAATCATAAGTGTTTTATCTGCGCCGGTGCTACCGCCTGAACCTGCTGTGAAAACCGCAACGTCCACACCTTCAAAGTGTGCTGAAAAATCTTTTTCTAAATCCTGCTCAACCACTGTGAGGTTGGCATTTTGGATATCTGACAGTTTGTCTGGGCTTCTTACTGGCGCTACGACTTTGTGACCAGCATCCAACAATTTCACTGTTGCTTGCTTACCAATTTGCCCTGAAGCGCCGATTACTAATACATTTGCCATGTTTTCATCCTCCTTGTGGGTGATTTCGCTCATCTTAAGCTACTTAAGAATTCACAATACATAGGCGGGTAAAAAGGAAAGCGATCAATTACTGCGATAAAATGCATGACAAAACGTTTGCCTGCATGCATTGCCATTTAAACGGCAATGCAATGGGGGGAAGAGAAACTAAAGGGTACGATGATCAGCCAGCGGCTATTTTATCACCGCATTTCGGCCTGATTCTTTGCCGACATATAGCTTTTTATCGATAGCGTGAATGCAAGCCTCGACGCTATCGTAATCTCGTATATCCGCTACACCACAGGTTATGGTAGCCGATACAGAGTAGGGGGGAGCATCGATTTCGTAATCCGCGACAGTTTTACGTAGCTTTTCTGCCACCCAAAATGCTTCTTGTACCTTTAATGAAGGCAGCAATATAAGAAACTCCTCACCGCCCCATCGCGCAATAACGTCACTTTCTCTTAAACTATCTTCCAGGATCCTAGCTATTTTGACCAGTACTGTGTCACCCACATGATGACCGTATTCATCGTTAATACGCTTGAAGAAATCAATATCAACAATTAGCAAGGAGAAAGTATGATTATGGCGTTTATAATTTTGCCATGCTGCCTTGGCTCTTTGTGTAAAGTAGCGACGATTTTTGAGACCCGTCAATGCGTCCTGAGTTGAAAGCTGCGTTAACTTTTCTACGACCGCCTCTAAGTCTCGGGTTTTTTCCTCAACTTTTAGTGCAAGTTCAGCAGAGCGCTTTTTCAACGATGCTATCCTCAGCCACACCATCGATGAAATCAACAGCATGCCTAGCAGGGTAATCGCCACACGCCATATAGGCTTATCCCACCATGGTGGAACTACAACTATTTCAAGTTGCGCTGCATTGGTGCTCCATTCATTCTCTTGATTTATAGCTTTAACAGTGAAGCGGTAGCGTCCTGGGTCCAAGTTGGTGTAGGTGGCCGTTCTTGTCTTGTAGTCAGTAAAGCGCCAGCTGTTCTCAAAGTCTGCGAGTTTATAGGCATACGTAAGTTCGTTTGCATTCATATAATCAGTGGCGGCAAATTCAATCGTGAGCGCAATATCGTTATGTTTAAGTTCGATTACCTCGTCTAGGCGCTGTCTTTGCTGATAGGTTGTTCCGTTTTGCTCGTTCCTACTCACCGTTTCAACGTTTGTGAGGTGCACTCCAGGTGACCACTTTACATTTGCCACTTGTGAAGGAGTAAATTGTGTTAAGCCTTCCGCTCCACCAAACATTATTGTGTTATTTTCAGTTACGGTGACAGAGCCAATATAGTAACCCGTAGACAGTGCGCCGTTTTCTGCACCGAAATAAGAAAGGGTAGACAAGTTAGGTGCTAAATACGCAATCCCTTCAATTGTAGAGATCCAAAGCCCATATTCATCATCTTCAACAATTGCCCCGATGGATACATTGCTCAATCGACTTTCAGGCTTAATTTGTGTCACTTTAATCGTTGACAAATCACTGCCTTCTTTAGACATAAAGAAGAGTCCAGCTGCTTGCGTTCCAATCCAATAACCACCGCGTTTCGACTGAGAAATCCATGTCACTACAGTTTGATCTGAAATCTTGTCCGTTAACTCACTGATGCTGGTTAAGTCTCCAGTCAGTTTATTCGCAACAAATAAACCGGATACCGTACTTAACCATGCGTTCTCATTGTCGTCCAAAACAATTCTCGTTGTCAGCGACAATGGCCATTGCTTTATTACCCTATCTTCTGACGGGCGATATACAAACAGCCCATCGCTGTAGCCGCCATACCAAATGTCTCCGTCATCATCGATATTAATGCTGTAACCCGACTTACCATTCAGCGCAACAAATTCTAGGTTTCTGGTCTGAGGGTTCAGTTTGGCGAGGCCTGTGCGTGTGGTTACCCATAATGCATCGCTCTTTGTATGATAAAACACGCTCAACAGCTTATCGTTAGTGTCTTCGCTACTCGCAAATGCACCATTGGAAGTAAATGGGCCTTCTTGAGCTTTACTTATCGTATCGTAAAGCCAAAGGCCCTTTTCGTTGGCTACCCATACTTGGTTATCTTTGTAATTTGATAAAGAGGAGATGATTCGTCCTTCGCCTATTTCCTGAGAATAGAAGTTGCTAAGCAGAGGATTACTGATCGCAAACCCATCGTCTCTGGTGCCAACGACAACCAGCCCAGCTTTCGTTTGATAAAGGCTTGAAACTCTCTCTTTGGCCGCATCTTTCTCGTTAATCGGAGCACGCAGCACAGAGTTAGGGTTATGTGACGTTAAAATATTCAGCCCACGCTGAGTTGAAACCCATATATCACCGTTGTCCTTTAATAAGATGTCTGTAACGTAGTTATCAGATAATCCGTGAGTTTCAGAGGTACAGCTTTTGTCGATGATAGTGCTTTGCTCGTCGGGATTGAATAAACATGCGCCGTGGGTAGCGGTACCCAACCAGAATTGAGATTTTTCTGCTGCCACCAGTCGAGTAAAGTTTATGTTTTCAAAAGCCACTAACTCAAGAGACTTCTTAAACGGATCAAGTTTATACAGGCCCGAGGTGGAAGTGACATAAAGCGTGTTACCGATAAGTTCTATGTCTGTCAGCGTACTCGTGGTACTGGGAAGGTAGCTGACCAGCTCTACACTGTCTGAGTCTGGAGAGTAAGTGTAAAGGTTTCGTTCAGAGACAATCCAAAGCTGGCCATTGTGGGTGGTCTTGATCCTATTAATTACCTGTTTATTGAAAGGCTCTGACGCCGGTAACGTGTAGTGCTTGAACGACTCAGTATCAACATCTATACGGCTCAGCCCGCTGTATGTCCCCACCCACAGGTATTGACCGTCTAAGCTTGCCTCTATCTGAAGGGCGAACAGGGTTTGGAGGCCTGTTGACTTGTCTTCACCCCACAAGCCGAAGTTTCGAAAGGTATAGCCGTCAAATTTATCGACACCAGACTGCGATGCCAACCACAGAAAACCATATTTATCTTCCGCAATATCTGAAATGGATACGTGGGCGATACCACTATCCATATTGTAGGAGTGAAACGCTGGGGCAATAGGTTTCGCGCGTGAAGGTAGGCTGCAAGTTGCAGTAAAAACTATGAAAAGCGAAAGTACCAACAGGGTGCGCATAATATAATCAAAAATTATATAAAATTTATACACTAACGTTACGCTAATCTACCGCTCTTACAATGGTACAAAAGTTTAAATTCAACAAAAAAAGCCTCGAAATTCGAGGCTTTTTGGACTGCATTAATTATGTTAGCCAGTGGCTAATCATAACGGATATAGTTACCAGCCACACTGGCGTGTAGCATTTTGCTCATCTAACCACGTTTTTAGTGGCGCAAAGTAGTCAGCGATAGTACTGGCATCCATTTGCGGTGAGCCTGTCAGTGTTTCTAACGCATTTTGCCAAGGTTGGCTCATACCCATCTCTAGCATTTCGTTAAGTGCTTTACCGGCTTCTTCACTGCCGTAGATAGAACAGCGGTTAAGCGGGCCCTCATCACCTGCAATGTCACACAGTGCTTTATGGAATTGGAATTGAAGGATATGCGCTAGGAAATAGCGTGTATAAGGAACGTTAGCAGGCACGTGATATTTTGCACCCGGATCAAATGCGTCGGCGCTGCGCTCAACAGGCGCCATTACACCTTGATACTTTTCTCTCAATTCCCACCATAGTTGATTGTATTGTTCAGGTGTTACTTCACCTGACATCACTTTCCAGCGCCATTGGTCAACCATCAGACCAAAGGGAATGAAGGCAATCTTGTCTAACGCAACTTGCATTAACATACCGATATCGTTTGATGCGTCTGGGATCTCATCAATTAACTCGATTTGCTTAAGGTACTTAGGTGTTATTGATAAAGCGATGGTGTCGCCAATAGCCTCGTGGAAGCCGTCGTTTGCCGAACCACGGTAAAGAAGTGGTTGGTCTTTATAAGCGCGTTGATAGTAGTTGTGACCTAATTCGTGGTGAATAACGTTAAATTCTTCGCCAGTCTTTTGAATACACATCTTTATACGAAGATCGTCTTTGTCATCTAAATCCCACGCAGAGGCATGACACTGAACGTCACGGCCTTCAGGCTTTTGAAACATAGAGCGTTCCCAAAAGGTATCTGGAAGTTCTTCAAAGCCAAGCGATGAGAAAAATGACTCTGCTTGTTTAACCATGGCGATTTCGTCATACCCCTGTTCGGCTAATGCGCCTGTAACATCAGGAACTTTCATTTCTTGCTGAGGTTTAACGATATCGTAAATATTCCCCCACGACTGTGCCCACATGTTACCTAATAAATGGGCTGGGATTGGTTTGTCTTGAGGTACTATGTCTTCGCCATAGTGTTCACCTAGCTTAGCGCGCACGTGGCAATGTAGTGACTCGTAGAAAGGCTCCACTTGTGTCCACAAGCGATCCAGTTCTTTAGGGAATTCGTCAGCTGGCATATCGTACTTTCCACGCCACAAGGCGCTGACGTTTTCAAAACCTAGCTCTGCAGCGCCTTCATTGGCAAGCGATACTTGTTCTGCATAGAGTCCTGCCATTGGTTTAGATACTTCACGCCAACCTGTCCAATATTCTAGTAGCTTGTCAGCATCGCGTAGGGTGGCCATTTCAGAGCTCATTTCAACCAAGCTTTTGCACGTACCATCTTCGCTGCAATACTCACCAGAGCCGTACATGGCACTTAAGTCAGAACCAATTTTTGCAAGCCTCTCTGCTTTTTCCGCATCTGCCGGCGGCGGCATTGTTAAACTGTTTTTAAGTAGATCAAGCTGTCTGCGGGTGTCGGCATCTACGTCTACATCGTTAAATTTCGCCGCTTCTTTAGCTAACTTTGCAACCTTGGTAGAAAGCACTTCATTAAAGTAAGCACTGACTGCTGCTGTATCGAAATTGATATTCGTGGCGTAGCTCCACTCGGCGTGCGCGGCAGGAACTTGCATTTTTGCAATATCATTTTGCGCCTGTGTTAAAAACTGCTTGGCGTCTTGTGCAGTGAGTTGCGGTTTAGTTTCTGTCTGTGTTGTACTTTCGCCACATCCCATAAGCGAAACGCTTACCAATGCTGCTATCAGAGTACGTTTGTGATTGAGCATACTTTGTCCTTTAATTATTGTGTTTTTTACGTGAATCGACGTTCACATAGACATGCTCTAGCATTGTGTAACGCTGTGTTGCTTTTGTAAAACAAATTCGATATTACTCTCACAAAAGCACTGGCTTTTTTAGGCAATTTATAACTAGAAATGCGAACGGTTGGGGCCTGTTTTTAAATTTGCCTCAACACCTGACGAAAAGTTTTTTAATAATGGGTCAAAGTAATGCAAAACAATGACAATGTAACGTCTGCTACACCTGATTTAGAAAGGTTGTTTATCTACGGAAGCCTTGCTCCTAATTGCCCAAATCACCATATCGTCGCTCATATTGATGGCCAGTGGCAGTCTGGTACGGTAGAAGGGCACTTAGTTCAACAAGGGTGGGGAGCAGTTATGGGGTTTCCAGGAATTGTTATTTCTGATCTAACTAAGGCAAAAGAAGAGGTGAAGGGCATGATGCTAACGTCTTCTCAACTTGCCGAAAACTGGGCCATGCTGGATGAGTTTGAAGGTGACCAATATGAGCGGGTCATTGTTTCTGTTAAGCTTGATGCCGGTCACACTGAAAACGCCTATATTTATCAAATCAAACCAACGCAATAAAAAGGACCATTATGTCAACGGAAGAACCACTCTACTGGGGCTTGAACGCTCGAAGCTACTGTACACTCATTCATGTTTCTCAGTTATCCAGTTTCATTATACCTGGCTTAGGTATCATATTGCCTATCGTGCTATGGATTGCTCACAAAGATCAAAACGAAGAAATCAATCAGCACGGCAGGGTGACAGCGAATTGGTTAATAAGCTTGCTCATTTACTCTGTTATTTGTTTTGTCTTGACGCTGATTATCATAGGAGCGCTAGGCTTCATCGCTCTTGGATTAATGAACATCGTCTTTGCTATCGTGGCAGCAGTCAAAGCGAACAAAGGGGAGTTGTGGGTGTACCCGCTAAGCTTTGAGTTTTTTAAACGTTAACCTAAAGAATCCTACGTCACGTCTAGCAAGAAACACTGCGACCTAAGATCGCTTTCGAAGGGCGTTTCCATGTTGAAACGCCTTCAGGCTTATCCCATTGCAGATACTGCAATTGCCAGCGTGAACAACAACGCGATGTGTTTTGGTTTTAAAAGCATGTTCACCTCTTTCCTATGACTTCTTCTACCTGTGGTAATCTTGAAGATAGTTTTCAAATAGGTGTCGCGCTATTCACAATTAGTATAATTAACTCATATGTCGCTAATGTCACTACGAGGGCGTTGCTTTTTCAAAAGCGCTATGTCGTCGGTTAGCATTTATCTATGCGGATTGGTATAAATATTTGATTCGTAGAATACTATTGCTGCGTGTGCGATAGAGTAAAAAAGAATAATAAATGCAAAGAATGGCGTTATATAAAGGATTAACCTGATAGACGAGTACTCGCCTAAAAATTACTTTGCGCTGAAGCGGTGACTTGGCAGTGCGCTATGAATAAGGTATTGGCTTTTGGATTGTTTGGTGGCTTGAAGCGAAACATCAGTACCGCGCTTCACTGTGCTTAGTGCTAGCGGTTTATTTTGACGTTGCTTCTTTAATAGTTGCGAAGAAGGCACTTCCTTCATATTTACAAGCGTAGATTGGGCTTCTTGCGCAATACTAACGTTAATCAACGAATAGGTTATACAAAGTGTGGTAGCTAAAAAAATGTTTTTACTTGGCTTTTTCATCACATTTTTCTCTTTTTGTTCAACTTAATCGCTAAATAAAATTATTGGGTTTTACTTGATAGGGGTTCGATTGCAGAGGCGGTTGCACTCGCCTCATTCATCGATTTTGTTTGTTCCTCTTCATTACACCTGAAGTAGAACGAAAGAGAAACATGATGAGTCATACAAAGGTATGTCAAAAAATACCTTTGCATGTATTTCGAAACTGCGAGATAAAAATTACCACGCTGTAACACCACCATCTACTGCTATGGTTTGCCCGTTCATGTAAGAGTTGCCAGGGGAAAGCATCAGCATCATGGTGTTAACGATTTCTTGCGGTTCGCCTAGACGTTTCATAGGACTTCCCATGCCTAGTTGCTCGCGCGCTTCAGGGGTGTTGTACCCGTCTACGTTCAAAATATTGGTAGGACTATAGAATGGGCAAATTGCATTAACGCGAACATTTTTTCGGCCGTATTCCACCGCGGCTGTGCGGGTTATCCCCGAAACCGCGTGTTTTGCTGCAGCATAAGCACCGCCTTTAGGGGCTCCACCTAGTCCTGCAAGTGAGCTTACATTTAAAACGTGCCCTTGCTTTTGTGCAAGCATAACGGGTATTTGGTACTTCATTCCAAACATAACGCCTTTTACATTCACAGCGAACTGCGAGTCCATGATTTCCTCTGTCATTTGATGAATTGGTGCAGGGTTATGCGCTATGCCTGCATTATTTACGGCTATATCCAGTTTGCCAAAGGTTTCAATGGCTGTTTCAACCAGCGCCTTATTTAGCGACTCGCTAGCAATATTACCCGCTAGCACCACGACATCAGTGAGTGCTTTTACATCCTTTTTCGTTTCCTCAAGGGCGGTTTCGTTAATGTCTGAAAGAACGAGTTTTGCTCCTCGGTTGGCAAGACCTAGCGATAACAAGCGGCCAAAGCCACTGCCTGCGCCGGTGATTAATACAACTTGCCCTGAAAAGTCGAGTAGAGCATCCATGGTAATCTCCTGTTGGTAACTGTTTAATGTTTTTTGAAACGTGGCTATTTCAGCTGCGTTTGGTTTATAAATTGAATGAGTAATTTGGCTAGCATTTCCCCTTCGTCTTCCTGGATAAAGTGACCACCGTTTTCCACAAGGGTATGAGCCATGCCGCTGCTGCCCGGAATGAGCTTTTGAAATACCTTATCGCCACCTTTAGTGACAGGGTCGCTATCACCGAAAGCCGTAACAAAAGGTTTGTTATATTGCTTTAGCTTTTCCCATGCCTGTCTATTCGCCTGTGCCTCAGCATTGTCTGGGCTTGTAGGAACAAGAATAGGGAACATACGCGCACCTGCTTTAAAGCTTTCGTCTGGAAAAGGGGCGTCGTAAGCTGCAAGCGTCGCCTCGTCTAGAACAGTGGTTGTGGCGTTTTGAATGATCAAAGATGTGGGAAATACGGCGACATCCTGTGAGAAACGGCGCCATTTGATGAAAGCATCGCTTGGCGGGTGGTCGCCAGTGGGCAATCCGGTATTAGACACCATTACACCCGAAAAACGCTCAGGCATATCGGCGACAAGTCGCAGGCCTAGTAAACCTCCCCAGTCTTGACAAAAGAGTGTAACAGGGCCCTTAGTAGCCTGTGAAAACCAGTCTTTTAACCATATCACATGACGAGCGTAGGAGTAGTCCTCCTTTCTTACTGGTTTATCTGAGCGCCCAAAACCAATGAGATCCGGCGCGATGACATTGAATCCCGCATCAGCCAATATAGGCATCATCTTGCGGTATAAATAAGCCCACGTCGGTTCGCCGTGTATTAATAGCACGGTATGTCCATCTTTCGGTCCACATTGATAATGGGCCATTGTTATTTCACTGCTTACTGTGTCTGTTACTTCAGTGAAACAGGGGGAGTAGGGAAAGTCAGTGATCGTGTCGAAGGCGCTTTCCGGTGTTTTAAGCACTTGCATAGCCAATCATCCTTTTGTAAATAAAATGTAATTACAAGTGTTGCCTGATTAACAAAAACACCGGTTTTATTTTCTGTCAAATAAACCTTAGGCAAGGTAGGACAGGCTCTGCGCAGAGAAATGAATTCACAAAGGGGCTGGCGGTCAATATTAAATATTATGATAAATGTCTATAACACCAATAAACTTGGATGATTGACAACACTGCAATAACATCCAGTTAACGTGATAAACAGGACATGGTTATGACTGAGATGGAAAATAAAGCCGTAGAATATGCAGTACAACAGGGTGTTGCCACGCTGACAATGCAAAGTGCGCCCGTTAATGCGCTGTCACGCGCTATCAGAGTAGGGTTGATAGAAGGCATAAACAATGCACTAGATGACGACAGCGTACGTGCCATTGTTATTACTTCTTCACTACCTATTTTTTCGGGTGGAGCTGACATCAGCGAATTCTCTGGTGGCGATTTGTCTCCCATGCTGCCTGAGGTACTAGACAAGATTGAAAATGCGTCTAAGCCGGTTGTTGCTGTTCTCCCTGGACCAGCATTCGGCGGTGGCTTAGAAGTGGCGTTAGCTTGCCATCATCGCATCACCTTTGCCGACAATAAGGTGGGTCTTCCAGAGGTAAATCTAGGCATATTACCGGGCGCAGGCGGTACTCAGCGCCTTCCTCGTTTAGCCGAGGCACAAACATCGTTAGAAATGATCGTAACAGGCAAGCCTACGTCGGTGGTCAAACTTCCAGGTGTCTTCGACAAAATTTCTGATAAGCCTGAGCATTTACTTGAAGATACAAAAGCGTATTTACAAGCATTAACGCCAGATAAAGCGATTAAACGCACCAGTGATATCACGCTGTCCATGTCTGACGAAACGCAGGCGGTGTTTGATGCAGTAACTGCACAAACTAAAAAAGCGACTCGTGGTTTCTTTGCTCCATTAAAATGTATCGAAGCGGTACGCGGCGCTTACACGCTCGCTTTTGAAGATGGCCTTAAAAATGAAGGCAAGCTTTTCATGGAGTGTATGAATACGCCACAGGCGCGTGCCCAGCAGCATTTCTTTTTTGCTGAACGCGCAGCAGGTCATGTGAGCGATTTCGACAAAAATACTCCTGAGCGCAACATTGATAAAGTTGCGATTATCGGCGCCGGAACAATGGGCGGTGGTATCGCTATGAACTTCGCCAATGCCGGCATTCCAGTCACAATGCTTGAGCTCAAAGAAGAAGCGCTAGAGAAGGGATTAGCGCTTATTAGAAAGAACTACGAAAACTCAGCGAAAAAAGGCAAGTTAACCCAAGAGCAGGTAGAGAGCCGCATGGCTCTGCTTTCAGGTACCACGTCGTATGACGACTTAGCTGATGTAGATCTTGTCATAGAAGCAGTTTTCGAGAAGATGGAAGTAAAGAAAACCGTATTCTCGACGCTAGATAAAGTGTGCAAGCCGGGCGCCATTTTGGCTTCAAATACGTCAACGCTGGATATAGACGAAATAGCGACAGCCACATCCCGTCCTGAAGATGTGATTGGTCTTCACTTCTTCTCGCCAGCGAATGTGATGAGACTGCTAGAAGTGGTTAAAGCAGAGAAGACATCTGCTGAAGTCATTAAAACCTGTATGAAAATGGCTAAACGCATTAAGAAAGTGGCGGTATTGG
>Ga0163180_10000638_pt1 | contig 20311 bp, 9 predicted proteins | sample AtlANTMetagenome_2_FD_109647 | JGI IMG/M metagenome (GOLD analysis project Ga0163180, IMG submission 109647) | Marine eukaryotic phytoplankton communities from the Atlantic Ocean - Atlantic ANT 4 Metagenome | ecosystem: Environmental > Aquatic > Marine > Oceanic | place: North Atlantic Ocean...
TTGTCGGTACCAAAAAGTCGATTTTTCTCACCACTTTCTCTAAACCCTAACCTCTTTAATTTTGAACCCCTAATCAAAAAAATGCGTTTTTGGGGATTTTTCTCTCCTTTTTTTGTGTCCTCTCGAAAGACACACAAAAAAAAAAGAACGAACGAACGAACGACCCTCCAAAAAGCGAGATGGCCTCTGGTGGTGGTGGTGGTGGTGGTTCCACGGCGACGATGGTGGTTGCGCCGCGAGCGCGTCGACGGCGCGTCGTCGCGAGGAGGAGGAAAAGTCGAAGGAGGACGTTCGCGGTGCTCGAGATTTTTTCTCCGTCGTCCGGAGAAGGAGGAGAAGGAGGAGAAAGGGAAGGAGAGAGAGGAGGGAACCCTCCGCAACGCTCGCCGTCCTGGACCGTTCGACGGGCGATCGAAGTTTCGCGGCGGCGCGCCTTGGGCGGCGACGAGGAAACGACGTCGAAGGAAGAGGAGGAAGACGACGACGACGACGACGACGACGCGTGGGAGAGAACGAAGAACGCGCTCGTCGACGCGCGCGCGACGACCGCGATCGGGGAGATGCTGTTTTCGTCTTTGTCGCCTTTTCCGTCGGCGTCGAGACAAAAGTCGGTCGCGCGCCTGTGCAGAGAGGAGACGAGGAAACGCGAAAGAAAGAGCGACGACGCAACGAAGAAAGAAACGCGCGAAGAAGAAGAAGAAGAAGAAGAAGAAGAAGAAGAAGAAGAAGAAGAAGAAGACGGTCGAGGATTCGCGTTCTTGATGAAGAGAAAGAACTTTGCAACTGGAAATCAGTATTGGACGATTGTGGCCAAAGCGTACGGAGACAACTCTTCGTCGAAGCAATCGACGGAGGAGAGCAAGAAAAACGGGAGCAAGAAAACGACAAAAGAAGAGAACAAGAAGAACAACGATAGCAACAACACACCGAACACATCACCATCTAGTAGAAGCACGACGACTCCGATAAAAACTCGATCGTTTCGAATACACGACCCGTCTGAAGACCCGGACGGCGTGGAGGCAAAGGAGAAGGCCCTGAAATTTTCGTTATCGAAAGCGTTCAACGAATGGTTGCACGATCGACCCATCGCGAAGAATCCGAGAAAAGCTGGACTAGGCGGATCTAGGAAGAGAGCTATGAAACATCCGTGCGCGTATACTGGGGAAATGGGCGAGGATTTTATCGATTGCGCGTGTGGAGATAACGAGGAGTACGGATTTATGTTGGCGTGCGAGACGTGCGGCGCGTGGGAACATGGGGAGTGTTGCGGGGTGAAATCGGAAGAGGCGATTCCAGAAGGGTACGAATGTTCAACGTGCGTGAAAGAAAAGAATGTGGAGAGTTTTCCGAGGCAGCTGCTGGTGGATTTAGACGACGACGACGACAACGTAAAGAAGAAAGAGGACGACCCGGGAGAGGAGGAAGAAAACGAAGCGCTCGTGGAAGATATGATAAAAAAAGGTGAAATCATCGAAGACGACGATTGGGGATTACAATCATACGTCGCAAAAGCGCTCGGCATTGACCCTAAGACAGAATTTGCGCTCCATCCAAACTCACAAAGTAGCAACTCGGTCAGCGCCAAGAGGAGATGCGTGTGCTGCGTGTGCGGATGCGAACACACGGATGAAATCGAACCGATGGTGAAAGCGTGTAATTGTTTAGGTGGAGGCGCTATTGCGCACAGAGACTGCTTGGAAGACTGGGAGGACGAAGATAAATGTATTTCGAAAAATGGCGACAAGGGCAAGAAAGGCGGCACTACCGAGAATAGAGGTAGCGAGAATAGAAAAACGAAAATGGTCGACGGAATAATCGTCGACGTGATCGACAACGCGTCGCTCCCAGTCACTCCTTCTGGCACACGATCGTGGAAAGTCTTGGACGACTCTCCTGGAAAGAAATGTCGAGCGTGTTGCGGTTTTGGCGGTCTCGCCAGCGGCGGCATCAAGAACGCGAAAGAAGGCGAAGCGATAATCCAAAACCAAAAAAGAGTGCTCGCCGAAGCGACGGCGATGTACGAGGCGAACGCGAAAACCATGCGAGGAAACCGACCAGGTGCGGCTAAAACGTTACCAGACGTTAAGAAAGAAGATGAGAACGGCGTCGGTGGAACGTCAGAGAACAAACCGACGAAAGAAAAGAAGAAATCCGGCGCGAGAGGGGGAGGGAGCCCGAATAAAAAGGAAAAGAAAACGTCCGACCGAAAACTGCCGAAATTGATGACGAACAAGCAAGAAAAGAAGCCGCCCGCCGCAAAGGGTACAACTTTAATCGCGCCTTCTTCGCTAAACGGTGTCAAAGTGAAGAAAGAAAGAAAGAAAGTCTTACATCACGTTTCTACGGACGAGAATAATACCACTTCATCGATATTGACTCACATTCCGTTGAAAAAACGGAGATTGATGATGTTTGAAGAAGATTCGCGCAACGGCATGTACAAACAACATTGAAAAATGCATTACTAACACAATCGCCGACGGGATATATAACGTATTTTTACATATAGATCACATTGCCTTCACTACGTACGTAATATCATTGAAATACACATATACTATATCATAAAATCTAACTTCCTACCTAATCAAAACAGAGTTAACACCTGTTCGCGCTTTACGCCAACTGCCGCTAACTTGTCTTCTAAATACTTCCTGTGCGTTTCGGTATCCGTCGCCTCTTGCCATTCGAAATATGGAATGGACAACACGCGCCATCCGCGTCGCTCTAACCCCTTGTTTCGTAAAATTGTTTTGTGTGTCAGCGACTTTTCCATGTTCTTCTCAAAGTGCGAAGGCCCGTCGCACTCTACGGCGATTTTATGGTCGAGCAAAGCGATGTCGATAGACATGGCGCCGTCTTCGGTGAGATATTCGTCGGCGACATTTTTTACAAACCCTGCTCGAATTCGGGTCGAAACATGTTTATGAAAGGCCGATAAGGTGACCTGGTGTATAGTTTGGTCGTAATAACTCTTCTTTGCGATTGTATCTAACCATATAGGCGTATCGTGTCGTTGCCTCACGACTTCTCCTACGCTTACGCCAAACGCAGAGGAAGAAGAAGAAGAAGAAGAAGCGGATTTCGTACTTTTTGTTGCTGTAGTTTTCTTCGTGGAGTTCCTCTTTTTGGTGGCATTCGTTGCATCTCTCAATACATCCTCATCAACATCGTTTCCGAAATTTTGACGATCCATCCAATAATCCTGGTGCATCACGCACGCGTGGTACAACATGTTCAAACCTTCCGGCACAAATTCGTCGTGGTGCATCGAACTCACCCTCGCCCACAAGTCTCCGTACACTTCCGCCTCAAACGCGTCGACTGCGGCTAACGCCCATATCGAGTTACACAAATCCTGCGAATTACACCGTCTCGCGTGTCTCCCTCCACCTAACGCTTTCAACATCTCTTCGTCCATTTTATACCCAAACGTAGCCAATCCCAACAACGAGTTCGACACGGCCTGACTGGCGCATTCCTCTAGTCTGTTCGTCAACGTCTCACTCACCACGTTCAAAAACGCTTCCCCCGGGTGATGCTGCAACATCGCCGACGTCCACGCAATGTTCGAAATCTCTTGCGTCTTAAACTTCTCATGATACTCCGTCGTCAACTTCAAATACGCTTCCATAATCTCCTCGCCCGGGTGGCATCGCAACGCTCCACACGACCACATGGCGTTCCCAATCGCTTGCGTGCTAAACCCACCAAAAGGCACGTCTTTGGCTCCAAATATCCCCCCGGCTTTCTTCACGTCTTTCAACACATCTGGTAACATTCTTAACGCTTGTTGCATCATTAACTCTGCGATTGTTTTGCATCTCAAAAAATTCCACTCTTTCAATCGGGCGAACGACCACAACGAATTCGACAACGCTTGCGGGTATAATTTATCTACGTTTTCCTCGATAATATCCGCAAACTTATCCAAAATCTCTAATCTAGGCGTATACAACATCGTCGCGAACGCCCACAAGATATTCCCGACGTTTTGAGCGTCGAAAGCATCCTCCGTTTTCACTCGACGACTCACCATCGATCGTCGCTTCTCGTTGCGTCTCCGCGAGACGAGTTCGCGACTTCGTCCGTCGTTCTCGTTCCGAAACAACCCTCGCATGCATCTCACCGTCGCTTCTTCCAGAAGCAGCACTCTCGCGTCTCTTTTAAATTCTCTCATGGACGCTTTTTGCTCGTCTCGTCCGAGTTTTTTCGCCAGCCGGTGCCAGGCGGTGGAGACGTTCACGCCGTTGTATCTTTCCGAGTGCAGTTCCACGTGTTCTAAAATCTGCCCATGCGTCGTGCACGCGACGATGTCTCGGTTCAGTCGCACGTGTTCGAAAAATAACGCGTCGTCGTCGTCGTCGTCGTTTTCGACATCGCCTCTCTTATTATTCCCGCTTTTGTTCGACGTCGTCGTCGCCTCTCTCCTTCGCGCCGTCCAAAAGGGTTTCGCGTCGTCGAATACCACGGACTTCGACGAGACATACCAACCACCTTTCCCGATGACTTTGGGGAAAAGGGGAGAGGAGGAGGACCACCATCCCACGCCGAAATGTCTCGGAAACGCCCCCGTCGCATTTGTCGTCGTCAAAGTCGTCGTCGTCGTCGTCCGTCGTCGAGCAGCGGCGAGGAGAAGAAGCCCTCGTCGAAGCCTCCCTGTTGTCGTCAAAGTCGCGGCGGTTTTACGAAGCATTCCACATCGCTTTTGAGGAGACTATTATGTGTAAAGAGAGAGCGTTCGGGACTTTGAAGATACAACACAAAAGAGGCAAAAAGAAGCGTCCAATTCCCCACTTTAAAAATTCCCCAAATTTCATCAATCAGAAGAAGAAAAGAAGGGCCCCACGACATGCCTCGAACGAAAGCGTCGGCGAAACGCCGCGCGACGACGACGACGACGACGACGACGGGGGAAAACGACGACGACGCGGCGAAGGAGGAGGAGGAGGAGGAGAGTGGACCAAAGGAGGAGGACGCGGCGACGCCGTCAAAGATGAAGAAAAAGAAGAAGACATTGGTGAAGAAATCATCGACCGATGCGACGGGGAAGGAGGAGGACGACTTTGACGACAAGAAGAAGAGGAAGAGAAGAGACGCGAAGGACACAGACGACGGGAAAGAGAGGACACCGACGAAGGAACGCGACGAGGAGGAAGACGAGGGGATGAAAACCACGAAACGGGCGAAAGCGAATAAAGAGAGAGCGTTGAAACGCTCGTTGGAGATGACGAAGAAAATGAAGGAAAAACAAGAGAAGGAGAAGACGAAAGAGACGCCGAGGGAGAAAGACGACGACGGCAAGAAGGACGAGGAGAAAAAGAAGGAAGCGGAGACGGAGGCGAAAACTGAGACTGAAAAGGGAGAAAAGGAAAAGAAAAAGCCGAGTAATACGGTCAACGTGGGTAGGAAATCACCCGCCTCAAAAGGTGGCGGCCGTGCGAAGCGAGGCGCAGCAGCAAAGGTAGAACTGGCGAAGGTCGAGGAGGCTCCGATAGTGAAAGTCCCTTCTTCGGTCCCGCAGTTGATGGAGTTGAAACAAATCATGGAACGGGAGATGCTTGAACACGAAGAGGCGAGCGCGTCTAAGCGAGCGGCTGAGTTGGAGAGATCCGCGGCGCTCAAAGCCTTGGACGAGGCGAATAAGAAGGCAGAGTTTTCGGGGTCACATTTGAATCGCGTGGCGAGGAGGATGAAGCAGACGGCAAGGAAAGTGGCCGCGCAAAGTGTGAACGCGCAGATGTTGGAACAGACTATGATTACGAAAACCGTCAAAAATTGGGCCAAGAGTAAAGATGAAGGGATGAAAGAGGCGAGGGATATATGCATGTCAATTATGACTGAGTGGATTGAATTGGTGAAGAATACCGCGCATTTGATGCAGCAACAGCAGGAACAACAACAACAGCAACAACAAGCTGTTGCAGAGATCCCCATAAATGTGAACGCCAACGACGTCGAAGGAAAAGAGGAAAACCTCGACGCGGCGGTTAAGAAAGAATCCGCCAGAGAGGAGGACGATAAAACCGCAACGAAAGAAGCTGAAGAGAAGGACAAAGTAGAAAAAGAAGAGGAAAAGCCACTAGGAATACCACCATCAAAGATAACAACGGGGGGTATTAAAGTCGAACCCAACCTTCCTGGCCCGCTGGCCGATATCTACAAAAAGTCAGCCCCGGGAGCGTCCAAAATTCTCGAGGATGCGAAGAAGAAAACGGCCGCGATGCACTCCATCGTCCCGAAAGAACCCAACCACTCATCCGTTCGTATGAAAGTCCTCTCCTACCTCCAAAAAACCTTCAACCTTTCCAAAGATGCCGCTTTAACGTGCGAAGCCGCTTTATTCAACGCCAAAGCAAACGTCGGACTCGATTACAAATTGACGTTAAAAAAGCTCAGCGAAGACGGCGTGCAGACGTTGAAATCAGGCAGCGCGAACTTAGACGTCGGGAAAGTCCCTCCGGGTTTGACGTTGTTCATGCAACAAACAAAATCTTTGCAGGCGAAGAAGAAGAAAAAGCGGACGCCGACGAAGAACATGAAGTAATAGTATTTTTGTTGTTGTTTTCTATAGAAGAGATGAGTAGCAATATCCGTCGAGCCGTCGAGCGGCTCACAAACCCTTACTATACTATATAAACTACACTAATCATTACAACATATTAAACCCAAGTTTTCTCATCGGTCGTTCCAACGTTTTATCCACCAACTTTGTCCCTCTCAATTGTCTGCGTTGCTTCGGTGTCTTACTAAAACCCATGTGCCTTTTTCCTTTTTGTTTGCGTCGAAAGAGACCAGATGCGGTGACTGAAAACCGGCTTTTCCACGAGCTGTATCCTTTTATTTTCGTGGATGTTTTGGACATTTTGACTTTTTGAGAGGAAGCGTAAGACCGCGTCCCCGTTGACGCTATCGTCGTCTTTGACGGCATCGCTGGCGTTACCGATCGAGATCGCGGCGAAGCAGATGCAAAACTCGAGAATCTGTTGTTCTGTGCGTTTCCTCTACGAACGGGGATTTTGGCTCCTGCCGTTGATATCATCGATGAAGAAGAAAACGATGCTCCCACGACACGAGACGCGACAGACGACGACAACAACCGTGGCGTCGACAAACCGTACGATGTGCTCGTCACGCTGAACGAGGCGCGCAAAACGCGATCTAGTGTTCGTCTGAGCATCCTCGCTGGGGGGGGTCTTTTTTATGGGGCATTCGCAAAACTATACATCAGTAAAAAATACGACTAAAAACTACTAAAAATTCTTTTCTAGAAGGGCGTCTTCTCCAGTACTACTAGTGCCACCTCTGACGCGCTTGGAAAACGAACTGTCCCAGTTCAACTCGTCGCCGTCGTTGTCTCTTTCTTCCTCTCTTTCTTCGACCGTGGATGCTAACTCTTCGGCTTCTTTGTTCGTTTTTGATTTTCCGGCGCGTTCGAAAAATTCCGTATCGAGGAGAGGTTTGATTTTCCACTCTTTCGTGCGTTCTTCGTGAGCAACGTCGGGTATTATTTTTTCTCCGATGGTATTGGTATTTCCCACATCCATGTTCGCTCCTTCTTTACTGCCAACTTGACCGCCGCCGTCGCCGTCTGCCGCCACGTTTTTGTCCTTCTGGTTTGAAATGTCAAACAAAGAGTTGATGGACGGTTTATCCGAAGATTCTTGGACGACTTTCGGACGAAGTTGTCTCGCAATTTCCGCCGCTCTATCGACGACTTCTGGTTTCACATCGTTTGTTTTCTTCATGATGTCTTCGACTTCCGTGACGACCATTTTCTCGGCAGCCGTTTTCGTTGCATCTAAGAGTTTCGCGACGGTATCGTCGCCAATCTCTTCTCCAGGAGCTTCAGAACCATCTTTTTCCTTTATGTCCTTCTTAATATTTCCATCAACCGATCCGCTTTCTTCTTCGACTTCTTTCTTTGTGTCCGCCAACTCTCGCGCTTCGTTTTCGACTTGCGCCAACGCTTCCATCAAATCTTTACCTTCCTCATCGTTTCGTCCAGAGTTCTCAATCGCTTTCATCACCGCTTTTAAAACATTCTCCGATTGTGTCTCCTTCGCCTCTTTCAAATCTGCTAAGGTTTTGCTAATAACTTCTGTGGTCATTTGCGTCGTGTTCAAAACGTTTTGAACCTCGTGAAGTCGACTCTGCGCGCGTGCGGACGCAGAAGAAACCCCGGCGTGCGAAACGTCCATGGCGCCGATAACTTCCGTGGCAACATCGTGTAATACAGACAACGCAGATTGCGTTTCAATCACGCTCTTGACGGTTTCGGATTCGTCGGCGACGAGTTTTTCTACCTCCTTTTCTTCTTTTTCTAACTGTTTCCCTTCGTTTTCCTGCTCTTTGCTATTCTCGCTATTTTTCGAAGAAGACGATTTAATCGAATCGAAATCAACCACCGTTCCAGTCGCTTCGGCAATCAAAGCCGCGTCTTTGTCGCGAATTTCCTGTTCCTTGTTCTTTTCTTTTGCTATTTCGTTCTTTTTGTCGTTGATTTCATCGGAAAGCCCCTCTAACGTCGCCTCGGCTTCAATCAGTGAACCAATCGTAACGTTTCCAAAGGATTTCGACATTTCCGAAACTTCTTCAATGGATTTCTTCAAGACTTCCCCGTGCCCATCGTCATCGGATTCTCCAAAGAACATGCTCTTTAAATCTGAAGTGCTGGTACTTCCGTCAGTTTTCGAGCTCAGTTTTTCCAACGACTCCACGGCGTCTTTGACTATTTGCATCGTCTTTTCCGACTCTGTCTGCGCTATCGACAACTCGCTCTCAGCTTTTTCTACCCTTTGGAACTTATCTGCCGCTTCGTAAACTTTCTCATACATCACCGCCGCTTCGGACGCTTTCTCTTCAGCCGCGTGCAACGAGGACACTAAATCAACCAATTTTTGTTCTTCATGGACCGCGCGGATGGTGTGTTCGGTGGATTTAATTAACAAAAACACTCCAAACGCACAAAAGAGTCTCGCAATTTGTCTCGAAGTCGTCAACCCGAGCGTGGTAATCCACCCGAACGAATTGATTTTGCTCAAAGCTTTGGCGTAACTTCCGGAACTATCACCCGTAACGGACAAGAAAATTAAACTCGGCGCGGTGAAAATCAGCGTCGAACACGACGTCGCGCCCACTAAACCAAACACAAACTCCACGTTGGGAATATAAAACGCCATCGCCAAAGACGATCCGAACAAAACCGCATTCAAACCGATATCTTGGGCTTTTGACATTTCTTTCTGAGATTCTGGCGCCTGGCACACTCGCAACACGACCGGCGTTAACGTCTCTCTCAACGTAATGAACACTACCGGAACGCACGTCGCCATCGATACGCAGTACAACAACTTCATCGTTCGCATCAACACCCCACACGACCCTTTCTCAGCGCCAAAATTTCTCAACACATCCCCGCTCGTGCTATCTTGAAACGTCATGTACCCCATCAACCCGATGATAAAATACGCAATCCCGGAAATCGATATGCTCTTATTTGCTACCGATAACACTCTGTTATTGGTCGGGTCTTTCAACGTTTGCACCACTGGATATATAATCGGCGATGCCGCGAAACCAAACGATAACACAGGCAACACAATCATACTCTTCTTACTATTCCACGTCTGCACCGCGCGATTCCCAGCTAACTCGTGTTCGGCGTACAAATCCGGGTATACCGAACTCTTAAAAAAGTACAACAACGCTACAGACAAAGTAAACATCCACACGATAAAAATCCCAAACGCGGACGTGCTGCTCAATGCTTTTGCCGAGCGAATCATCGTTCCTAACGGCACAAATCCAAAACACACCACCGCAACCATCGTTTCCCCTCGACTCGGCTCCGCACCAGCTGGCACAATAGTTCCTGCCACGCCAGAGAATATATCCGAAACTATATTCACGTACGCCACCGAACAACCCATCAACAACGCTACCACGCATATCCTAACTAACATTTTCCCTCTATTCCCTAACGTTCTAAACGCGACTTCCTCGTAACTCCACGCGTCGGTTACTGCGCTCGCGAACAACAAACACTGCGTCGTGTATATAGTCGCGCATGCTGAGACGACAATCAACGTCGTCGTCAAAAACACCCCGGTCAGTTTAAAACAGTACGGTAATCCGAGCGCGCCGGTCCCTAAAATCCCGTTCATTAAGTTCACCGTTGCTTGGTTCACCGAATTCGTTCTGTTGTTGTTCTTCGGCGTCGACGGCACGGACGCGTTTTTCTCGACGCCACCGCTTTTCGTCACCGTTGGCGACTTCGACCCTCCTCCTCCTCCTCCTCCTCCGCCGCTCCCAGGTGCACTCCCACTCGCGCCGAACAGTTCCTCCTCGTACCCCAACGACCCGCCTTCCCCTCTCGGCGATCCTCCGCTCGTCGTCGTCCCGTGTCCCCCTCGCCGTCGAAACGACGACGACGCGTCCTCGCCCGGTCGGTACATCTCCCTCGACGACGATTTTCCACTCGCACCGACGGTCGAGCTTTCTCCTCCCCGCATCTCGTCGTCCTCTCCACCACCAAAAGGCGACGACGACGACGTTTCGGGCGAGTTTGTTGGACTTTGCGACGACGACGAATCAATCGAATGCGCCCCGACGATGTTGCCGAAGAAAAAATCAAGAACCGCCGACGTCGTGCCGCTCATGTATTATTATTATTATTAGTATTAGTAGTAGTAGTATGTTTCCAAAAGAGAGAAAGAGAGAGAGTCTTCTTCTTCTCTCTCTCTTTCTCTTCGTCACGAGTTTCAAAGCGAAAGAAAGACGTCCGAGGAGTCGCGATTTCCTTTCCAAATTCCCCTCGTAACTCCACGTTTTAGGGTTTCATTCGTTATAAAAAGGTGCCTTTTTCTTTCGTCTTCTCTCGTGAAGAAGAACGCCAAAGACACGTGTGACGCCTTTGACGAACCAACCGCGCTGGTTGGCTTTGGAACGCGACGACTCGCGAGAGGACGACGACGACGACGAAGAAGAAGAAGAAGAGACGAAGAAGAGAGACGCGTTCGGGGTTGTTTTTCTTTCTCCGTCGGTCGCAGGAAAAAAGCGCGGATGAGAGAGAGAGAGAGAGAGAATGAAAAGAGTAATTAGTACACCGAATCTCGTTGAGAGACGATGAACGAGGAGGAGGAGGAGGACGCGATGGACGTCGCTTTGCGAGAGGAAAAAGAGAGACAAGAGAGCTCGTCGAACCTCGAAAATGCCTCGTCGTCGATGTCGTCGTCGAAAGGCGCGGTGTCGTCTTCCTCGAGCGCGTCGAACGACGGAGAAGATGAACTCGTGAATGCGTTGCGACCGTTTCAAAACCACGCGGTGTCTTCGCGCGACGGGGAAGACGAAGCGCGTCGAGACGTGGACATCGTCAGCTCGAAGAGACATTTTCATTTGCAAGAAATCATCTCGAACGATGGATTCGAACGAGGGACGTGCGTGGCGATGGGGCCGTTGGGGGTGATTGCAGTTGGATTCGCGGACGGTACAATACGGTTGACGAGAGCGCAACACACGGAAGAGAAGGAAGAGAAGAAGGATTCGGTACCGGGGATGATACGGACGATACCGGCGATTGCGAGAGAAGAAGGAGGAGAAATGAAATTAGCGTCATTGACTAGTGATAAGAATACGTTTTTGAAGGTGACCGCTTTAAGTTTTGCGAACGGCGGCGAGTGGTTGGTTTCCGGACATGACGACGGCTCCATTGCATTGTGGGACGTGAAGAGGTGTTCGCAATTGAAACGGGTTAAGGCACCGACGACGACACAGTCGAAGTTATCATCGGATACATCAACTGTCGTTTCGATCGCGGCGGTAAGCCAAATTCCAAATTCAAGCTCGCAGTGCGAAGTTATTGTCGCATTAAAGTCTGGACAGGTTTTTCGACACGAGTTTTCTTGGTTCGGTCCGCTTTTACGAAACAAAACGGCGTCGCTAGGGGAAAAGACGTATGTTATTGGAGGCGACGCTCTTCCGGCAAAAAGCTACGCGTTGAAACCTCCCGTAGCTGGGACGGTGCCTTGGTTTTGGGGCGATGAAAAGTTGAAAGAGCAAATGGATAAAGAGGTGGATATGAACAACTCGGCGCTTTTAGATTCTACGCTTGCGATGGATTCAGGGGTTGACGGCAGCGTGCCTGAAAACGTCGGGGGCGTTTCCAATTTACTTTCAGAGTTCAACTGTACAACCAAAACGAGTGCTGCGAATGCGGCCGGAATAGTCTGCTTAACCACCGCGAGTGCATGTTTGGTTATGCGCCTGTACCCGGACGCCGAGGTAGTCGGGAAGATTCCAAGACCGAAAGACGTGGACGCATCCAAAATCCCCTATGCGAGGTTTCGACCGAAAGTTATCTCGTACAAAAATACGAATGCAAGTGCGAGCAAAAACAATAATGGTCACAGTAAGAACAGTAATAACGAAGGTGATTTGGAAACGAGAGAACTCGCAGTCGTTTGGGGCAATCGAGTCACCATTTGGGAGTTGGGTATTTTATCCCCAGAAAATGTGCTCAAAGTCAATCACGAGATTCAAAAACAGAAATTAGAAAAGAAAGAAGGTTCAGCAACAGGGGGCACAAAGTCACCCAAAGGACAATCTGGCGGAAGGTGCGTGCCTAAACTCAGACGAGCGTGGCAGCTACCAGAAAACGTCACCAAAGACTCGGACGGATGTGGTTTGATGTGGTTCGGCGACGAAGTATTGGGTATCATTTGTGGACAACGCATTGCCACTTTGCTCGCGTTTGATTCAAATAATGGGAAATTATTAGAGCGAGTTGCTTTAGATGCACATCCGACGGCAATTTCCTTACCAATAACATCTCGGGACGCATCGAAACAAGCACCTTCCTCGGGGCACGTTGTTTGGAGCAGTCACGGTTCGTGCGCGAATCGGGGTGTGGGTGCGGTCATTTTGTCCCCCGCATCTATCCGGGTGTGTAAAGTGCTTGGGTGGCGGGAGCGAGCAAATGCACATCGTAAACGTAGTGACTGGGGTGGTGCTTTTGCGGTGGCAGTCGCGGCGTATAAACTAAGTTTTTTTCGAGATGACGACGTCGTCGGCGATGACGCGAATGCGGCCAAGAAATCGATGACAACCTTTGCGCCCTATTTGTTGGGAATACCGTCAGACGCGCGAGCTCGCCTTTTGAATGAATCGCAACTATCTCAAACTTCCGTGAAGTCCGAAAGGGAATCGGCGAGGGATGTGTGCCTGAAACTCTTGCCACAGTTTCTCAAAGACGCCATGATGGTTGTTCAGGCAACCTCGGGTGAAGACGACCAGGCGCATGTGCACGCTGAATCCGTTGCTCGTGCAACCTTAGCAATTTGCTTAGCCGTCGATTCTCTCGATAAGATGTACGACCAGTGTATTTACGACTCTTTAATGGAAGCAACGCACGGTAAGGAGGCTTTTATTGAGCGCATCGTTCCACACGTCATCAACGGCGAGTTACAAAGCTTACCGCCAGAAGTTATGCAGTCTTTAGTCACTCATTTCGCATCCAAAGGCGAACACAGCATTATCGAAAAATGCGTTTTGAGCATGGACGTTACGAGTTTGGACGTGAATCAAGTGGCGAGGTTATGCGAGACGCACGGAATGTTTGGCGCACACGCGAGTGTTTTCGTGCGAGCGTTTGGAGACTTTTCGAGTCCAGCGTTTGCAATGTTTGAAGACGCGATGAAAATGGTCAAAAATGTTGACGATATAACGCACGGTACTACTGAGGAACAAAAAGAAGAAATGCGTTTTGAATTATCGAGAAAGTCTGCACGAAGACTTTTGCTTTTCTCCAGAGAGAGCATTGCCGGACGACTATTTCCACCAAGATTTTCCGAAGATATGACGGTGCGAAAGCAAAATGAATTGGACGACGATCCAGTCCAAGTAGCGAGACGCGCCGAAAAGGCGAGATTCGATTTGATGCGTTTTTTTCTCTCCCCGGAAATCCAGAAAAGCGTTCGCGAAACGGCGGAAGAAGTTGCCAAAGGAGGATACAACGCGCTGCAAACATCAAACGCAAGTGCGTTCCGACAGTTTTGGCGTGGCGTCGACTTGTTGCGGAAAAAACGCTTTAAGAGCAATGGCGCACAAAATGTTTCTCCGGTAGATGCTCTGTTGACATCGTCGCAAATTAAAGAATCATCCGATACTCCAGACGCGCCGGATCGATTGTTGTTCTTGTTTTCAATCGAACCGGCGACGACTACGGCGTTTCTCAAAGATGCTCTCGATTCGTGGGATGCATCCGAGCGTGAGCTTTTTGAGGAAAGCGGGAATAATGTCTACAGAACGACTGACCGAATGTCTGCACAGGTTGTTTGCGATGCAGCTTTATTCGCAGCGGAATCTATCGAGGAAGAAACGACGTTCGCTGCGGAGGAAACACTCAACGCGAGACTTTTAGAAATTAAAAACATTCTGTTGACGTTTGCAGCGGCATTGGTTGGCACCGGACGCGTCTCGGTCGATCGAGATCGAGAATTCGCATTAATCGAAGCGCTCACAGTTGGACCTGCGAAAACGTTACGTGAGCGTTCAGACGCCGCGTGTCTTATTGTTGCGCAAACCGTCGACGATTTGACGCGGCGACATCGTGGTGAGAACGATACGAGCGCTGCGATCTCGAAATACGCGCAATCAAAAGTGTTCGCGTTGCTTTCTGATGCGAATTTCGCGCAGGCCATGACCGTATTACATCTCGGTGAGGGAGATTATGGTGCGGCTTTGGAAACATTGGCCGCGAAAGACGTTTTGATCCGTCCGAATTCAGCTGGGTACTTTGCGGACGTTTTACTCGGTTGTGCTCCGGCAGGTGTCGAAGCTGCCAATGAAAACGACGCCGGTCCAGGTGTCGGTCGCGCTAGAGCGCTCCCCGCAGGCGAAGCGAGAGAAGCTTTTAAGCGTTCGCTCTTGCAGTCAGCGCCAAAAATTGCAGAAGTTAACGCCGGAATTGTTGCTCGATTAGGCATCGCGCATTTCCCGGATCAGCAAGAAGCTGTTTTGAGCGCGCTTTCTTCCAATCCTTTGTTTCAGTTTTGGTACTTACGCGAGGTTTTAGCCGGAAAAAGTGTCACGGGGGAAAATGATCTCCTAGATACCACCGCTTGCGGCGAAAACGACGACCATCAAACGCTCGCGCGTTTGATCGAAAGATCTGGTGTCAAAGTGACGGAAGAAATGAGCGAGCTGTACGTCAAGTTGATGTGTCAGTTTGAGCCGTCGAACGTTTTACCATTTTTAAAATCGCGTTCGGGCGGATATCGATTAGACGCTTGCTTGGAACAGTGTCAAACATATGGTGTGGTGGATGCATCGGCGCACATCTTGGAACAAATGGGACGTGTTGGCGACGCGTTGGATTTAAACCTTCAAAAATATGAACAAAACGTGGAAGCGCTGTCAAGTTTACATAAAAATCCAACGTCTTCGACGGTTGGTGGTAAAATGTCAAAAGATGTCTCTCGCGGTTTCGCGATGGAAAGTTCAGAATCTCTCGACGCGGCTACCCAGTTGTGTCTCCGTTGCGACACGTTCAAATTCATCGAGAGCGAAACGATGTGGCACCGCTTGTTGGATTGCGTCATTTCGGCTCGAATAACATTCGGTTCCTCGGGTCAATTTGTAGACCAAACGCTCCGCGAACATGTCGAACGCATCCTTCACGATACGCTCGAACGTGTCGCGCCGGAAAAAGTTCTTGGTGACGTCTTAAAAATGCGCGGTAACGAAACCTTGCGTGAATTACGACGAGTGTTGACTGGTATTCTCGAAACCGTCGAACGCGAGAAAGACGGCGTATGGAAAGTAGAAAAAAAATCAGAACACAAGGTGATCAAAGCGACGGCAGAGAAGGTTTGCGCGTTCAAGAAAGGTCGAAGGGCTAACGAAGTTAAGCTCATCGTCACGCAATCTTCTTTGCAATCATCTCCGTCGCCTCTATCGAAGCGATATAAACAGCCGAGGAGGAAGTCGTTGACAGCGACAACTCCAAGAACGCCGAGTAGCCTCAACGCTACGAGAAGGAAAAATCAAACAAGACTTACGCAGCAACAACAACAAAAACAGACAAGGCGCGAATCGCTTTAAATTGCTTTAATCAATACATGAGTAGTAATAGTAGTAGTAGTAGTAGTAATAGTAATAGTAGTTTTTACATTCTCTCTAAAATATTATTCTTCGTCTTCTCCCTTGTGCGATACGCGTCGCAAATCGCCTTGCGGATTTTCGCTATATACAACTTCTACGTCACCTTCAGCCACGTATGTTCGGCTTTCTGATCGAGTCATTCCATTGAACTGCGGGACCATCCACCCGCCTCTCACCGCTTTCGTCAAAGGCGGAATAAAATCTTGCTTTCTACTGACTAAACCTTTCAACTCCATTAAATGATTATTCTCGTCGACTATCGCTCCATCGTACGCGGCTTTCGCCAACGATTGTTCCGTTCGTCCACATAAAGCTAACACAGATGTTAAATTCACAATATCCACGATCGCTAAAAACAACGCATGCGCGTTCAACTCTTCTTTCACTTTGCGCATTTCCGGTAACAATTCATCCAACCGATTCGTCGCCGCATCGGCGTCGGTCGTTTCTATGACTGAATACGCAACCTTAATCTCCTCGTCTCCGGCTTCCTCGGAATGAAACTTGAACTGTTTCATATCCCCGGAAACTAACTGATACGCGCTCATCACACTCAAACTGTGCGATTTCGCTCGAAACTGTTTCGCGGCTAACTCGTTGATATCTTTCACTCCGACGTATTGCACTAACATTGCAACGATTCTCCGATCCCACTCCGTAGTCGTCGGCGATTTTAGGTTCAAAGTGTCCGACAAAATCGCCGACAACAACATCCCGCCGATTCTCCGCGGTAAATATTTCTTGTACATCAAAAACGAGTGCGCGATAATCGCAGACATGCACCCCCATGGACGAATGTCTACGAAAATTGGCTTTTCCGTCACGATCGTGTTCGATTGCAACGCGTGATGGTCGATGACGCCCACGATACTCTTCATCGGAATCGCCGGATGTAGCTGCGACTGTTGCTGAAAATCGACCAAACATACCTTCGAATCGTCCTCGACGACGTTTTCAATCTTCTCTGGCAACGAACAATTCCAATATTCCAACGCGAACTCCGTCTCGCTGTTGATCTCCGACGCTCTCGCTGCCACGCCTTCGTGCAATGCCGCCGCGCCGATTGCACCCGCGATGGAATCCAAATCCGCGACCAAATGTCCGCAGAACACTGCGCCTTTCAACTCTTCCGGGACGAACGAGTCCGATTGCTCGTCGCCTTTCTTCGGTAATCGGAACAGGAGCTCGTGCGCCGTCGACCATTCCGTCTCCACCGCTTCTTCCAGAGGCGTCTCGTCTCTCTCAGAGTACGCGTGGAATCTTCGCATCTTCGCGTCCGCGCTCGTTTCGTCGCCGTCCGAACGGTGCGCCGCGCCAACACCCATTTTTACGATCGAGGAGATTCGGTGGTGGTGGTGGTGGTGGTCGTGGTCGTCGTCGTCTTCGCTCCCCGCGCGGTAATGTTGTTGGTGTTGTCGTCCAAGAGACCAAACGAGCGCGACGAAGATCGCGAAAAGCGCGACCGAAACGGAAACTCCTCCGCGCCTCGTCGTTTCTTATCGTCCTCCTTCTCCTTCGTCTTCTTCTCCTCGTCCTCTTTCTTCTCCGAGTGGCGCCTGTGAAGAGCGGAAAGAGCGGAAAGAAGCACGCGAACACGAGAGAGAGAGAGAGAGAGACAAGAGAGACGCCTTTTTTATAGTGTTGAGAGAACGAATTGGATTATTCTATATAAATCGTCTCTTCTTTTTCAAAGTCCGTCGCGCTGAAGACTTCGAGGGGACAAAAGCGCGCGCAAAAACCAAGAGACAAGATAAGAGGGGCTTTTGTCGCCGAAACAACCCGCGCCGCGCGGAGAGAAGAAGAAGAAGAAGAAGAAGAAGACGAAGGAGGAGGAATTGGAAAAAACAACTATAACTATATATATAAAGAAGAGCGAACGCGATGTTTGAACCGTGCCTGACGGACATCGAAATCATCCTCGCGTCCACGGAGTGCGTGTTCAAAATCGACGAGACGGTGCGAGGAGAAGTTCTCGTGAAAGTTCACCGAGACGACGCGCCGTTACACCACAACGGGATCGCGTTAACCGCGGTCGGTTCAGTCCGTCTGCGATTGAGTGAAAAGGACTCTTCGTTATTGGACCAACTGTTCGCGACGGTGGATCCGATTGAAATGATGGACGTGTGTTTGGAATTGAAACCACCAGGACGATTACCGATTGGTACGCATTCAGTACCTTTCGCGTTTTCGTTAAGTCCAACCGTGTTCAATCATTCGACGTATTACGACGGGTATCGAGCGGTGACCGGCGGTGGGTCGAATAAACTGTGCGAGACGTTTCACGGGCAAAACATACAAGTGATGTTTGGGATAGAGGTAGAAATTATGCGGCCGTTGATGAGTGGAGGATCGATTTCGACGGGTTTGTGTGAATTTTTGGTCGAGTCCAGTGCAGAGAAGGAAGGGGTGAAGCGAGTGGAGCAGTCGTTGCCGAGGAAGTTTGCGTTGGAGAGGTTCGACGAGACAGAGGAAGATTTGAAGAACGCAACGAGTGCAAACGGAGAGAAAAATAGTACGAACGCGAACCCAAAAGAGTTTGAAATACGCGGCGAGCTTTCCAAGACGTCCTATTTTATCGAAGAACCAATCGAAGGATTCGTCGAAATTGTCGCGCATCCTCGAAATCAGAAAATCCAACTGAGTAAAATCGAAGTTGAAATCGAACGCGTGGAGACGGTTATTTCAGTCGAAGGCACCAGGTCGACCGAGTCTTCCGCGGTGCAGTTCACACAAATAGTCGACGACGGGGCTTACGTCAGCGAGAACGTTCGCGTGCCTATACACGTGACGTTTCCGAGACTGTACGTGTGTCCGTCCGTGGCGCACGCGACGTTTAGTGTCGGCTTTGCGGCGAAAGTCATAGCCACGTTTGACGATGACGACGAGAAGGATGCCAACAGTAAAACGATGGTAAAGAAAAGTAAGAAGAAAAAAGAGCGAACGAGTTCGATATCGATCCCAATTAGCGTCCATCGAGCGCCAAACCTCGGGTCAGGGGAGAAGACGATACTTTGATAAAAGACGAACTTTCGCGTCGCGAACGAATGAAAGAAAGACACATTAGCGGTAGTTAGATTTCTAGATAGAGAGAAAGAGGAGAGCACGCGAGTACGAAGTAGCAGAATTATTTTAGGCGCAGCACATGCACACTTGACTAATACAAATAATATGTTAATGCATGCTACTAACAACAACACGTTTGACCTCGCTACGAATGATATATTAAATTCTCTCTTCTTCTTCTTAGTCTGAATCGCTTTCGCTCGTATCGCTCGCACCCTCTTCATCGTCCTCGGAATCGATAAAATCCTTCTCGTATTGATCGTCTTTCCTCGTTCCCGTTTTTTGTTTCTTTTTCTTTATCTTCTTCTTCAAGCCCATCTCTCCCGCGTCCAACTCCCGTTCTTTCCGCAAAACTTCCTCGTCCTCCTCTTCCTCTTCTTCTCCATCACCCCCAGGCGCATTCAATCTCTCGCACGCGTCGATCCAATCCGAATACACGTCGATGGCCGCCGATAAATCGTCGATCTTGCACGCGTATTTTTGCCCGCACACCGAGCACTCCACCAACCCCTTATACTGTTGAAAATCGAGTTTCGCGGAGACCGATTTCTCGTGATTGCAGAACGGGCACGTAAACGTCGTGTCCAATTTAGGCTGGACTTTTTTCGGAGGCGGCGCTTTCGACTTGCGTTTGCCCATGTTCTTCTCTCTCTCTCTCTCTCTCTCTCTCTGTGTGTGTGTGTGTGTGTGTTTCTCTCTTTCGCGCGTTCGTTTTGTGGGTGCGGGCGTCAAACGGGCGCTCGAGTCGTTTTTTGAGGCTCTCTTTGCGTTGGTGTAATCGAAGCGCGACACGGAAAGTCGGGCGTCAATTTCGAAGAAGAGGAAAAGAATTTTTAAAGGAGAGAAAAACAAAGGACCCATATTTAGGGTGTACAACCCTAATAAAAAAAACAAGGGAGACGTGAACATTTTGTTGGTCTTTGTGTTCCTCTCTTTTCTTTTTTTGTCTTTTTTTGCGAAGAAGAGAGAATTTTCTCGAAGTGTGTAATAAAACACTGCTGCTTCGGACGACACTGAAGAAGAATAATAATACTGCTCTTTCGAACACAAAAACAAAAAGAGATCCACCAAAACACACAAAAAA
>Ga0163180_10000640_pt1 | contig 20259 bp, 22 predicted proteins | sample AtlANTMetagenome_2_FD_109647 | JGI IMG/M metagenome (GOLD analysis project Ga0163180, IMG submission 109647) | Marine eukaryotic phytoplankton communities from the Atlantic Ocean - Atlantic ANT 4 Metagenome | ecosystem: Environmental > Aquatic > Marine > Oceanic | place: North Atlantic Ocean...
AAACAAACCACAATTAGTTATATTTGACTTTTTAATTAATTCAATATAACATAATTTAAAACTTATTTATAGAAATTAAAAGTAATGGCTGTACCTAAAAAACGAACTTCAAAATCGAAAAAGAATGCTCGTAAAGCAAATTGGAAAAGAAAAGGCTATAAAGCAGCTCAAAAGTCTCTATCTTTGGCCAAATCAATGTTACGAGGCAAAACAACTAGTTTTGTATATAGTGTATACGTTGAAGAAAACGAATAAATCTTTAAATTTTATTTAAAGATTTATTCAAAATAGATTTAACGATTTAAAAAATTTATTGAAAACAATCTCACGGGTGTGGCGGAATTGGTAGACGCGCTAGATTTAGGTCCTAGTAACTTTGGTTATGAGAGTTCGAGTCTCTCCATCCGTAATTAATTTAACTTTAGCTTTAAATAAAAAAATGCTTCCTTTTACTTTACAACAACTTCGAATATTAAAAGCTGTGGCTACAGAAAAGAATTTCACAAAAGCCGCTGACGTTTTATATCTTTCTCAACCCTCTTTAAGCAAACAAATTAAAACATTGGAAAAAAATCTTGATACATTGTTAATTAATCGAGATCGAAACAAAATTTCTTTAACTGAAAGTGGCAAAGTTCTCTTACAATATTCAGAAAGAATATTAGCATTATGTGAAGAAAGTTGCCGAGCACTTGTTGACCTAAAAAATGGAGACAGAGGTAATTTAACGGTTGGTGCAAGTCAAACTATTGGTACATATCTAATGCCTCGAATATTAGCTTTATTCGCTCATAATTATCCTCAAATTGATTTAAAAGTTCAAGTAAATTCAACTCGTATAATTGCCAAAAATATTATAAATCGTGAAATAGATATTGCCGTTGTTGGAGGTGAAATATCTGACGATTTAAAAAAAAATCTTACTATTCAACCTTTTGTTTATGATGAACTTAGTTTAATTATTTCAAAATCTCATCCTTTTGCTAGAAAGACTACAATTAACAAAGAAGATTTATATTGTTTAGATTTTATAACATTAAATTCTAACTCTACAATAAAAAAATTTATTGATAATACTTTGATTCAAAACCAAATTGAAACTAAACAATTAAAAACTATTTTACAATTAAATTCAATTGAAAGTATTAAAACGGCTGTTAGTTTAGGGTTGGGGGCTGCATTTGTATCTTCTTCAGCTATTGAGAAAGAGATTCAACTTAAAACTATTGCAATTATAAAAATTGAAAATATTAAAATTAATCGGAAACTGTCTATAATTAGCAATCCAGAATGTTATAAATCAAAAGCTTTTGAGTTTTTCTATAATGAACTAGACAGATTAAAAAATAAAATTGAAAATTAAAATTTATTTATATAAAGTTGACTATTTTAAAAAAAATTTAGTAGTATATTAATAAATAAAAATAAGTTAATTTATACTATGAAATATGCAATTGTCGAAATAAGTGGAAGACAATTTTGGATCGAAAAGGGAAAATATTACGATTTTAATCGGATTTCAACCGAATTAGGAAAACAAATTACTTTAAATCGCGTTTTATTATTAAATAATGAAGGTGCTATTTCAATTGGAAAACCTTATCTAGAAAGTGTAAAAATAAAAGGAAAAATTTTAGAGCACTTACGAGGTAAAAAAACTATTGTTTATAAAATGAGACCAAAGAAAAAAACTCGTAAAAAACAAGGACATCGTCAAGAGTTAACCCGAGTTTTTATTGAAGATATTATTATGAATTAATTTATTAGGAGTTAAAAACTATGGCACATAAAAAAGGTGCAGGAAGTACGAAGAATGGTCGTGATTCAAATGCAAAAAGATTAGGTGTAAAAAGATTTGGAGGTGAAAAAGTTCGAGCAGGAAATATTTTAGTTCGACAACGAGGCATGAAATTTAAACCCGGTACAAATGTTGGATGTGGGAAAGACTTTACATTATTTGCATTGACTGATGGAACTCTTCATTTCGATTACAAAGAAGGAAAACAAAAACGTATTAACGTCATTGTGTAAAAACATTAAAACAATTTTTCAATGCGAAAAAACAGATTTCAAACTAATTCTTTTATAAAGAAATATCAAAATTTAATTAATCAAATAAATAATCTTGAAGAAAGTTTAAAAGTATTGAGTGATAGTGAACTACGTGCCAAAAATTTTAAGTTAAAAAAACGATTTGAAGAAAATCAAAATTTAGACCCCTTAATTGCCGAATCATTCGCTTTAACACGAGAAGCAAGTTTACGTACTGTGGGTTTAAGACACTTTGATGTTCAATTAATAGGTGGATTAGTTTTAAACAATCAAAAAATTGCAGAAATGAAAACAGGTGAAGGAAAAACATTAGTTGCAACATTACCTGCGTGTTTGAATGCCTTAACTAACAAAGGAGTTCATATAGTAACTGTAAATGATTATTTAGCTAGTCGCGATCAAGTGTCTATGGGTCAAATCTATCGGTTTCTAGGATTAGATACAGGTTTAATTCAAGATGATATGTCAGCTTCAGAACGAAAAAAGAATTACAAAGCTGATATAACATATGTTACCAATTATGAGCTGACGTTTGATTTTTTACGTGATAATATGGCATTAAATCTAACAGATGTCGTTTTAAGACCTTTTAACTATTGTATTATCGACGAAGTCGATTCGATTTTAATTGATGAAGCGCAAACTCCGTTAATTCTTTCAAATAATATTGAAACACCCGTTGATAAATATTTAATTGCATCAGAAATTACAGATTATTTAGAATTAGATATTCATTATAAAGTTGACGAAAAAAATAAGAATATTATTTTAACAGAACAGGGTAGTAAACAAATTGAACAGATCTTACGAATTCAAGATTTGTATGACCCACGTGATCCTTGGATTCCATATGTCATTAATGCAATTAAAGCAAATGCTTTATTCTTTAATAATGTTCATTACATTGTTCAAAATAATCGAATTATAATTGTCGATGAATTTACTGGACGTATTATGCCTGATCGTCGTTGGGGAGATGGGTTACATCAAGCCATTGAATCAAAAGAGAAGTTACCGATTCGAGAAAAAACAGAAACTGTCGCAGCAATTACATATCAAAATTTCTTCCTGTTATATCCAAAATTAGCCGGAATGACTGGTACGGGAAAAACTGCAGAAATAGAATTTGAAAAAATATATAACTTATCAGTAGAAGAAATTCCAACCGCTCGGCCTACTCTTCGCAAAGATTTACCCGATTTAATTTATAAAGACCAATTTTCAAAATGGAACGCAATTGCGAAAACCTGTAATCAAATTTCGTCAACTGGTCAACCTATTCTAATTGGAACAACAACAGTCGAAAAATCCGAAATGTTAGCTCAGTTATTGAATGAATATAAATTATCATATCAAATTTTAAATGCGAAACCGGAAAATGTTCGACGTGAATCGGAAATTGTTGCCCAAGCTGGAGAAAAAGGCACTATTACGATTGCAACCAATATGGCAGGACGAGGAACGGATATTATATTGGGTGGAAATATCAATTTTAAAATTCAGAAAAATTTATATGATATTTTAACACTATCTAAAAATTATATCTTTTCTAAAAAAACCAATATATTTCAGTCTGCAATAAAAAATAAATTAAACGGTAATTCTCAAAAATTTTTAAGTGTTCTATTATCGTTATTAACCAATAAAGATTTTTTAAAATTGTCCGATATTGATATTTTACGACTTTTACGTGAAAATGATAGAGTTTCAATTCCGACTAGTTCTTATCAATCTTCAATTCGATTTTTAATTACTGAATTAGCAGCACATTATAAAAAGGATCAAGTACAAGAAAATAAAATTGTTAAAAATCTTGGTGGATTATATATAATCGGAACTGAAAGAAATGATTCGAGACGAGTCGATAATCAATTACGGGGTCGTTGTGGTCGTCAAGGTGACCCAGGAACATCAAGATTCTTTTTAAGTTTAGAGGACAATTTGTTACGTCTTTTTGGAGGCCCAAAAATTCAAACTTTTATGCAAACACAAATGGTGGATGATTCACCATTAGAATCAAACTTTTTAACAAAAAGTTTAGATTCAGCTCAAGAACGAGTTGAAGAACGTGCTTATCAACAAAGAAAAAATTTATTTGATTATGATGATATTTTAAACAAACAACGAAATATTATTTACTTTGAAAGACAACAAATTTTAAAAAGTGCTTCAACTCAAAAAAACATTCTCGCTTATGGAGAACAAGTTATAGCAGATATAATCTTGGAATTAAAGAGAGATAAATCTCTTAACCAGCAAATAATTTTATTATTGGAAAATTTATTTGGTGCAAATTTATCATTAAAATATAGTAATAATTCAAAATTATTAATTGACGAATTTAGTTTATATGAATTAAAAACATATTTGTTTAACGAATTCTGGTTAACTTATCAATCAAAAATGAATGAATTAGCTGTTTATGGAGACGGGATTTGTGAAAATTTTGAACGAAGTATTATGTTAATAAATATTGATAGAATTTGGCGTGAACATTTACAAAAAATGACGCTGTTAAGAGAAGCTGTTGGATGGAGAGGTTATGGACAACGAAACCCACTATACGAATATAAGCAAGATGCGTATTATATGTTTGAAACTCGTAAAGAAGTTTTACGACATTTAATAATTTATGATTTATTACGTTCATCTATTTTATAAAAAAAATTATTATTAATTTCATTTAACTATGTCAAAACATACACTTTCAAATAAAAGTCGTTATTCAATCTTAAAATTATCAGGTTTTAGAGCACGAACAGCAACAGCTCAAGGTCGAAAAACATTAAAAAATCGACGTAAAAAGGGAAGAAAAAGATTAGCAATCCGTGGTTAAAGCTTTTTTGATTATTAGAGTAAGTTATTTTAATTACTCTAATAATAAATCATTTTTTATTTTAAATTAATATAATATTAACTTAGTAGACTAATTTTTTGAATACATATATTAATTATGAAATTTACTAGTGAATTAGCTCTTTTTTTAAAAGCTCGCTATCCAATAATTTATATTAATACAATTGAAGAAGACAGAGTAGAATATGTCATTCGTAAAAATATAAAAACAAATTTAAACCGAAGCATTTACAGCTGGGATTTTGTTGATGGTTATACTAATAATCCTAACAATCAAGGATTTGCAAAACGAAATCCGTTACAAGCTTTAGAATTAGTTGAGCGATTAAATGCCGAAACACCCGCTTTATTTTTATTAAAAGATTTTAATAGATTTTTAAACGATCTTTCAATATCACGCAAGTTGCGGAATATTAGTAGGATTTTAAAATTACAACCAAAAACGATTGTTATAATAGGTTCCGATTTAGTAATACCTAAAGAATTACAAGAATTGATAACCGTATTAGAATTTCAGTTGCCTTTAGAAGATGAAATAGGTCAAGAATTAAAACGTTTAATAAAATCTTTAAATATTAATGTTGAACCCGAACTATTTGAAAATTTAACACGAGCGTGTCAAGGTTTATCATTAGAACGAATACGTAGAGTATTATCTAAAATTATTGCAACTTATAAAACAATTGATAAAAATAGTATTGCTATTTTATTAAGTGAAAAAAAACAAATCATAAGTCAAACGGAAATTCTCGAGTATTGTTCGGTTAATGAAAAAATTACAAATCTGGGAGGATTAAATAATTTAAAAGATTGGTTAAATAAAAGAAAAACAGCGTTTAGTCTTCAAGCTTCAAATTATGGATTACCAACACCTCGAGGATTATTATTAATCGGAATTCAAGGTACTGGTAAATCACTGACAGCAAAAGCTATCGCGAATGACTGGCAATTACCTCTATTAAAATTAGATGTCGGAAAATTGTTTGGTGGAATTGTAGGTGAATCGGAATCTAGATTACGACAAATGATTAATGTTGCAGAAACAATTTCGCCTTGTATTTTATGGATTGACGAAATTGATAAAGCATTTACAAATACCGAAAGCAAAGGTGATAGTGGAACGAGTAATCGTGTATTAGCGACATTTATAAGTTGGTTATCTGAAAAGACAAAACCAGTTTTTGTAATTTCAACAGCAAATAATATCGATTTATTGCCTTTAGAAATTATTCGAAAAGGACGATTTGATGAAATTTTTTTTTTAGATTTACCAAAAACAGAGGAACGGGAAGAAATTTTCAAAATTCATCTTCAAGAATTTAGACCGAATAGTTGGGAATCGTTTGATTATTCAAAATTAGCTAAATTGTCTGAATCATTTTCAGGTGCTGAAATCAAACAAAGTATTATTGAAGGTATGTATCATGCTTTTTACGAAGAACGTGAGTTTACAACAGAAGATATTTGTCTCGCATTAAAAGAATTAATTCCATTGGCTAATTTAGAAAATAATCAAATGATTAAATTACAAAATTGGGCTTCATCAGGTCAAATTCGATTAGCTTCTTCACAACATCTATATATTTAAAATATCCTATCTGATGAAACAAAAATTTTTTCGAGTCTTAGCAGATTTAAGGTTTTCCATTTTTATCCTATTATTAATTAGTTTCTGTAGTATTGCAGGAACAGTCATTGAACAAGACCAATCTATTGAAATTTATAAGCTTAATTACCCATTAACAAATCCTTTATTTGGATTTCTATCTTGGGACTTAATTATTAAATTTGGATTCGATCATGTTTATAAAACATGGTGGTTTCTTACTCTAATTTTTTTATTTGGATGTAGTTTAATGTTGTGTAGTTTCTTACAACAATTACCATCGTTGAAAATTGCACGACGTTGTCAATTTTTCAGAACAACAAACTCATTTTATCGATTAAAAATTTCTACTATCTTAAATAATTTTTCTTTGAATAAGATTTTATCGCGTATAAATAGTCAACAATATTCGGTATTTCAACAAAAAAATATTGCTTACTGTTATAAAGGATTAATTGGACGAATTGCTCCAATTATTGTACATTTTAGTATGATCTTAATTTTATTTGGAACAATAATTGGTTCATTATTTGGTTTTAAGGCGCAAGAAATTGTTCCAAAAACTGAAAGTTTTCATACTCAAAATATTTTAGCAAATGGTCCTTCTAGTATTATTCCAACAACTTCAGGACGTATTAACGATTTTTGGATTACTTATACAAAAACAAAAACGATATCACAATTTTATTCAGATCTTTCAATACTAGATTCAGAAGGAAATGAAAAAGTTAGAAAAACGATTTTTGTGAATTATCCATTAGTTTATGATGGAGTCTATTATTATCAAACCGATTGGAATTTAATTGGATTAAGATTTCAAAATGAAAGTAACCAAACAATTGAATATCCATTAATAAATATTTTTGAAAATCAAGAAAAAGTTTGGTTAACGTGGGTTTCGAATGATGAAATTTCAAAAACAGGATTTATTCTTATAATTGATAATCTTGAAGGATACTGTTCTATTTATAATAATACAGGACAATTTTTAGGAAATCTTGAATTAAATGAAACAGTTAACTTAAACCAACCAATCAGTTTATTGGAAATTATCAGTTCAACTGGTTTACAAATTAAAACAGATCCAGGTATACCATTAATTTACTTAGGATTTTTATTTTTAATGCTTAGTAGCTTAGTTAGTTATGTCACTTATTCTCAAGTTTGGATCATTCAAGAAGATCAAAAACTATTTATTGGTGGTACGACCAATCGAGCAATTTTCGATTTTGAATTAGAATTTTTAAAGTTTGTAAAATAAAAAAAGTTATAAAGTATGGAAACAACATTTAAAACAATAATCAGAATATATTGAATTTTGGACTTTTGATTATTGTTTAAAACTAAATGAATATGTATTACTTTTACAGAACTATTATTAGAATTTTTTGTTTTTTAATTATTTTAATTTTTAAAGAATAGAGATATTGTCCTATATTTATAAAATATCCTACATAAATTTAGCTTATAGCTATTTTATAGATAAATTAAATAAAAAAAATTATAATTAAATCTGATTATAAATATAATTTTGTCTTATAATTATATTTAACAAGTTCAATACTTGGGAAGAATTATAATAATAAAATTTTTTTATGACAGCAACTTTAGAAAGACGTGAAAGCGTTTCAGTTTGGGAACGTTTCTCTGCTTGGATTACTAGTACAGAAAACCGTTTATACATCGGTTGGTTTGGTTGTTTAATGTTCCCTACATTATTAACAGCTACTTCTTGTTACATCATTGCGTTCATCGCAGCTCCTCCAGTTGATATCGATGGTATCCGTGAGCCAGTAGCAGGTTCTTTATTATACGGTAACAACATCATTTCTGGTGCAGTTATCCCTAGTTCAAACGCTATCGGTATGCACTTCTACCCAATTTGGGAAGCTGCTTCAATCGATGAGTGGTTATACAACGGTGGTCCTTACCAATTAATCGTATTACACTTCTTAACTGGTGTAGCTGCTTACATGGGTCGTGAATGGGAATTATCATACCGTTTAGGTATGCGTCCTTGGATCTTCGTAGCATTCTCTGCTCCAGTAGCTGCTGCTTCTGCAGTATTCTTAGTATACCCAATCGGTCAAGGTTCATTCTCTGATGGTATGCCTTTAGGTATTTCTGGTACTTTCAACTTCATGTTAGTATTCCAAGCTGAGCACAACATCTTAATGCACCCATTCCACATGGCTGGTGTTGCTGGTGTATTTGGTGGTTCTTTATTCTCAGCTATGCACGGTTCATTAGTAACTTCTTCTTTAATTCGTGAAACAACTGAAAACGAATCTACTAACGCTGGTTACAAATTCGGTCAAGAAGAAGAAACTTACAACATCGTTGCAGCACACGGTTACTTCGGTCGTTTAATCTTCCAATACGCTTCATTCAACAACTCTCGTGCTTTACACTTCTTCTTAGCTTTATGGCCAGTTTTAGGTATCTGGTTAACTGCTATGGGTGTTAGTACAATGGCGTTCAACTTAAACGGTTTCAACTTCAACCAATCAGTTGTTGATTCTCAAGGTCGTGTTATCAACACATGGGCTGACATCATCAACCGTGCTGATTTAGGTATGGAAGTAATGCACGAACGTAACGCACACAACTTCCCATTAGATTTAGCTTCAGGTGAAGTATTACCAGTTGCTTTAACAGCTCCAGCTGTTAACGGTTAATTCGCTAATCTCTAATTCAAAATTTCTAAACGTTTTTAACGTTTAGAAATTTTACTTTTTTTTATTTTTATTTTACTTAGCTTCAATTTGAGCAAATTTTTGATATTTTCCTATTATTAATTATCTTTTTTATTTATTTTTGAACTTCATTTAATATAAGTATTTCTAAGTTCATTGTTATTCTAATTTTAAAAGAAATCTATAAAAAAATTATCCTCCCCCCACAATTGTGACGATTTCAATTTTATCGTCATTTTCAATTATTATTTGTTTCCAATTCTTTTCATTACAAATTAAGTTGTTATACTCTAAAACTAATAAAGAGTTATTATAATTAAAATAATTGATTAAATCAAAAATCGTTATCCTCTTATTGGTAAAATACTGTTGTTCATTAAGAAAGAAATTAGTGATTTGACTCATAAATTTATTTGAAAAATTTTTTACTAAATAACCTAGACATCTAATTATATTAATTGGTAAAGTATTAGTCAAGACAGTATGGCGGGTGTGGCCAAGTGGTTAAGGCACTGGGTTGTGGTTCCAGCATTCGCCGGTTCAAGTCCGGTCACTCGCCCTTGTTGATATTTTCATATTAAGTACTTTAAAAAATTATTTATACATTAAATCTATTTTTATGTCACGTTATCGCGGACCTAAACTAAAAATTACTAGACGTCTAGGACCATTGCCTGGTTTAACGACTAAGAAGTCAAAAAAATTAAATCGTCCAGGGAAAGATGGAAATTCTTTAGATACGAATAAAAAATTAACGGAATACGGAATTCGATTAGAAGAAAAGCAGAAGTTAAAATTTAATTACGGACTAACAGAAAGTCAATTATTTAGATATGTAAAAGAAGCTAGAAGACGAAAAGGAGTTACTGGTTTAATTTTACTTCAACTTTTGGAAATGAGATTAGATACAATTTGTTTTACTTTAGGTTTTGCCAAAAGTATTACGCAAGCTCGTCAACTAGTAAATCATGGTCATATTACTGTAAATAAAAAAGTTATTAGTATTCCTAGTTTTCAATGTCGACTTAACGATGTAATTAGTGTTAAAGAAAAAAGCACGTCTAAAAATCTAATCAGTAACGGTTTAAAAAATAATCAGGTCAAAGAAATTCCATATAATTTAAAATTTGATGCGGATAAACTAGAAGCAACTGTTTTAGACTATTGTGATCGAGACGATATTCAATTAGAACTTGATGAACTACTTGTTATTGAGTACTATTCTCGTCGATAATTAGAGTAAAAGAAAAAACGTGTTTAAATTTATTAATAAAATCAATAATTAACTTATATATTATGTTAAAATTAAGGTTAAAAAAAATCGGAAGAAAGCGCGCTCCATCATACCGTTTGGTTATTATGGAAAATACAACACGCCGAGATGGACGACCAATTGATGAAGTTGGATATTATGATCCAATCTCAAAAAAGTCTAAATTTGATGAAGATAAGATTAAAAAATGGTTAAGTTATGGTGTTAAACCATCGGTTACTGTTTTTAATTTATTAAAAAAAGCAGAAATTCTATAATAATATTTAAATTTAAAATTTAAATATGTACGTTTGTAACAATGTGAAGTAATTATAATTATAAAATAGATTTATTTAATATTAGAAAATTTATGTCACATTTTACACACATGAAAACCCGTTTTCAAAATCTATTTTATTTAGAAAGAGCTTTAAATAGATTAGATATCGAATATAAACAAGAACAGGGGAAAAATCAGAATTCAACGTTCGCTAATATAAATAATTTAGTTATTCCTCAGTCAAATGGTTATGATGTCGAGTTTTGTTGGAATGGTAAAGAATATGAATTAGTAGTTGATTTAAGTTTTTGGGAACAATCTTATCCTGTTGAAAATTTTATAGATAGAATTGCACAACAATATGCAGGTGAAGTGGTTATTGGTGAAAGTCAAAAAATTGGTTTCCAACCGGTTAAATATCAACAAAATGCTGATGGATCTAATACATTAGTTTTGGAACGATGGAATAATAATAACTAACGTTAGATATAATATTTTAATAATACTTAATAATTTTTATTTAGACTGACGTTTTTTAAATCTTACCAAAACGTATAGAAAACTTTACTTTTAAAGTTTTCTATACGTTTTGGTAAGATTTAAAGAAGTCTTAAATTTTTTTTAGTTTGTCTTCTTTCTAAAGAATCGTGAAGCTTTTCCTGCAATGCTAGATTTCATTTCATCTGTATTATCAGTATCAGAATTTGAATCTAAATTTGAATCTTCGTTTGCAGATGATTCGCTAACTGTAGTTATAGATTGAGTTGTTGTTTCTGAACTATTTTCTAATAAATTTGGATCTACATCACTAAAATCTACTTTAACTTCAAGTTCGTTTGTATACGTTAATAAGGTTCCCTCAACTTTTTTGCGACTTACAATAATTTTAGTATTAGGATATAATGTTTTTGATAAACATTGTTCTGCTAATGTATCTTCTAAATATTTCATAATCGCACGGCGTAAAGGACGAGCACCATAAATTGGATCATACCCTTCATCTGTTAAAAAAGCTTGAACTGCTAGATCAACTATTAGGTTAATTCCTTTTTCTCTTAAACGTTTTTGAACTTGTTTTATCATTAATTCACAAATTTCCCAAATATCAATTCGAGTTAAATGATTAAAAACAATAATTTCGTCAATACGATTTAAAAATTCTGGTCGGAAGAAATTTTTAAGTTCATCGTTAACCAATTTTGTTACTCGCTCAAAAACTTCAGGATCTTTAATTGGTTCTGGAACTGGTTCCCAACCAAGAACTGCATCAGGGGTGATTTTAAAACCACGTTCTCCTTGTTCTGATTTAGGTTTTATACCACTTTCACGTTCAATAATTTTTGCTCCTAAATTCGTAGTCATAATAATCAATGTATTTGTAAAATCAATTACACGACCTTTTGAATCAGTTAATCGACCATCATCTAGAATTTGTAATAATAAATTAAATACATCTGGATGCGCTTTTTCAACCTCATCTAATAAAACAACAGAATATGGTTTTGATCGAACAGCTTCTGTTAACTGGCCACCTTCATTATATCCAACGTAACCTGGTGGAGAACCGATTAATTTTGCTACTGTATGTTTTTCCATATACTCAGACATATCTAACCGGATCATACTTTCTTCACTACTAAACATGTAATCCGATAATGCTTTTGTTAATTCCGTTTTTCCTACACCAGTCGGACCTGCAAAGATAAAACTTGCAATTGGACGATTTGGATTTCTTAAACCAACTCTGGCTCTTCGAATTGCTTTTGAAACAGCAACAACAGCATGTTTTTGACCAATAATTCGTTCATGAATTGTATCTTCCATTTTCAATAATCGCTCTGACTCAGATCCAGTAATTTTTGTAACTGGAATTCCTGTCCAATTTGAAATTACATCTGATACGTCAGTTTCAGTTACCATATCAACATCTCGTCGACTAAATCCACGTGCTTCATTAGTTAACGCAGATTGTTTCATAATACGAATATGAGTTCTAACTTCCATTTCATGATCAAGTAGTTGTTTAGCTGCCTCAAAATCATGTTCTTTAATGCATTCTTCTTTATCTTTAATTGTTTCTTGCAGCTCGTGCATTAAACTTCTTAAACCTAATGGTAAACGACGATTCTCTAGTCTTACACGTGCTCCAGCTTCATCTAAAACATCGATTGCTTTATCTGGTAAATAACGATCCGCAACATATTTATCTGAAAGAATTGCTGCTTGTTCTAGAGCTTTATCATGATAGCTTAATGTATGATGTTGTTCAAATTTTGATCTTAATCCTCTTAATATTTCGATTGTAGTTCCAACACTTGGTTCTTCTACATGAACAGGTTGGAAACGACGTTCTAATGCAGGATCACGTTCAATATATTTACGATATTCATCATTTGTAGTCGCTCCAATACAACGGAATTTTCCACGAGCTAAAGCAGGTTTTAAAATATTTGCAGCATCGACTGCTCCTTCAGCGGCACCTGCTCCAACTAAAGTATGGATTTCATCAATAACAATAATAACTGCAGAATCGTTTTGAGCTTCTTCAACAATTCTTTTTAATCGTTCTTCAAATTCACCACGATACTTAGTACCAGCTAAAATTGATCCAAGATCTAAAGCCATTATCAAACTTCCATCTAAAAAATCTGGAACTTTTTCTGTCAAAATTAACTGTGCCAACCCTTCTGCAACAGCAGTTTTACCTACACCAGGTTCACCAATAAGAACTGGATTATTCTTTGTTCTTCTAGCTAATACCGCAATCACGTCATCAATTTCTTTTTCGCGTCCAATAACTGGATCTAAATTTCCATCGATTGCTTCTTTTGTAATATTTTCTGCATATTCATCTAAAGTTGGTGTTGGGCTACCTTTCTTTTCTCGTTCTAATAAGAATTTTTCAGCTTGGGTTAACGGACGTAAAATTTCTTCTTGCGTTTCTTCAATATAAGTTAATATTAAATTTCGCAATTTTTGTATATCAACATTTAATTTATCTAATGTTCTCATTGCTACTCCATCAGATTCAGCAATAAGTGCTAATAAAATATGTTCTGTTCCAACAAAATTTTGTCCTAAGTCTTTCCCTTCATGAACTGCCATTTCTAACACACGTTTAGCCCTAGGTGTAAAGGGAATTTCAGATGCAACAAATCCAGTCCCACGGCCAATATATAACTCAATTTCTTTACGAGCTTTTTTTAATGTAACTTTAAGTTTCTTTAACGCTCGTGCGCCGATTCCATGTCTTTGACCTATTACGCCAAGTAACAGTTGCTCAGTTCCAACGAAATTATGTCCCATTCGTCTAGCTTCTTCTTGAGACAACATAATAACTTTTATAGCGCCTTCTGTAAATTTTTCAAACATAGAAAAACATCATCAGAGTATTTATTTTAATTCTATTCACTTATGGTTTTATTATACACTAAATTTAACAAATTTTTCTAGAGTGTTTTTTATATTTTTAAAAAGTTTTGAACAAAAAATGTAGTGTTATAAACATAATATAACACATTTTTATGTATAAGAACTCTATTTTTATATATAAAAATGATATAAAAAGTGACTTGACAACTTTTAAACAAATACTGAGTAGAAATTTATTAAGCTTCTACTCAGTATTTTCGAATTATGAGACCCATCCGTAACTATGTAGTCCTTTTCCTAAAAAATTGACTCCTAAATAACAAATCCAAATAACGAAAAATCCTAAACCCCCTAATATAGCAGTTTTTTTACCTTCCCATCCTTTCGTAATCCGAGCATGCAAATAAGTAGCAAAAACTAACCAAGTAATTAATGCCCAGGTCTCTTTTGGATCCCAACTCCAATATGAACCCCATGCTTCATTAGCCCAAACTCCACCAGAAATTATACCAATGGTTAAAAATGGAAATCCTAACCCAATAATTCGATAACTCCAATTATCTAAACTCTGTAATAATTTTAATTTTCCAAGTTCGGAAATTTCATTTGATGAAGAAATAACTTTTGCTTCATAATAATCTAACATTACATTATATAATGGTAATGATGAGCTATTTATTTCTTTAAAATCAATTTCTTTGTAGCGAGAAATAACTAAAAATAAAATACATAATAATGAACCCATTATTAATGTTGCATAACTTACCAACATCATACTTACATGCATCATTAGCCAGTTTGATTGTAAAGCTGGAACTAAGGGGCTTGATTTTTGCATTTCAGGTGAAAGGGTTAAATTTGCAAACCCATTAATTAACAACGTAACAGGAATTAACATTGCTCCAATTAAGCGACTTTTTGTTTTTGTCTCAATGTACAAATAAATTGTTAATAAAGTCCAAGTTAAAAATAATAATGATTCATACAAATTACTAAGAGGAAAATAACCGGCTACAATCCAACGTGAGCAAAGAATAAAAAATAATAGTATATTTGCTGTTAGGGTACTAGCTCGACCTAGTTTGGATAAAACTGATTTTTCATTAAAAAAGGACAAGTTAATCCAATAAATCAACATCGCGAATAATAAAACGCCAAAAACAATATTTGATGAAAAGTTTTGAATTTCATTCCAATCCATGAAATTTCTCCAATAAAGATTTTCTATATAATTACCTTATACTATATTATTGTACTAAAAACCATATAATTATATATTAATTTTTAGAAATTAATTTTATGATAACGGAAAATTAAAATAATAACTTCAAAAAGAATATTAATTTAAATTGACATTAGTTCGCATCTCAAAGTATTATAAATTTAATCTAAATAAAATCATAATATTATGTCGATACTAAGAAAATATGAAATAATGATCCTTTTAACTGAGGAATTTAATGATAGTGAATTAAAAAGTTGGGTGTTTAATTATGCAAAAAATTTAAGAAAATTCAATGTTTGTGATATCTCGGTTATTTCTCGTGGAAAGCATAATTTAGCTTACTCCATTAATAATAAGGCTAAAGGAAATTATATTCAACTTAATTTCTCGAGTATGCCTAAATATATTAACAATTTTTCTAATATTTTAAAAATGGATTCACATGTTCTACGTTTTTTAGTATTTAATAAACAATAAGTGAATGTTAATTTTTTATATACACTATAAATAATTAATTATCTATAGTGTATATAATTTGTGATTTTAATAATCTTATGTTAATATATAAGTAAATACTATATCCTCAGTAGCTCAGTGGTAGAGCAATCGGCTGTTAACCGATTGGTCGTAGGTTCAAGTCCTACCTGGGGAGTATTTACAAACTTGAAGTTATATGAATAAAAATTTTGATAATTTACAAATTGGCGACAAATTCTTTAATTCTCGTTTAATGTTAGGAACTGGAAAATACAAAACAGCAGAAGATGCTATTACTAGTATTGATAGTAGTGAATGTGAAATTGTGACTGTTGCTATAAGACGTCTTCCAACTAATCTAAAAAATGACACAACGAGTTTTTTAAATAATTTAGATTGGAATAAATTATGGTTATTGCCAAATACAGCTGGATCACAAACAGCAGAAGAAGCAATCCGAATGGCATTTTTAGGTCATGAACTTGCCTGTCAAATTGGACAAGAAGATAATTTTTTTGTTAAATTAGAAGTCATTTCTGATCCCAAATATTTATTACCAGATCCAATTGGAACTTTAAAAGCAGCTGAGTTTTTAGTTAAAAAAGGATTTACAGTCTTACCTTATATTAATGCTGATCCGATGTTAGCTTTACATTTGGAGGACCTTGGTTGTGCGACTGTAATGCCTCTTGCATCACCTATTGGATCTGGTCAAGGGTTAAATAATTTATCTAATATTAAAATTATTATTGAGAATGCTAATATTCCTGTAATTATTGATGCGGGAATTGGCACACCGAGTGAAGCAGCAGCTTCAATGGAAGTTGGAGCAGATGGTATTCTATTAAATACTGCTGTTGCCCAATCAAAAAATCCTGCTCAGATGGCATATGCCATGAATTTAGGTGTAAAATCGGGTCGATTAGCTTATTTAGCTGGTCGAATGGAAAAAAAATATTATGCTAATGCAAGCTCACCCTTAAATTATATTAGTAAACTAAATTAAATGTATAAAATAAAAAAGTTCGAATGATTTTTAATCTAAAGTTTATTATTATCTTTTAAAACCCTTAACGATAATAATAATCAAAACTTTATGTTACAATTGGTTTTCTTTCTTGTTTAATGTTTTTTATAATTATTACCTAAATTGAAAATTATGTTCATAAACCAATAAATTTTAATATTTATATCTTATATAAAATCTTATGATTTGAATAAAAAAGAATAAACTCTCATATTACAAAGTAATTGTAATATGAAAGTTCTAAAATTTTAGTATGCTAAACCTAAACTTCTAGTTGTTTCTGCACCTAAATATACGCGGACACTTAAGAAATCTGTAGGACATGCTGTTTCACATCTTTTACATCCGACACAATCTTCGACACGTGGTGAAGAAGCGATTTGTCCTGATTTACAACCATCCCAAGGAACCATTTCTAATACGTCTGTAGGACATGCTCGCACGCATTGTGTACACCCAATGCATGTATCATAAATTTTAACAGTATGAGACATAATTTTTATAATTTTAGTATTTATTATCTTGAATTGTAGTTTATTTTAATGAAAATAAAGTTATTTTTTAAAATAAAAGTTTTATAATTTTATTTTTAATTGCATATTCTAGAAATTAACGTGATAAACGTTGAACTTGTTGAATAGCTAAACGACCTATATTATATAATGCCCATGATGCTGCAACTAATAATGGTAAAGCAATTACAAATAACCGAGTATCCATAAATGATAATCCTTTTTATATATAAATATTTAAATTTAGAGAATAATATTTTTAGAATATATTATTATGTTTTAATATTATATGTGAAAATTTTAATTTATACAAACGTTCTACAAATCAACAAAAATAGTGTGTGAAGTTCTTCAATTAACACTGAATATTTTTGAATCTAATTATCAAAATATAGATTTAACTCATTCAACTAAGTTAATGATTATTTTAACTATAAACTTAAGTAAAGTTTATCAGTCACTTAAATTTGAATTATCATCAACAATAATACATTCAGTAGTTAAAATCATACTTGCAATAGATGTTGCATTTTGTAATCCTGAACGTGTAACTTTTGCTGGATCCACGATTCCTTCTTCATACATATTTCCAAACGTATTTTTAGCTGCATTATAACCAATTTCAAATTCTTGTTGTTGAACTTTTTCAATTATTACTGGACCATTAATACCAGCATTCTCTGCAATTCGACGTAAAGGAGCTAAAATAGCACGTGAAATAATTACTGCACCTACAAGTTCATCTTCTTTTAAATTATTTTTTGACCATGTAACAAGATTTTCCGATAAATGTGCCAACGTTGTACCTCCTCCCGGAACAATTCCTTCTTCAACTGCAGCTCTAGTTGCATTAATAGCATCTTCTAATCGTAATTTTTTATCTTTCATTTCAGTTTCGGTTATAGCCCCGACTTTAATAACAGCAATTCCTCCTGATAATTTAGCAATTCGATCTTGCAATTTTTCTTTTTCGTATGTTGTATCTGCTACATTCGCCTGTTTTCGAAGCTGTTCACATCGAATCTTAATATTATCTAACGTTTGACCGTCGGCTACAATTGTAGTTGTATCCTTATTAACAATGATTCGACGTGCTTCTCCTAACAAATTAAGTTGAATATTATCTAAACTTAGTCCAGCATCTTGTGTAATAACTGTTCCACCAGTTAATATCCCAATATCAGCTAACATCTGTTTTCGTAATTCCCCAAATCCTGGTGCTCGAATGGCAACTACATTTACAATTCCACGTAATTTATTTAATATTAGAGTAGCTAACGCTTCTTTTTCTACATCTTCTGCAATAATAAGAAGTGGTCGTTTTGTTTTCGTAATTTGTTCTAAAACTGGTAATAAATCTTGTTGAACCAACGTAATTCTTTTATCTGTCAGAAGTATATAAGGATTATCATATGAAACTTCCATTTTATCTGTATTAGTGATAAAATAAGGAGAAATAAAACCTTTGTCTAATTTCATTCCTTCGGTAATTTCCAATTCAGTTACAATTCCTTTCCCCTCTTCTAATGAAATTACACCTTCTTTTCCAACTTTCGCTAATGCATCAGCAATAAGTGAACCAATTACATCATCATTTCCAGCAGAAATTGAAGCTACATGTTGAATTGATTGAATATCTTCAACTGGTTGTGCAAATTCATTAATTTGAGTAACTAAATATTGCGCTGCTTTCTCCATTCCTAATTTAATAGAAATTGGATTTGCACCTGCTGCAACATTTTTTAATCCTTCTTTAACCATTGCATAAGCTAAAACTGTTGCTGTTGTTGTTCCATCACCTGCAACATCATTTGTTTTAGACGCAGCTTGACGAATTAATGATACTCCTGTATTTTCAATATGATCGTCTAGACTGATTTCTTTTGCAATCGTAACTCCATCGTTAACAATTTGTGGTGATCCATATGCTTTTTCTAATACTACATTACGACCTTTGGGACCTAATGTTACTGAAACAGCTTCAACCATGACCTCCATTCCTCGTTCTAGAGCACGTCGAGCATTATCTTGATATAAAATTTTTTTAGCCATATTATTTATGAAGTTATATTTAGAATAATACTTTAATTTAATTGTTATTAGGTTTGCAAGCTCAAAATTGAATTTTATTAATTTTTTTGTCTTTACTAAATTTATAAAGTTATAGTATAATTCTAATTTAGGATTATATTTTGGGCTTGTAGCTCAGTGGACTAGAGCACGTGGCTACGAACTACGGTGTCAGGGGTTCGAATCCCTTCTTGCCCAATATTTTATGCTATATAATTTTATTTCTTAGATTTAAGTCTAAGATTTTGGGGTGTCGCCAAGTGGTAAGGCTGCGGACTTTGACTCCGCCATTCGTAGGTTCGAATCCTGCCACCCCAGTTTGATATTTTGATTCTAAAATTTTAAGTAATAAAAAAGTTGTTTTTAATTTTTGTAATCTGCATAATTAGAATTGAAAATAATTACTACAAATCATTAATTTAAAATAATAATAAATTTATGGAAGCGAAAATTCAATTTATAAAAGGTTTGGACGAAAAAGTATTGCCTGATGTTCGTTTGACACGTTCAAGAGATGGAAGTACTGGAACAGCAACTTTTAGATTTAAAAATCCTAATATTTTGGATAAAAATACGGCAAAAGAAGGCGAAATCACAGGCATGTATTTAATTGATAAAGAAGGAATTTTAGAAACACGTGATGTTAATGCCAGATTTCTTAATGGTAAACCTGAGGCAATTGAATCTATTTATATTATGAAAAGTCCAGAGGCCTGGGATCGATTTATGCGCTTTATGGAACGCTATGGAGAAACGAATGGTTTGGTTTTCACTAAAGCAAATTAAAATTAAAATTTAATTCACTTGAAGAAAAAGTTGATTTATTATTAAACT
>Ga0163180_10000643_pt1 | contig 20242 bp, 36 predicted proteins | sample AtlANTMetagenome_2_FD_109647 | JGI IMG/M metagenome (GOLD analysis project Ga0163180, IMG submission 109647) | Marine eukaryotic phytoplankton communities from the Atlantic Ocean - Atlantic ANT 4 Metagenome | ecosystem: Environmental > Aquatic > Marine > Oceanic | place: North Atlantic Ocean...
GATATCGTTTTAGATGGTGAACTTTATAATCACGAACTCAAAGCTGACTTTAATAAGATCACTAGTCTAGTTCGTAAAGTAAAGCCTACTCCAGAAGAAGCTCAAGAATGTCATGAGAAGGTTCAGTATCACATTTATGATTGTTACGATAAGAATAATCCCGATGATATCTTTTCAGTAAGAACATTCTGGTTAGATAAAGAAGAACAACCTGACGAAACATCTTTGAGATTGGTTCCGACTACATGGTGTTCAAATCAGTTGGCTTTAGATAGTTCATACTCTTATTACATTGGTAAAGGATATGAAGGTCAAATGGTTAGGAATGATACACCATATGAAAATAAGAGAAGTAAAAATCTTCTCAAAAGAAAAGAGTTTATAACAGAAGAATTTGAAGTGTTAGAAGTATTAGAAGGCCAAGGTAATTGGCAAGGTTATGCTAAACACTTTGTTTTGACTGATGGTGAAAATACATTTAAGAGTGGTGTTCGAGGGAATCAAGAAACCTTGAAGAAACTTCTAGAACAAGAAGTGAAGCCAACATGGGTGACCTGTCGATATTTCGAAAGGTCAGTAGATAACATACCAAGATTTCCAGTCGTAATAGATTGGGGTAATGGTAAAAGAGAGGATTAATTATGAAAATTATATTGTTTAAAATACTAGTCAGCATTATGTTGATAGACGAAGTAATAGTGCTTGGTCTCATTGCGTTGGGGTTATTATGAGTATGAATATGAAAGAACTGTATGAAAATGAAGCTAACAGAATGAAGTGTCAAGCTGAAGCTATTGATAAACTAGCTGAAGCAGAAGACTTGATGTGGTCAGAAAAAAGACCCTTAGGTTCTAGTTTTAGATCAATAGTTTTATGGACAGGTGTCCATTCACATGGAGGGGTCTCAAGTGATACTTATGGTGTATACATAATTTTCAGAAGAGGTGTACCCATCTATGTTGGAGAAGGAGTTTTAACACAGCGAATAGGTTTAGCTGGTTATCATTATAAAACACTTCTTAATAAAGGTGTACCACCTGATCTGTCGAAAGATAGTTTTATGACAAAGGCTTATGATGATGAACCTGAAACAAAAGATTATGAAGTTTCATATTTTGTTATCGATACAGGTAACAAACAATCAAATAAAAGTACAGGACTAATGATAGAATCTTTCATAGTGAATGAATTTAATTTAGAAGAAACAGGATATAACGGTAAAGGTCAAGTTGATCCATTTGTAATCTATGATGCACCTAAAACACAGAGTAAAACAAAAACAACTAGAGCTAAGAATACTAGTGAAGAAGATATTGTTCAACATATATTAGATTTCAAGAAGTCAGATATGAATAAAACACAGTTTGCTTTAGATAATAATATTGGTAAGTCAACATTTATTAGATGGACTAATGATCCTAGATTTAAAAATGTGGGTTGAAACCGCAGGTACACTTTTGTTATAATAGTTATATAATGAAAAATTTAAATGAAAATAATATGATACTTTTTAAACCCTGTACTGAAAGTAATCAAAGGTCAGGTAGTTCTAAAGTCGGAGAGATTACAGCATCGTTTGCTGATCTTAAAGAAATGTTTGGAGAACCTTTCTTTGAAGGAAAGGGAGATAAAGTAACAACTGAATTCGCTGTTGATTACGAATGGTATGATAATGATGAAGACAGTAAATATGGAGGATTCGTTTTATACGATTGGTATTATGCTAGAGACTTCAATGATGATTACAAACAAATTACTTGGAATATTGGTGGACAAGGTTTTGACGACAGCTATGCTGCGACTTTGGCACTCAAACTTTTTGAGAAAACTGATGTTCGTTATGCTTATGATGATTATGTTTTATGTCACGCCAACTGGCACGAGCTAGATGAACTTGAATAAAATAGAGAGAGGGAAGTCCCGAGTGGTATTTCGTAAATTGGGTTTCGTAATGATATATACTGTAGCTAGTGAAATTTCCCTAAGTGTACTGACTCCCTCTCTCGCCCTTATATAATTATATATGTTGGAGGAAATATGGAACATATACAATATTTTTTAATAGTAGTAGGTGGAGTTGCTTGGACAGCTTTAGTCTGTTGGATGGTATGGTACATATCAATTTTTGACAAACCTGAGGATGATAAATAAATGAATATGGAATACAATAGAGAAGAAGTAGAAAACTCTAAAAGGATATTCAAATCAGCTACTCCGAAATATACATTAGATTGGTATGTTAAATGGATAGCTAGTGTTTTCGTATTATCAGCAATGTCTATTCGAGGGATTGACGGACTGCAACAAACAGATTTAATTTTATCAATCATTGGAATTACACTATGGTTAATAGTATCATTCTTATGGAGAGATAGAGCTTTAATAATTTTAAATGGAGCAGGATTAGTTTTTCTAATAAAAAATCTAATCGAGAGTATACTATGAAAAGATATCAAGCAATAGTATTAGCCACAATAGCTGGTACTTTAATTTACTACAACTATTCTATTAAGGATACTGTAGATGAAATTCAAGACACGATAGAAGAAACAAATGAAATTGTTCAAGAGATAACAAGAACTATTCACAATACACCTTATGATCTCACTAATGATTATCATTGTTTAGCTTCTAACATTTATTGGGAGTCACGCAATCAATCACTAGGTGGTAAGGTCGCTGTGGGTCAAGTTGTTCTGAACAGAGTTGACAGTACAAGATTCCCTGATACAATATGTAATGTGGTTACACAAACAAAATATTATCCTAGTGGTGGTATCAATCTTCACGATTGTCAATTCAGTTGGTATTGTGACGGTAAATCAGATATACCTCTAGAGAACGAAAAACACATATATGAGGAATCATTCATGTTAGCTGTTAAACTTCTTGAGGAGCGTCCTATGGACTTTACAGAGGGTGCTGTTCACTATCATAGCGATAGGGTTTATCCTTATTGGGCAGACTCTATGGTACAGACAACTAGAATAGACAATCATATATTTTATAAAAGGAAATAAATTATGGGTTATATAAATTTGGGTTCATCAATGAGATATGGACCAAGTGGTAAGAGAAGAAAAACAACAGCGTGGAATACAAAAAAGAAAACTCCACCAGTGAGAACAGAATACAAACAAAGTTTAGAGAGTAAACAAAGAATGGATGCTATTAGAGAATACAACGAGAAGTATCCTTCATTGGTATCATCATCAGGTCATACACCTACTAAATATGATGATTCTTATAAACAAGAAGTGTCTAAGAACTATACTGTAGCGATTGGTTATAATAAAGGTGCTTATCAAGTTATTCCGAATACAGAAATTAAAGACATTGGAAAATAAAATTATTATATATAATTAGTATGGCAGGTAAAAGAAAAAAAGTTAAATCAACTAAAGCTTCTAGAAAAACACTAGACCAAATACACTATGGTGATGAACCTAGTGGTGAATATTTTAAAGAGAAAGACTTACACGCTTTCTTTAATTGGTATAGTTATTCTTATGACAGAGCTAGAGTTAATCAAGTTATCGTAGGTTTCGCTAAAGAACACGGATATAAAAATGCATCTAAGTTTAAATCACTTTTTATACCCACTTCAATAGCAGCTATCATTCGTGGTTTAGAACACGAATTAGATTTTCCAGATCATAAAAACTTTCATTTCTATGGTAAAGGTAAAGCTGGATGGCAAGCTTACTTACATACTGAAATGAGAAAGTATAATAAGAAAGCTGTAGAAATGAAAAAAGAAGATATTGAACCAGTCGTTAAAAAGAAAAGAAAAACTGTTCAAGAAAATATCGACGCGAAAGCGGGTGCACTTCTAGGTGAAGTAGATTATCAAATTGATATATGGGAACATAGTAAGTTCGATATGTACAAATATCTAACTGAAAACAAAGTGTCTTCTGTAGTAGCTTCTAAGATGGGAGAAGAATACAGACCCATGAAAGAAGAACTTGAAGAAGCGTTGGCTGGTACTGATCCACAATTAAAAGAAGCATACTCTTATATGAGTATAACAGAGAAAAGAGGTTTCATAAATTTTGTTAATAAAATAATGACAGACTCAGAAAGATATGCTGAGAATAATAAACCAATTCGTAAACCAAGAAAAGCTAAAGCTATATCAGCTACACAACAAGTTTCAAAATTAAGTTATCTAGAACACGATACAGATAATCAGATTAAATCGATTGACCCTTCTAAGATAGTTGGTTCCAAACAACTGTGGTTATATAACAGTAAGACGAATGAGATTATTCAGTATGTTCAATCTGATAGAGGTGGATTAGGTGTTAAGGGTACTACAATTCAAAACTTTGATTCTAAACTATCTAGTAGTAAAAAACTTGGTGTGAAAACAAAACATTTTATTGATCGTATTTTAGACGCAGGTTCTATTGTACTAAATAAAGTTATGAATGAAATAAATTCAAAGGCTAGTAGTGTTACTGGTCGAGTAAATAATAATATGATAATATTAAAGGTGGATTAAATAATGGCAATCGATTATTCAAAACTAACGAATGACGCATCAGCAGCTGAAATACTAGAAGCGGCGTCTAAGTTAAAATCAAAAAAAGAAAAAATAGAACTTCTACAGAAGTATGGTCAAAGAGCTGACTTCATGTATATACTTAGAGGTGCTTACGCTAATAACATAGAATGGTTAGTTCCAGACGGTCCTTTACCAGAAGGTGTTGTACCATCAGCAGCTGTATCAGTAGACACAGCAGAAGATAGATTGATTAGAGCATACAGAAATTTTCAGTATCTAGTCAAAGGTGGACCAGAAGTAAAACAATCTAAGAGAGAAGAAATCTATTTAAATATGTATAGATCACTTTACAATTCTGAAGCGAATCTTTTACATTCTATTGTAAACAAAAAATTACCATACAAAGGAATAACTAAAGCTCTAGTAGCAGAAGCTTTTCCTCAAGTTTGGCCAAAAGAAGATAAAGCAAAGTCATAAATACTTACATGACAAATAAATTAGGATTAACAGACGAAGAACGAGTTATCTTTTATACAGATACTAGTAGTAAGAAACATGCTGGTGAAGTAAGAAGATATGACCCTATACTTGGATCAGCTGTTGTTCGTGATCCTATGTTAAATAAACAAATAGAATTTTTGTGGAACTCTAGTACTTCCAAATGGGTAGGTACTGGAGAGAATGCTGGATATGAAGCGTTGATAGATTTATCTCTATATCAAACGCCAATCACTAAACAAACAGATAGTGAAGTACCAGCTAAAGCTACAAGTGTGTCCAGATTTCCAACATAGATTATGAGTGTGGGTGAGTTTACCCGACAAGGTATACATTATGTTGTTTAATTTGAAATAAGGAGGTGATTAGTAGTCGTTATGAATAAGGATAATACATCAACCAATTTCAAAAAGGAGGACACAAAAGAATTGACTTGACCATATGGCAAAGTCATGAGATAATTAATATAAGTCGAGTAGATTGTGTAAGTCAATCCGCGTTTTAGAGGAGCATCAATCTACTCAACTTTTTTGTAATGATAACCATTTATATTATAACAGGAGAAAAAAATGGAAACTAAAGTAGTAACAGTTCAAGACCTAGCAAGTGTTGTTTCAATCATAGATGTATGCTCAGCTAGAGGTGCGTTTAAGGGTGAAGAACTTTCTGGTGTCGGAAGACTGAGAGAAACTTTTCTTGCTGAAGTGAGAGAGCAACAAGGTGAAGCAGAGGCTCCAGAAGCAGTTGATACACCAGTTCAAACCGAAGAAGAAGATAACTCTAATTCATAAGCTTATAAGTTAGAGGGATTAACTTCCCTCTTTCTTTTTTCATTAATAGAATACAATGCCAATAAAATTTAAACCATCAGCGACAGTAAGAAATAGACAATCAGGTCAAATAGTGACTGAACACTATTATATTAAATGTATGTCAAAAGATGAATTGTTTAAAGAACTGAATAACGATAGTGTTAAACCTAAAGTTAAAAATAAAATCAGAAATGAATTGGCTCGTAGAAAGATTAATATTCAATGGATACCTAAAGAAGCATGACAGAATATAACGATTTCGGGTTTACAGCTGTAGACCAAGAAGAACTAAAAACAAAGACAGGTGAAGATGCTACTGTAGGTAAAGAAGTAGCAGAACAACTTAAAGCTGTAGCTAAGTCCTCAGCCGGACAAGCTAACTCAGCTCAGATAGAAGAACTAGATTCTAAAGTAGACTTACTATCTAAACTAGTCTCTAAATCACTAAACGAATTAGATGATCATAAAGAGAACTTATCAACTATTGATTCTAACAAAGAGTTAGATTATAAAGATAGATTGATCGAATGTGAAAAACTTATTCTACCATTACTACAGAACTTAATGAAGAATGAAGATAAAGAATACATCTATTGGCCCAATCGAAAAGCCATTATCCAACAACAAATTGACAGATTACAAAAAATTACACAAAAAACTTGAAACCACTAGTACACTTTTGATATACTAGTTTACATTATGACAACTTTTACATTTTTAGAATACTCATCATATATAATCTTACTTGGAATAGCTATGTGGCAGTCACATAAGTTAGGAGAAAAGTCTGGTTCAATTTATATGTTGAGTTATCTCAGAGAAAATACTTATGAAGATTCTAATGGTCTTAAAGTTCCATTTCTAAATGATACAGGTTATAATCGTTTTATGTCTCACATGAGAAAGGAAAAAGAATTACAAGACAATGGCTGATTTTAATATTGAAGGAAATGTGGGTGATGTGTTTATTCGTATCACTAATAAAGGTGAAGTACAACTTATCTTTGGTGAAGATGATGATACTCTTTATCGTGAAGTAGAATGGGATACACATGAGATATATAAGACAGCTGTACAGTTCGCTTTGATGTTAGATAGTCATATTAGAAACGCGAAAGCGTTAGATGATTTAATAGTACATTCAACAACAGGTAGTATACCTGCTGAGTTGTTAAATAGTAATCTCGGATTACCAATCATATTGAGTGGTATTGATGATTATGAAGTCAAGGACTTGACAAAAGAAGAACCTGTAGAAGATAACACTACAGATTTGGATAAATTAGATAATGTTATACAATTTAAAAGGAAAGATGATGAAGACAAGTGAAGTTATTCTCAATGTATGTGAGAACAACATAGAAAATACATATAGAGGTAAGAAAAGAGGTTATTATGATCCGTCTCCTGTAGAAGTATTTTTTACTAGAGTAGGACAAGAGATATTTAAGTTTACAGATAATAATCAACATAAGACTCTAATGACAGATGAAGATTGGATTACTCATTGTGATACAGCGAACAAGTGTGTAAGATTTGGAACTTTATATGGACCGAAAGGTTTAGATGATTTCAAAAAAGAAGAATTAGAAATAGTTAGAAAATTTGTGGAGACAAAAAAGAAATGGATTTAGAGAACGAAATCAAAATACTTCAAGACAATATTAAAGAGTTACAAGGTCAACTAGCTCAAGCACATCAAAGAATAGGTGAACTTGTATCAGAGAAGTCTGCGAGTAATGAAGAAGTTGTTAAACAAAAACAATTCATTCAAGAAATAACTAATGAACTTAAGAAGGTCAATAGTCAAGCTGAACAAAAGATAAAAGACAAAATGGATAATATACCTGATGTCATGGATTCAAAACAAATATTAAAAGGATAATATGGGACGAGCATGGAGAAAAAAAGGGTTAACTAAGAGAAGACTTAGAGCTCTAGATACATTAATGAGATATGAACCTCAGTCTAAACAACAAATGAAAGAGATTGATATATTAATTGAAAGGACAAAGAATGCCAACTTATGATTTTCTAAATACAGAAACTAATGAAGTTGAAGAACACTTCATGACTATCTCTGGTAAAGAACAATTTCTAAAAGACAATCCTCACATGCAACAACACTATACTAAAGTACCTAGTATTGTAAGAAGTAGTGGTACAACAAATGTAGACAATCACGGATTCAAAGAAGTATTACAGAAAGTCGGTGAAGCACATCCGTTTGGATCAGTAGCTGATGAACACACTAGAAAGACTGGTAAAGAAGTTAAGACTAGAGAGATAGTAAAGAAACACGCTAAGAAACAAGCTGATCAAAAAACACGAATTAAATAATGGAGAACAAATGAAATTTAATCACTTAGAAGGATATGAGTCTGTTACTCTACCTACAGAAACAATTAATGGTAAGAGATACTATGTAACACCTGATGGAAACAAATATCCGTCAGTCACTACAGTTACAGGTATGCACAGTGCTAAATGGGTAGCTCAATGGAGAAAGAGAGTCGGAGCAGAAGTCGCTGATAAGATTTCTTCACAAGCCGCTGGTCGTGGTTCAAGATATCACTACATGCAAGAAGACTTTTTAAACAATCTAGACATTACAGAGAAGTTAAAGAAAGCTACACCTCTAGATCAAATGATGTTTAATCAGACAAGAGAACTTACAGAAAAAATCGGAGACATTTATATGTTAGAAGGTTCTTTGTATAGTGATGATCTTTGTATAGCAGGTAGAGTTGACTGTATCGCAGAGTTCGCTGGTAAAGTATCTGTAATCGATTTTAAGACTAGTACTAAAGCTAAGTCACCTAGTAAGATAAAGAATTATTTCATGCAAGAGACAGCATACGCTAAGATGTTTGAGGAGAGATATAATGTACCTGTCGAAAGAATAGTTACATTAGTTTCTGTAGAAGAAACAGGACAAGCTCAGTTATTTGTAGAAAACCCAGACAACTGGATTGACCAGTTGCTGAGCCTTCGTAGTCAGTACAAGACTGAATTTGGTTTATAGGAGTAGTGCCTAAGTTATATTATGAATCCACTTACTTACATTGTAAACATGATTATCAAAATAGGTGAAAAACAACCTAATGTGACAAACGCGATCTCAATGAAAGAGGCTGTGGAAGCCTTTACTTCTTCGCCGTGTCTACTCCATGATTGTTTAATATTCATTGGAGTATCCTTTGTTTATAAATAGTTATATAAATGAAAATCTTTTGATTTCCACTTATATTTATAACAATGATATACTTACATTCATAAGAATGATAAAAGATTTAACACAAAAGTAACAATGGCATATAGTAAAGAAGTAGTAGAACGATTTGAAAGCGTACTCAAAAATCCAGAAAAACATTCAGTCGGAAGATTTGATCCTAATGATGATACTGTTATCTCAGGGATGGTAGGTGCTCCTTCTTGTGGTGATGTTATGAAGTTAGATATGAAAATGAATGGTGATGTTATAGAAGATGTTAAGTTCAAAACATATGGTTGTGGTTCAGCAATTGCCTCAAGTACTATGTTTGTAGAAATGTTGAAAGGTAAAACTATAACTGAAGCTAAAGAGATTAAAGATAAAGATATAGCTGAAGCTTTACAACTACCACCGATTAAATTACATTGTAGTGTACTAGCAGAAGAAGCTATACACAAAGCTATAGAGAATTATGACCCAATGATAGGACATAACAACCCACCTAATGAGTAAGGCTGTTATATTGTATGCGTTGTTCATGATAACTCACAATAACTATGGTATTGATGAAAGACAGTATGGTATATTAAGAACATTGAAACAAACAGAAGAATCAATGAATCTAAAAACTTGACACCTGAGCGAATGCTGTTATAATAGATATATGATCTTAACAAAAAAGAAGTTTACTAATTCAGTTGAAGAACTTGTAATATCAAAAAAATTATCATACATAGACGCGATAGTATATTTTTGTCAACAAAATCATTTAGAACCTGATTCAGTAAAAGGATTAATAACACCACCTCTGAAAGAAAAGATTAAAGCCGAAGCAGTAAGCCTTCGATTTCTTAAAGAAGAATCAAACGCGAAGTTACCAATATAAATTATGAGACCACAAAAACAAAAACCTTATCATCAAAGAAAACATTTTAATAAAAAGAAAAAAAGACATGACGGACCACCTCCGTTTGATGTTCTATTAAGACAGTTCAAAAAGAAATGTGAAAGAAAAGGTATTGTAGCAGAAGTTCGTGAAAGACAATACTATGAGAAACCTGCTCAGAAAAAACAGCGTAAGAAAAAAGAAGCAATTCGTAGAGAAAAAATAAATCAATTAAACAACAACACATTAGCGAGACCTAGATTATATTAATGACAAGTCGTGAAGGATTTGACGCTTACTGTTTGTACTTAGCTATTAATAATCATTTTAATACAGAGTCGTATGACTTCTTCAAGTACAATGGTAAAGTACCAGTAAAGTTACCAGCGTTTCTAAAAAGAAATGATAAGTATCATTTCGCTAAGTTAGCTAGAGAACATAGAGATGAACTTAAAGATTTTTTAGTAGCTAATCTTTCTAAACAGAAATACTATGTAAAGAATCTATTAGAAAATGAATGTGTAGATAACTATAAAGAGTTTAAGAAAAGAAAACAGAAATTAACATATACTATTACAGAAGATATGAGATACTTGTATGACAAGTATGACACTTTAGATAACATATTAGAAGTAGAAGGTGGTCAACACCCACCGATTTTAAAAGAATACTTAGGTAAAAATATTAATGCAGAAACTTTTATAGCTTTTAATTTAATGTTTGGTGTCTTTGAAGACTATGATGAATTGATACAAGAACAATTTATTTGGCCTCAACATAAAAAGAAATTAATGAAATTAACACCTTTCATAGAATATGAAAGAACTAAATTAAGATTACTAATGAGAGAGATATGGATACCGCGTACATCATAGGTAATGGACCTTCTAGAAAAGGTTTAGACTTAGATACATTAGATGGAACAATCTTTGGTTGTAACGCGTTGTATAGAGATTACCCAGCTGACTATTTGGTATCGGGTGATTCTACTATCATAAAAGAGATTTGTGAATCTGATTATCCGAAAGATCATAAATGTATCTTTCCAGATTTTGATCCTGTTCCAAAAGAATATAAAGAAATGATTCTTATGGGATTCGATCCTTCGTTTAGTGTTAAAGAATCAGATTTAGACAGACACGATAATGTCTGGATATTTGGACTTCAAGATGATATCTCAGAGATCATGGAAGTTCATGTCATTGGAGTAAATCCAGAATGGCTAATAATGAATATGAAAGGTACAGAAGAAGACCCTAGATTTAGTGTCAACTTCTTTGCTGGAAGTCAAGCTATGGCTCAGGCTTCTATAATGGGTTTTGATGAAGTATGTCTTGTAGGTTTCGATTCAATATGGAATCATCAAGAAGATACTTATCAGAATATCTATGCTGGTACTAATGCCTATAAAAGAGAGAAAGAAACTTCTCGCTTAAGGGTTGGTACTGATGATCCTAACTCACTATTAGGAACTCAAGAAGCACAGATAAAAAAAGTGATTGACAGATTTGAAGATGTCAATTATACTATATATAATGACGGAATTAAAAAACCGTTAACATACGATAGTTTTATATAATGAATAAAGTGGATAAAATAATATAATAATAAAATTGAAATACAAGGAGATAAAATGTCATTCAATGAATTAAAGAGAAGTCGCGGTGGCTTCGATAAACTACAAACCGCACTAGAGTCCGAATCCTCGGAAAAGAAATCTTATGGAGATGATCGTTTCTGGAAACCTGAACTAGATAAATCTGGTAATGGGTATGCAGTACTTCGTTTTCTACCAGCAGCTAATGGAGAAGAACTTCCATGGGTCCAATATTGGGATCATGGTTTTCAAGGTCCTGGTGGTTGGTTGATTGAGAAATCTTTAACTACTCTAGGTAATGATTGTCCGATTTCAGAGTACAATACTCAACTCTGGAATAGTGGCGATGAAGCCCAAAAGGATCAAGCAAGAAAACAAAAACGAAGACTACACTATGTAGCGAATGTTCTTGTTGTCTCGGATCCTACTCACCCTGAACATGAAGGTAAAGTTATGCTTTATCGTTTCGGTAAAAAAATCTTTGAGAAAGTCAAAGATGTAATGCAACCTCAGTTCGAGGACGAGAAACCTATCAATCCATTTGATATGTGGGAAGGTGCAGACTTTAAACTTAAAGTCAGAAAAGTAGATGGATATTGGAACTATGATAAATCAGAGTTCGCAAGTCCTGCTCCTATATCAGAAGATGATTCTGTATTAGAGGGTATCTATAACAAACAACATTCTTTAGCAGAACTAATTGCTCCAGATCAATTCAAATCTTATGATGATCTGAAAGCTCAATTAGATAGAGCTCTAGGGTTGGGTGGTGTAGAAGTATCTACAGCGACAGCAGAAACAATAGCAGATGATAATACATCAGCTTCTTCTGCAACAGCGAAAGAGACACCATGGGCTGATTCACCAGCACCAGTAAGTAATTCAGAAGATAGTAGTGATACCACTATTAGTTATTTTGAAAAACTTGCACAAGACCAGTAAGATTGTTATAAATACTATAACTTAATCAAGTTGAATAAGGGAAGAGCTCTTCGTGTCAGAGCTAGTAACTAACTCAAGTTCAGAGTTAGTGGGACGGTTAAGATTGGGGAATCTTGACATTCAATGAGGAAAGGTATCTATGCGGCAGGAGATATCGGATTAAACAGCGGGAAGCGGGGCTAGTTTTATCACTTTTATTCTATTGGGCTAACGCCATATTACTAGCATTCGAATCTAACGGAGTTGTTCCTGTTGGAACTATATTAGTCTGTTTATTACCTTCATTAACTGTATTGTTATTTTGTTGAACTATTGAACTAGCTCTTTCCATTGTATTACCAGCTTTTCTATCGTCTATATCTTTTTGTCTATCAGCGAACTCTTGAGCTTGTCCTGCTTTCTCAACTTCAAAGGCAGCTTTTTCTTCTTCAACACTTTGTCTCATACCTGAAGCACCGATATCTACAGGATCTAAGTCGTATCTCTCACCTGGTATTAATGCATTGATACCTTTGATAACCATGTTGATACCATTTTCAAGACCTGTCATAACAGTAGCGAAGAGTGATTTTAATCCTAACCATATTGACTTGAATGTGTTACTAATAAATGTTACAGCTTTATCTTTCCATAATACTAACCCATCTAAAGCTATTTTGAAACCTTCTTTGATCATTTCCCATCTGGCCATGATCATATCTTTATTTTCTATGAACTTATCTTTTAAGTACATGACTCCGAAGATTAGAGCAGCTACAGCTAAAGCTATTGCAATTGGTATAGCTAACAATACAAGACCCTTTAAAAGAATAGTCGCCGCTGATGCTAACATACCACCAACGAAAGTAGCTACTGATACAATTAATCTTTTAATCACACCGAACAATTGCATACCCATTTTTTTAAATGCGCCTCCAATATTAACTAGAATTTTCTTGAAACCGGCTCCAGCTTTTTTCAATGTTTGAATAGGATGCATGATTCCATTACCAATAGTTTTAAAAGTCTCTCCTAATTGATTAGTAGTTTCTTTTAAATTCTCCATAGACTTTTCTAGAAATGATTGATCAGGTTCTTCGGGCTTCGCCATGGAGTCTGGAGGTAACTTACCTTCACCTTTATCTTTCTTTAAGAATCCTGGAGTAAACGCTTCTTTAACATTGTCTAGTGTTTTACCAAAATCGAATTCACCATCAGTCATAGCGATCATATTAGAAATTGTTTCACCCAATATACCACTATTTTTAATATTAATTAATAATAAACTACCTAAAGTAGAAGCTATACCTGTAATGATAGCTATTACTGATTTAATACCTGGTGCCTCTGCGATAAGACTAAGACCACCTACTATCTGTTTGAAGTCATCTTTAAGAGCATCACCTAATTTAGTAGCATTACTTTTAAGAACATTTCCTAACTGTTCAAACTTAGTCATCATAGCTATGTCGCGTTTTTTTTGTTCTTCGGCTTCTTTTTCTTTTCTTTTCTCTTCGGCGGCATCGAACTTTTCTTTCTCTGCTATAGCTTTAGCTTCATCTTCTGCAGCCTTAACCATCTCAGTTTTTAATTCATCTGTAGTAAAAGTTGAACCCTCTAGTTTGTCTTGCATAGATTGATCCATAGAATTAATTGTTTCTATAAGACTTTTGTTATGCTTACCGGCTGTACGAGCTTTATATGCTTGTGTTTGTATTTTCGTAAGAATACTATCAGCTATTGCTACTTCGGCCATGTGTTATTCCTAGTTAGGGTTTTGATCACCGTGTTCTTTAGCAGCTGAGTTTACATATAAACCAAACCAAGCAGCTCCTGCACCGACTAAGATACTGATAAGACCTGATTGTTCTATTGAAGGATCAGGTAAATCCATAAACCAGAATGTAGCGAAGTATAATAGATACACATATACACCTAAGAATAATCTAGGTACTATTCTCCATGCATCTACCATCTTAGCAAAGAAGATCCACTTCTGCCATGGGTTCTTTCTATCGTTAGTTGTTAATTCGAATATCTCTTGTTTTAGTTCTCCAATCTCAGAGACCATAGCCATAAACTTTTTAAGATCAATTTCGACCTCATTCCGGTCCATGTCCCCTTGGAATTGTCCACTAGGTTGATTCATTGTTATCTCCTCATTTTGGCTTCTTGAGCCTTTGTTCTTTTTTCTTCATCTTCTAAATATTTCATTAGAAGTTGAACATATACTTCCCTCTCCCAAGGTATCATATTGTCCAGTTCTCTTAAACTGTACTTATGATGTTGCATCAAACCGAAGTTTGTATGAATTAAATTATATAGACTGTCATGAGAGAGGGCTAGCCGAAAAAATTTCCTATCCCAACTAATTCATACGAATTATTTTTCCCACAAGCCACACAATCATAACTTCCATTAATTTTCAATTTTTTGACATTAATAAAGAACGCTTGAATCTTTTCGAACATATCCATAGACATGCTATCTAAGAAACTCATTAGTTCTTTTTCAGAGAAATCATCTCTAGTATGAATCTCATCTCCGTCAATAATCGAATTAATACATTTAGATACAACTTCAAAAATTACTTTAGGATCTTCTGAATTATTTAAGTCTACTGAATTAACTATTTGATAACTCGGAACTCTTAAATCAATACTAATAGTGTCTGTAATTTTAACTACATGATCTATTGTATTTTCAGGTTCTTCTACAATGGTTTGTTCTAATTCTACTGTAACTTTATTAACTTCATTACAATGTTCACATTCCATTTGTACATCAGCTGTTTCACCAACTGATTTAATTCTTAATTGTAAAAATAAATATTCTAAATCAATAGTAGCTAATTCATTAGCCTCTATATCATCACAACATATATTAATCAATCTAATCATTTCACTAATTTGTTCATTAGTGTTTTCTGATTCTTGTGCTACTAATAACACTTTTTGTTCACCAACTAGAAACGGTCTATAAGTGACTGTTTCACCAGATGAAGGTAAGACACAACTATGTTTAGGTGTGTCAAGTACTGGTAACGCCATAATTTATTTCCTCATAATATTATATAACTATTTAGTCCGGGATTTTACCCGAACAACTTATCATTAACTTTTTTATCTAGTTTAGATTGAATCTTTCTTGAGAATTTCTTGAATAAACCACCAAGTAATCCTGAAGGTGAGTTTTCGAATGATGAAGACCAAGTTCTATAATTAAATGTTACATCAAATGTTTGTACTGCTGGGTCATTTGAAAAAGTTATACCTCCAACAACAGAAGGAAAAGCTTCATGTAACTTTACTGTATATATTGGTATATTGTCTACACCTAATTGTGATATAACAACTTCACCATGATAATACTCAGGATATTGAAGATTATAAGCTTCATCATACATAGAACTTTGCCATAGTTCCATCATTTGTCTATCTTCATAAGTTGAATCTAACATAAATGTACAAGTAACATCATTCTCATACTCTACACCTGTAACATATGGTCTATCTGGACCTGTACCATAACCATGTCTAGTAACCTGCATTGTTTTAGAAGGTATATTAATACCTGTGCATCTAAGACCTCTTGATCTAATACCTACCTTTTCATTTCTAATTTCAACACTAAATCTATCTGTTCTAGACATAGCATCTACAGCGGTACTCATGAATCTATTAATGTGCATTAAAATTTACTCCTACTTTCATTCCATACTGTTTCTTTACCGACTTTTCTAAATGATTCTGTTGGTAAGAAGATAGCTATCTCCCAATCAGCTGGTTCTATTAATAATAATGGTGACTGTATATGTCCACTTAAATAATGTTTTAAACAAGGTTTAAAGAATCTCATTCTAGCTGAACTCTTTAATAAGTTGTATGTTATTCTCATCTTTGTTGTTCGATCATACTTATCATTATTTGTTATGTCATATAATTCGTCTAAAAACTGTGCCCTAATTAAAGGGTGTAAATAATGTAAATTAAGTCCATAAAAACCACCTTTGGCTTTTTGAACAGGGATACATAAAGGAAACCTATCGTAATAAGGTAGTGTCTGTTTTGTTTTTGGATCGTATTGAAAGTTGTACATACTTCCATATACTTGTCTTGTTCGTGTCGGACCGTCAGCTATTAAAGCGGCACGGGAGACTTTTCTATTACTTACTGTGGTTCTAAACCACTCCATTGAAGCTTGTGTTCGAGCGGCTATACCAGCTCGGAACGCTTCTTGTTCAAGTTTGTCGAATAGTCTCCCTGCCATTGTATTGTCCTAGAATACTGTTTTAAAATGTAATGATACAGCATCGCCAATCGCGACATGATCATCTTGAACATTAGATTGTATTAATACTCCTAGACTCATTGCATCAGATAAAGCGTATTCAATATTGATACTCTTATCTTTTACACCATCATAATCTCCATAGTGTAAGGTAACATCAGCGAAGTCAATGAATGGGACTTTTAAATCTACCCAATCATAGTCTAACGCGTCATGCATACCTGAAGCATGACCTATACTTAATGCGTCATATCCAAGTACTATATATTTTTCTTCAAAGTTCATAGAATCTTCTTTAGGATATCTGTAAGATATATATCCTACATCCATTGAGAATTTTCCCTTTGATAAACTATAACCACCATAAAGATCAAGTTCGACCTTTGAGTCATTATTAAAATCAATAGAACTTGCACACCCACCGACATAGAACCCTTGGGCTATTGACTGATCGGCACAAGCGTATACAGAGGGTTTACCATCAGATTGTGATACTCCTCTCCACATATAATCCGAACTTATTCCATATTCTCCAGATAACCCACTAAGACTTGGAGCTGAATACTCTCTAGCCTCAGAAGCACCTAAAAACATTATAGAAAAAGTCGATAATAATACTAATATGTTTTTCATATATTACTCCTTATATATTAGTTTTCATGATATAAAATCATAATGTTAATAAAGTATTTATGTCACTTAATAGATGTTTATGTCTTTTTCTGTTAGAATTCTCCAATTCCACTTACGATCTTTACAAAAAGACATAGCTTGAGACCATTTAGCATCATTTACCATATAAGTTTGTACTTCTTTAAGATAACGCTTTGAAGTTCTACCTGTTTTTGTAAGTTTCTTTTTTGGGTTTGGTGGAGAACATTGAGAAAAAGGTTTAACCTCTATTAGTTCTTCTACTATCATATTTTCTTTATTCTTATACTTCATATAGAAGTCTGGAAAGTACCTATGCACACGATTATCTACCGGTGATACATACGGTATAACGATTTCTTCTGAACTCCACTTAAGCACAGAGGGATTATTATCTAGATAAACCATGAATCTTCGCTCTAAAAGAGAACGATAAATAATGTTACTAGGGTTTCCTTTGTACTTATTTGGATTCTTCGGTCTAAACTTTCCTTTATAAGACATAAATAACTATAAAGTATATATGGAATTCAATCAATGGCAATATTAAAAAAACTAAAAAAGGGTGTAAAGAACTATGTAGGTTCTATGTCGGGTGATCTAAACTCAGCTTTAGGTAGTCTAAGTAAGAAACTGGGAAAGGGTGGAAGTTTCTCAAACACATTCGATCAAAGAATATCAGACGGACTTTCTGATCTTCTAACCGGTGCTACAGGTATTAGAACATCTAATATACCAGAAATCTCAGCAGAAGTATTAGCAACTAAAAGTAAAAATAGAGAAGCTAGAGCTCAAGTATTAAATAATGCGATCACCATAACTAGACCTGATAATCATCCTGGTACAAAAGTAAAACTTACATTTCCTGAGAAGTTTGCTCAAGAAGACGGAGCATTCTCAGATGAAGATAATTTAGGAATGAGAAATTATATTCACTTCCGTTCTTTACCATTAAGAAATGGTTCTAACGCTTCAGCCACAGGAGACGCTGGAGATTTATATGATATTTTCTTATATGTACCAGAAGAAATGACAGACTCGACAAACTTATCTTATAAAGATGCTGAGAAAGGACTACTTGAAAGTGTAATGGCTAAATTATTTACATTTGGTGAAGGTACAGATCAAGGTATAATGGATCAGATTGGTCAAAAGACTAAAGAAGTATTTACAGGTGATATAGGAAAAGCCGCTACAGGTAGAGTAGTAAATCCGATGAAATTTAATATGTTTGAAGGTGTAGACTTTAGAAAATTTACTTATAACTTTGTATTGTATCCTAAGAGTGATAAAGAAGCTGAGACTATACAACATATAGCATATGCTTTTAAGAAAGCTTCATTACCTGGTATAGCACCTAACACAGCGGGTAGAGTGTATACATTTCCAAGTGAATGGGCTATTAGATATCATGGACCAATAAAAAGATGGATAGACTTTCCAATGGTTTCAGTTTTAGAGAGTGTTGAAGTAAATCAATCAGTAGCTGGTTCAGTTAGATATATTGACGGTGCACCAGTAGCGACTGAAATTAAATTATCGTTCTTAGAAATATTGACTCTAGATAAAGTAAAATATGATGAAAGAGTTTCAGCTAAGGTTAATGCTGATAACACAAACAGAGAAACTACTCAAGAAGGTGGTACTATTGATGATATCATGGGTAGAAGACCTACAGATGTTAACTTCGGAAACAGATGGAAAGATAGAGCTGGTTTTGATGCTAAACAAAGAGATGGTACATCTGTAGATGACAGAGGTTTAGCTACAAGGTCAACAGACGATTAGGAGTAAGACATGGCACAAGGATTTTTTAAACACATACCTAATATTAACTATGACTTTAAAAGTGATGGAAAGTTTTATCAAGCTAAAGACTTATTTCGTAAAGTATCTGTATGGAGTTATTTGCAAGAAGGTATAGCTGGATATAGTTATTATCGTATTACAGATGGAGAGAGACCTGATGTAACGGCTAGTAAACTCTATAGAGATTCTACATTATATTGGACATTCTTTTTAGTCAATGAAAATTTACAAGACATGAATGATTGGCCGAAGTCTCAACAATACTTACATAGATTTATAAATAGAAAATATTCAGGTACAGTTTTAAACGCTTCAAGTACTACAGACATTGTTTCATTTAATCATAGTACAAATGTCTCAAGTAAATTTCTATCAGGTGAAAAAGTAACTCAGTCTACAACAGGTGCTTATGGTTTTGTAACTAAAGTCGAACCAACACATAATAGAATTATTTTAAATAGTGTAGTTGGCACTTTTGATACGAGTTCAGTTGTAGGTTCAGATTCAGAAAAAACATTTACACCTAGTTCAGTAGTCACAGAAAGAGATGCTGTACATCATTATACAGATTCTAATGATATACCAACTACAGTATCTACAAGTAACACAGCTGTTTCAAATGAAAAATATGAAAGAGATTTAAACGAAGAAAAACATTTAATTAGATATATCGAACCCAAGTATATGGGTGATGTTCTAGATGAGTTTAAAGAAATTATAAGAGATTAATTATGCCAATCGGATTAGATAGTAGTAATCCACTCAGTTATCAATTGGATGTAATGACAATCGTTAACAATGAGGGAGACGGATTTGACATTAGAGATATATTCATAGAATGTAATATCTATGAATCTATACATAGAAACTTCTTATTAGGAGAAGTTGTCGTAACAGATCAAATATCATTCTTAGAGAATGCTAAACTCTTTGGCCAAGAATCAATACGAATAAAATTTAATCAACCAGCTGGTAAACAAGAAAAACCAGATGATCTAGATGGTGTTGATCAAGTATTCAGAATATATAAGATAGAAGAATTAACTAGACTTAA
>Ga0163180_10000644_pt1 | contig 20220 bp, 25 predicted proteins | sample AtlANTMetagenome_2_FD_109647 | JGI IMG/M metagenome (GOLD analysis project Ga0163180, IMG submission 109647) | Marine eukaryotic phytoplankton communities from the Atlantic Ocean - Atlantic ANT 4 Metagenome | ecosystem: Environmental > Aquatic > Marine > Oceanic | place: North Atlantic Ocean...
AATACACATCATTTTGGTTTTGAATCTGCTATTTGGTATTGGCATTTTGTTGATGTTGTGTGGCTTTTTTTATTTATCAATATCTATTGGTGGGGGAATCTTGAACCATATAATTTATCGAGTTCTGTTTTATAAAATTTATGAATGACTACTAACCTTTTAAAAAAAAATGATTTAGGTATTAATGAAATTGTAAAACAAACTGCATTGGCAACGCGAACACGAGCTCGAAACGTATCTTTAAATAAGTTTCGTTGGAATAAAAACTATTTATTAGGATTTGTAGATTCACACTTAGTACATTATCCTACACCAATAGGTTTAACTTATGCTTGGAGTTTTGGTTCTCTGGCAGGTATCTGCTTAGTTATTCAAATTATTTCTGGAATCTTATTATCTACGCATTACACTGCTAATATTGACTTAGCTTTTGCTAGTGTTGAATACATAATGAGAGATGTACCGGGCGGCTGGTTTATTAGATATGTACATGCTAATGGTGCGTCTATGTTTTTCATAGTAGTTTATTCTCATATTTTCCGAGGTTTATATTATGGTTCTTATATGCGTCCTAGACAATTGCTTTGGTGTTCAGGTGTTATTTTATTTTTATTAATTATGGGTACTGCGTTTACCGGATATGTTTTACCTTGGGGTCAAATGAGTTTCTGGGGTGCGACTGTTATTACAAATATGGTTACCGCAATTCCATTCGGAGGACAAGTAATTGTAGAATGGCTTTGGGGTGGATTTACAGTAAACGCACCAACCTTAAGAAGATTTTATAGCGTTCATTTTTTATTGCCTTTTATTATTGCAGGATTAACAATACTTCATTTAGCATTATTACACAAAGACGGATCAAATAATCCAATAGGGTCCGATACTGGTGTAGATGATGTTCCATTTTATCCTTATTATTTTGCTAAAGATTTATTTGCATTTACTGTATTTATTTTGTTTTTTAGTGTATTCGTTTTCTTTTTTCCAAATTTTTTAAATCACCCAGATAATTGTATTCCTGCAGATCCTATGGAAACTCCTAAACACTTAGTTCCAGAGTGGTATTTTTTACCATTTTATGCAATTTTAAGATCAATTCCACATAAAGCCGCTGGAATTCTTGCTATGGGTGGTTCAATTTTAATTATGCTTTTAATTCCTTTTACTTATACTGGTTATATTCGAAATACAACTTACAGACCATTATTTAAAGTTTTCTATTGGTTGTTGGTTGCTGATTTTCTTACTTTAATGTGGGTTGGCCAAGCTCCGATTACTGACCCTTTTATTACATTAGGTCAGTTAGCATCAATATATTACTTTTCATTCTTTTTAATTTTGATTCCTATAATTGGAATTATAGAAACTAATCTTGTTAATTATAAGGTTTAGTTATTCTATATTAAATTTTGTTAAGAAAAATAAATATTTTTGGTTTCTTTTATTAGAAATATAGGTTCGATTCCTGTTCTTAACTAAATGATGATAGAGTTTACAGAATTATTTCAAATATATAATTTGTCAGAGATGTCTCTTTCAGCAGAGCTTTTTCTGAGTTGTTCCATACTCCAATTTACTTTTTATGGTATCAGTACGGCGTATCAACGTAAGAGTGGATTTATTCTTTTAAATAAACAAGTCTATTATATTGGTACATTATTTATTATTTTATCTCTTTTTCTTCTTTTAAATGAAGATTTATTAATTACAAATTCATTAAGCAGTAATAATTTTATTATTAACGATTATTTTAGTTTTTCTGTAAAGTTGATTATTTCTTTAACTTCAATTTTATTTTTATTAACTGTAAATATTTCAGTTCGAGATGAACCAAAGCAAAATAATTTTGAATATTTAGTATTAATTACAATTTCGATTTTAGGTTTATTTTTATTGTGTTCGTCTAATGATTTAATGACAGCTTATCTTTCTATAGAATTACAGAGTGTTGCTTTCTATATAATGTCAGCATTCAAAAGAAATTCTGGTTATTCTATAGAAAGCGGTTTAAAATATTTTATTATTGGATCTTTGTCTTCGGCTTTCTTTCTGTTTGGATCTTCTATTTTATATGGTTGTTTTGGAAGTTTAAATTTTGATGACTTTCAAATGTTTACCTCTTTACTTTTTGTATCTTCTGATGAAGTTTCACAGTTATATGATTCTATTTCAAAAATATTATGTTTGAATGAATTTATTTTTTTTTGTTCTTATAATTTATTTGGTGACAATTTTTTGAATACTTATTTTATAAGTTCTAAAGAAGTTGTAACATACACAAGCGTTTTTCCAATTTCTAATTTTGATGATTTAATTGGCTGGTCTAATAAATTTAATGGTATCAATTCGGTTTCTTCAACGATACCTGAAAGATTGTTAGAATTTTATTTTCAACAAAGTCCAGAAAAAATTGTTTTAAATTCTCAAATATTTTCTATTTCGGAAATAGAATCTAAATATTTTTCTATTTGTCAAAATTTCAATTCTTTTAATTTGTCTTTAATGGATTCAATTTATTTGAATAAAAATTTATCGTTGATTGGTGAGATTTTTAATTGTTATCACGAAGCAGATTCAATTATTTTTGCTAGCATGTCATCACTAAACTTAGATTTCATTTCAATTGGTTTTATGCTGATTTGTGTCAGTTTATTTATTAAACTTTCTATTGCTCCCTTCCATTTTTGGTCATTAGATGTTTACGAAGGATCGCCAAATATCACTACATTTTTTTTTTCTGTGATTCCAAAAATCGGTTTATTTATTTTATTAATGAGATTATGTTATATGAGCTTTTATCAAATTTTATTGATAATTATCAAATTTATTTTTTTTTGTTTTCAGTAACAAGTATTTTTGTAGGTTCATTTGGTGGATTAGAACAGCGAAAATTGAAAACTTTACTAGCGTATAGTTCTATAGGACATACCGGTTACTTGCTCCTTTCATTAAGTACTGGTAACGTTGAAGGATTACAAATGCTGTTTTATTATTTATTCATATACATGTTATCTGGTTTGTGTTTTTGGTCTATTTATTTATTTTTAAAACAAAAAGAGAATTTTTATTTTAATAAATCCAATAAAGAATTAGGAGATTTACTACTATTAAAAGAAGCAAATCCTATGTTGGCTTTAATTTTATCTATTGTTTTATTCTCCATTGCTGGCATTCCCCCAATGGTAGGTTTTTTGGCTAAAGTCGGTATTTTTTCAGTAGTTATAAAGTCTTCTACATATTTGATTGCTGTGCTTAGTATTCTTTTTAGTGTAATATCAACGTTTTATTATATTAGGTTAATTAAAATTTTGTATTTTGAAAATACCATAGTAGGAAGGCTATATTTACCAATTGATACTCAAAAATCATTTTTGATTTCTATTTTATCATTATTGTTAATTATTTTATGCTTAGATCCAACAATAATTTATCTTTTATTCGTTAAAGCTAGTTTATTAATGATTTAAAAAGAAGAATGGCTGAGTGGTTTAAAGCGAAGATCTGCTAAATCTTTGTACATCTTGAGATATACCATGGGTTCGAATCCCATTTCTTCTGGCAATTTAAAAATGTTTTTATATTTAAAACTATTATCTAAAGACAAACAAACATTGAAAAAGTTTACTGATTTTCTTGTTAAATTAGAAATTTTAATACTTAATTTAAAGTGTTTTTCGAAACAAAAAAAAAGAAAATTTATTACGGTTTTAAAATCACCGCATGTAAATAAAACAGCTCAAGAGCAATATGAATTTCGATTTTACAGTAAAGAATTTGTTATAAATTCTTTTAATCCGTTAATTATTTTATATTTTTTGAAAAAAATAAAAACTATAAGTTTTACAGGTATACGATTAGAAATAAAAATTTTATTTTTACCCAGAAATAGAATTAAATCTCTTTTAAACTCAACAAACCCCGATCATGTAACAATAAATACTGTTAAAAAAAAGTCATTAAAGTATATTAAATTATTTGACTGTTATGGCGAAATCTTCTTAAAACATTTTTATTTTTTAAATTTTAGATGAAAATATTTTTCAGTGTATGCATCTTTAGCTCAGTTGGAACAGAGCAACAGCCTTCTAAGCTGATGGTCAAGGGTTCGAATCCTTTAAGATGTTAGTATAGGTTCAAGTTCCTTTTTTTAAAATGTATGTAGTATTAGTTTTTTTATCTTTTATTGGTTTTTGTATAACTGGATTATTCGGTCGATTTATAGGTCCTAAAGGTTCTTCGATAGTTACAACGGGATGTTTAATTCTTACTTTTTTATTATCTCTTTTTGCTTTTTATGAAGTAGGTTTAATGGGTAGTTTTGTTTATTTTAAATTAGCTACATGGGTAAGCTCAGAAGTGTTATTAATAAATTGGGGATTTTTATTTGATAGTTTAACTGTTGTTATGTGTGTCGTAGTGTCTTTTATTTCTTCTTTAGTACATTTATATTCAGTAGAATATATGGGACACGATCCTCATTTACCTAGATTTATGTCTTATTTATCTCTATTCACATTTTTCATGTTAATTTTAGTTACAGCTGATAATTATATTCAAATGTTTTTAGGTTGGGAAGGAATAGGTTTGTGTTCTTATTTATTGATAAATTTTTGGTTTACTAGAGTCCAAGCTAATAAAGCAGCAATCAAAGCTATGATTATTAATAGAATAGGCGACTTTAGTTTGATTATCGGAATTTTAATTATGTTTGTTTATTTTAAATCAGTAGATTATGCGACAGTTGCTTCTTTAACTCCGTTTTTTAAAACTCAAACTGTTAATTTTTTAAATATGGATTTAAATTTGTTAACATTAATTTGTGTTTTTCTATTTTTGGGTGCAGTAGGAAAATCTGCTCAATTAGGTCTTCACACTTGGCTTCCTGATGCCATGGAAGGACCTACCCCTGTTTCGGCACTTATTCATGCAGCTACTCTAGTTACTGCTGGTGTTTTTTTAATTGTTAGAAGCTCGTTTATTTATGAACATACTCTTAATGTTTTAAAATTTGTTTCAGTTTTAGGTGCAATGACAGCATTTTTTGCTTCGAGCGTTGGATTATTACAAAATGATTTAAAACGAGTAATTGCATATTCTACTTGTAGTCAATTAGGGTATATGATATTTTCTTGCGGTCTTTCTGATTATGCGGTTGGAGTTTTTCATTTGGCAAATCATGCGTTTTTTAAAGCATTATTATTTCTAGGTGCAGGTGCTGTTATTCATGCTGTGAATGATGAACAAGATATGAGAAAAATGGGAGGCTTAAAAAATTTAGTTCCTTTTACATATTCGGCAATGACTATAGGTTCATTGGCTTTAATTGGTTTCCCATTTTTAGCAGGTTTCTATTCAAAAGATTTAATTTTGGAATTAGCGTATGGTAGATTTAATACAGTAAGCCACTTTAGTTATTTTTTAGGAACTTTTGGTGCTTTTTTAACAGCTTTTTATTCAACACGATTAGCGTGCTTAACTTTTTTAGTAAAACCAAATGGTTATAGACCTGTAATTGGATTTGCTAAAGAAACTTTTAGCAATATTTTTATTGCTTTATGCTTTTTATCTATTCCCAGTATTTTTATTGGATTTTATTCAAAAGATATGATTGTAGGTGTTGGAAGTCATTTTTTTGGCACGGCTATTTATAATAACCCTAAAATTCTTCATGTTTTTGACGCCGAATTTGTAGAATTTTTTTATAAAATATTACCAGTTACACTTAGTTTGTTTGGTGCTAGTTTATCCTTTTTTTTATATAATTTTCAAAGTTCGATATTATTTTATTTCAAAACATCATATTTTGGTAGAAAAGTCTATACATTTTTGAACAAGAAATGGTTTTTTGATAAAATTTATAATGAAGTTTTTAGTCAATTTTTTTTTAAATTTGGCTATTCTATGAGTTATAAATGTATTGATCGAGCTGCGTTTGAAATTATGGGTCCAACAGGTCTTTCAGGAGTAGCATTAAAAACAGCAAATCAATTACATAAAGCTCAAACAGGTTCATTATATCATTACACTCTAATTATTCTAACTACAATTTCATTAATCTTATGTTTACGACAATTTTGGTTAATGTTTGAATATAATTTAGATTATCGAAATTTAATATTAATTATTGTTGCATTATTTTTTATGTCAACATCAAAAAACAATACTTAAAATGAGTATAGAAAAAATTTTCTTTTTTTGCGATGCTCCAGAGTTTGCGCAATTAAGATTACAAGATCCATCTACAACTACTATGGAAGGACTTTTGGAATTTAATAAACATTTATTATTTGTTATCACTGTTATTGTAATGTTAGTAGCTTGGTTAGTTATTGCTACAATTTCTAATTTTGAAGAATTTAATACTCAAGAAACCCAGAGTTTTTTTCATTCTAATGCTTTAGAAATCGTGTGGACATCTCTACCAGCTCTTACTTTATTAAATCTAGCTTCACCTTCATTTACTTTACTTTATTCTATGGATGAAATAGCAACTCCAGAAATTTCAGTTAAAATTATAGGTCATCAATGGTTTTGGAGTTATGAAATTTCAGATTTTGATACTATGTCAACTTGTATGGATTCTGATAAAACTTTAAAATACACATGTTAATTATTAACTGAAGAAAGTATTAATCAAAAAAATTATTTAGGTTTTTTTAGACTGCTTGAAACAAATAAACGTGTTCTATTACCTTCAAACACACATCTAAGATTATTAGTTACTTCAGTTGATGTTTTACATAGCTGGACAATTCCGTCTTTTGGTGTTAAAGTTGATGCTTGTCCGGGTAGATTAAATCAAGTTAATGTTTTTTTAAAGCGAATTGGTTTATTTTTTGGACAATGTAGTGAGATTTGTGGTGTGAATCATGGATTTATGCCAATAGCACTTTTAGTAGTTCCATCAATCCAATACCATTATTTTGTGGTATCAAAACTGTTTTAATTAAAATAATTTTATTAAAAAAGCTTATAACTCAGTTTGGTTAGAGTGTACGCCTGATAAGCGTAAAGTCAGTAGTTCAAATCTACTTAAGCTTATTATAATAGTTGTTATGGTTTTAAAAAAAGAATTAGTAAAAGAGATTAAAAATTTTACTGTTAATTTTGGTCCTCAACATCCAGCAGCTCATGGTGTTTTAAGACTTGTTTTAGAATTAACAGGAGAAGTTGTAGAACGAGCTGAACCACATATAGGTTTACTTCACAGAGGTACTGAAAAATTAATAGAATATAAAAATTATCTTCAAGCACTACCTTATTTTGATAGGTTAGATTATGTTTCTATGATGGCACAAGAACATACATTTTGTTTAGCTATCGAAAAATTATTAAATTGTAGTATTCCTAAGCGTGCTCAATATATTCGAGTTTTGTTTGCAGAAATTACTCGAATTTTAAATCATTTGTTAGCAGTAGGATGTCATGCTATGGATGTTGGTGCAATGACACCTATGCTATGGGGATTTGAAGAACGAGAAAAATTAATGGAATTTTATGAAAGAGTTTCTGGAGCTAGAATGCATGCAGCCTATTTTCGGCCAGGTGGAGTTCATACAGATTTACCAAAAGGATTATTAACAGATATTTATCTTTTTAAAGAACAATTTAAATTACGAATACTTGAAATTGAGGAAATGCTTACTGAAAATAGAATTTGGAAACAACGACTTGTTGATATTGGAGTAGTTTCTTTAAAACAAGCTCAAGATTGGGGATTTAGTGGTGTTATGCTCAGAGGTTCTGGATTAGAATGGGATTTAAGAAAAAGTCAACCCTATGAAATATATAATGAATTGGAATTTGATATTTTGGCAGGATCACACGGTGATTGCTTTGACAGATATTTGATAAGGATTTTTGAAATGAAACAATCAATTAGAATTATTGAACAATGTTTAGATCAAATTCCATTTGGTAATATAAAAACTGATGATAATAAAATTACTCCGCCTTCAAGATTCGATATAAAACAATCAATGGAATCATTAATTCATCATTTTAAATTTTATACCAATGGAATAACAATTCCTTCAAATGAAACGTATACAGGAACAGAGGCACCAAAAGGTGAATTCGGAGTATATTTAATTTCTAATAATTCAAATAAACCTTATCGATGTAAAATTAAAGCTCCTGGATTTGCTCATTTACAAGGTTTAGAAATGATGTCAAAAGGTCATATGATTGCTGACGTTGTTACTATTATTGGAACACAAGATATTGTGTTTGGAGAAGTGGATAGATAATATGAAATCTTTTAAAAGTATCAATATTTCTTCAGATGGTAGTTTATACGTTTCTTTTCAAAATTCTGTAGAACAAAATTTTGAACAAATTATTTTTAAAAAAAAAGATGACAAAAATTTCAATTTAAATCAAAAAAGAAATAAATATAATATTGATTCAAAGCAATCAATTTTTTACAAAAAAAAATATTTAAATTAATTTTTGGAATATAGCCAAGTGGCAAGGCGCTCGTTTTTGGTACGATTATTCAAAGGTTCGAATCCTTTTATTCCAAAAAATTTTATAAATTAAGAGTTGGATTTTCTTAAAATAATTATATGAATTTAGTTTCTGTGTTTTATTTTCAAAATATTTTGTTTTATACGTCTTTAATTCCGTTGATAGGAATTTTCTTATTAATTTTTATTAATCCTGAAAAAAAAAATTTATTAAAAGTAATTGCTTTACATTTTTCATCTTTGCCTTTTCTAATTTTTTTAGGTATTTGGTCTGGGTTTAAAAAATCAGTTGGAACTTTTCAATTTGTGACAAAAATTTTATGGATTCCAGCATTGAATTTAAATATAACATTAGGTTTAGATGGTATATCTTTATTTTTTTTATTGTTAACAACTTTACTAATACCTCTTTGTTTATTAATCGGTTGGAATAGTATTCATTCTAATTTAAAAGGCTATTTAATCTCATTTTTGATTATTGAATTTTTTTTAATTGGTGTTTTTTGTGTTTTAGATGTTTTATTATTTTACATTTTTTTTGAAAGTATTTTAATTCCTATGTTTTTAGTTGTTGGGATTTGGGGGTCTAGAGAAAGAAAAATGTTGGCAGCATATTATTTTTTTTTATACACACTGTTAGGTTCTGTCATGATGTTGTTATCTATTTTATATATTTATAATCAAGTTGGAAGTACTGATTATGAAGTTTTATTGACTTTTGTATTTTCAGATTTCGAACAAAAAATTTTATGGTTTACATTTTTTTTGGCATTTGCTGCTAAAGTCCCAATGGTGCCTGTTCATTTATGGTTACCTGAAGCTCATGTTGAAGCACCTACAGCAGGTTCTGTTATTCTGGCTGGTGTACTTTTAAAATTAGGTACTTATGGTTTTATTAGGTTTTCGTTACCTTTATTTCCAGAAGCTTCTTTTTATTTTACTCCTTTAGTTTATACCTTGTCATTAATAGGAATTATTTATGCATCACTGACTGCAATAAGGCAAACTGATTTTAAAAGAATTATTGCTTATACTTCCGTTGCACACATGAATGTTGTAATGTTAGGAATTTTTAGTTTTAATAACATTGGTATTGAAGGAGCATTATTACAAAGTTTAAGTCATGGATTTGTTGCTAGTGCTTTATTCGTAATAATTGGAGTGGTGTATGAACGTTATAGAACCAGATTAGTAAAATATTACGGAGGACTTGTTCATACAATGCCCCTTTATGTATCAATTTTTTTATTTTTTACTATGGCAAATATAGGTTTTCCAGGCACTAGTGGCTTCATTGGTGAATTTTTAATATTCACAGGTTCTTTTAAAGTGAATTCTAGTGTAACGTTTTTTGGAGCAACCGGTATGGTCTTAGGAGGTTGTTACGCCTTATGGTTATTCAATAGAATTTCATATGGTAACTTAAAGAGTCAATATATAAAACAAACATTAGATATAAACAAACGAGAATTATTTATTTTTATTCCTCTTATTTTTTATACTTTAATATTAGGGTTAACACCTGATATTTATTTAAACTCAATTCATATGAGTGTAAATAATCTTATAGAAAACATATATTTTTAAACAAAAATGCTTTATTTATTAGAAACAAAATTACCTGAGAATAAATCAGTGTTAATTGGTTTAACTCATATTTATGGAATAGGGGTTAGTACTGGATTAATGATTTGTAAAAAACTAGGATTTTCTACTAATTTAAAAATTAAAGATTTAACTTCTGAACAAATCAAAGAACTATTGCAAATTATTGAAAAACAAAATTTAATTTTAAACAATGAGTTAAAAAAATTTAAATCATTATCTTTAAAAAGATTAATTGTTATAAAATCATACAAAGGAATAAGAAGAGAACGAGGGTTTCCTGTCAGAGGTCAACGAACACATACAAATGCAAAATCTGCTAAAAAGAACAGACGATTTTAAATAAACAAGTTTAAAAATGAATAATTTATTTATTGCTGAAAATCTTAAAATTATATTGAAAACTTTACCTATTTTAAAAATTCAAATTCATCAACGAGAAATTAGTATTATAGTGAAAAGAGATCATTTAATACCTGTTTTACTTTTTCTTAAAAATCATATAAAATATCAATTTAAAATTTTAACTTGTCTTTCAGGAGTGGACTATCCTTCCAATAAGTATCGGTTTAAAATTGTTTATGATCTCTTGAGTGTTCGTTATAATATTCGATTAAGAATAAAGGTTTTAACAACTGAATTAATGCCTATAAAATCATGCGGAGAGCTTTTTCCTGCTGCCAGTTGGTATGAATCAGAAGCCTGGGATATGTTTGGTGTCTTTTTTAGTGATCATGTTAATTTAACTAGACTACTTACTGATTATGGTTTTGAAGGTTATCCTTTAAGAAAAGATTTTCCTTTGAGTGGTTTTGTAGAAGCGAGTTATGATTATAGTAGAAAAAGAGTTACAAATGAAAGAGTTGAATTGAGTCAAGAATATAGAGCTTTTAAATTTACATCTCCTTGGGATAATCTAGAACTAAATTAACACATACAAATGAAAAAAATATTATCAAAAGATAAAAAAAATAGAAAAATATTAAAACAATTAGAATTAAACCATTTTATATTAAAACAAATATCATCCAATAAAAATTTTTTTAAAGCAACAAGATGGAATGCTTTGTATCAGCTTTCAAGTTTACCAAAAGAAAGTTCAAAAACAATTTTATCTAATCGATGTATCAAAACTGTAAATAAAAAAACTTTTAATAAAATTACAAGTTTTTCTAGAATGGTTTTTTTAAAATTAGCTAAAATGGGCCAAATAAGTGGAATGAGAAAATCTACCTGGTAAAATTTTCAACTAATTTTACTTGACTTTTGGTATAAATATGTTTAAAAATATTTTACTTTATCAAATTAGTTATTAAAAGTGTTGTTTCAAAAAATATATAAATATACACATACAGATACATAAAAATATAAAATATTACATATTCGTTACTTAATGGATTTATAGATAAGAAATAATTATAAATAAATAAAAAATATAAAAAAATAAAATTTGGTAATAAAAGAATTAAAATCCATACCTTAATGTTTATTTTAAATTTATTTAAATTTATTTTGTTATAGATATACGTTAAATAAAACATAAATATACTAAAAAGTAAAAAGTAGTAGTTATTAATTTTTAATAAACTCATGGAAAAAACAAAAGTACTTCAAATAATTATTAATTTTATAATGATTTGATTTAACATAATTTTTGATTTTTTGTAAAACTTCCTACAGGGCATAAGTCTATAACATTGCCTGACAGCTCTGATAATAAAACTTTATTTACATAAGTACCAATTTCGCTATCTGAACCTCTCCCAAAAATACCTAATTCTTCAACTCCAGCAATTTCCGCACTAAATCGTACACATCGAGTACAGTGAATACATCGTGTCATAACAGTTTTAACAATCGGACCTAAATTTTTATCAGATACTACACGTTTAAACTTATAAAATCGTCGTTTTGTAAAACCAAAAAATAATGATTGATCTTGTAGATCACATTCACCTCCTTGATCACAAATCGGACAATCTAATGGATGGTTAAGTAATAAAAATTCTAAAACATTTTCTCGAGCTTTTTTTACTAATCCACTGTTATGATAAATTTCGTGATTAAATAAGCTTGTTCCTGCACTAACCGCACAAGAAACTACTGGTTTGTTTAAATTACCCATTTCAACTATACAAATTCTACAATTTCCTGCAATAGATAAATGGTTGTGATAACAATAATGGGGGATAGAAATACCTAGATTTATTAAATAAGCAAGTAATGAAACTTTATTTAAATTTGTTTTTGACATTTTTAATTAATTAGAATTGATTTTTCGTTCATATATACATTTAGAAAATGTAGCTTAATTGGTTAAAGCGCCGACCTGTCACGTCGGAGATTGTGGGTTCAAGTCCCATCTTTTTCGTTTATGTTTTTAGATTTTGATTCATTACTTTAATAGGATCTAAAGCGATATCATCTCTTTGTTCATAAAAAACCGCTAAAAGAGATAAACCAATAGACGATTCTGTAGCAGAAAGAACTAAGATAAATAAAATAAAAATTTTTCCTAAAATATCGTCCAGGTAAAGTGCAAACGTTATAAAACTTAAATTTACAGCTAATAATAATATCTCCAAAGACATAATTGTTTTTAAAATATTTCCTCGATTTAAAATTAAACCAAGCATACCAATATGAAAAAGCACAATAGAAGTACTTAGCAAATAAAAATTTAACTCTATTCCAATCATTTTTGAGTATACCGGGGATCGAACCCGGGACCTGTAGATTAAAAGTCTAATGCTCTACCAGCTGAGCTATATACTCTTTACGAATTGTTTCATTATAGTGCGAACAGTAATAAGAAAACAATCATAAGTGCGAATAATGCAATAGCTTCAGTAAGTGCGAAACCTAAAATTGCCATTTGAAACATTTCGTCTTTAAGAGAAGGGTTTCTAGAAATACCTAGAACTAGTGCACCAAACACAGTACCAATACCTACTCCAGATCCTGCTAATCCAATTGTTGCTAATCCTGCTCCAACGTATTTTGCTGCTTGTAATAACATAAATCAATGTAATTTTGACTTATGCTACTTCGAACAACTAAAAGCAGCTTATTTACTATACTGTAATGTCTTTTAAAGTCGCATCTACAATTTTTAATAAAATTTTTTAGTCAAAAATTTTTGTTTTTAAAGATAACTTATGACTGCCGGCTCTCAAAGCTTCAATTGCAGTATACTTGGGAATTCCACATATTTCAAAGATAGTGGTTCCTCCCTTTACTCTACTAACCCAATGAGTAACATTACCTTTTCCCTTTCCCATTCGAGATTCAGTAGGTTTTGATGTTATAGGTAAATCTGGAAAAACACAAATCCAGATTTTTCCTTTACGATTCATCTTTCTAACTATTGCTTTTCTAGCGGACTCAAGTTGACAAGCATTTATTACTCCTGAACACATTGATTTAAGACCTAATTCACCAAAATGCAGAGTATTCGACTTAAATTCTAGTTTTTTCAATCTACCTTTTCTAGTTTTTTTATATTTTATTTTTTTTGGTTGTAAAAACATTTTTATTTTATTTTTCAATTACCCAAACTTTAATTCCATAACTACCTGTTGAACTGGTTGTTGTTGTTTGATGAAAGTTAATATTTTCCGAAATACGTTGTACTGGTACGTTTCCTATAATTAAAGTTTTTTGTTTTGCTCGAGGAACTCCATTTAAACGACCTTTAATCAATATTTTAATGCCCTTTATTTTTGAAAAGCTGGAACTTAATAAAATAAATAATATTTTTTTTAAAAAAGATAAAAAAAATTTATGTCTTTTATTCAATCGAATTTGATTAGCAATGTATTCACTTAATAAACTAGCTGAATTTCTACTATGAATAAAGTTAAATAACAATTCAATTCCATTTTTAATAAATATTGTGTTTCTAAATCTGCGTAAAAGTTTAAATTTTTTTTTTTTTACTGATTTTAAAAAATTCAAATCTTTATTTAAACAAGAAAAATTAATACGTATTTTTGTTTGATTATTCATAAACAAGCTTAGTATTAAAAAAATCTCATGCAGGATATTTAGTGACATAGAATATTTAAATTTTTGAAGACCTTTTTTTTGAGTAATAAATTTTTTAGTTTTATTTGTATTTAATTTTAAATATTTTAATATTTTATAACATTTTCTATAATCACTAAATTTTAATAAATTATTATTTAATTTTTGATTTGTTTGAATATTGCTTGGGGTTTCATTAATTTTTTTTCTACGTCCGTTTTTAGTTAATAACAGAAAATTCACTTTTTCTAATTTGTTAAGAGAAACAAATTCAGGAGTTACAAAATAAGAAATGTAAACAGTTAGAGTAGAATCATTAAAAAAATATTTATAATCATGCACAATTAACCCTTTTAATCTAAAAAATCTTTGAATATAGTTATTTATTTCCAAATCTTTAAAAATAAATAAAGAGAGTTCACTTTTATTTTTTTCAAAAAATTCTGTTTGCCATTTTTGGTTTATACCTAAACGAAAACTAGTAGGGTTAACTTTTTGTCCCATTATTTTTTTTTCTTTTTTTTAAACTGAAATCTTACTCTTGTAGGAGAAAATTCACCTGCTTTATGACTGATCATTTCGTTGCTTATAGTAATTTTAACAAATTTTTTTCCTGTGTAAACATTAAAAGTTGAACCTACAAGTTTTGATGTTATTTCATGATTTCTTAATAAAATATTTGAGGGATTTTTATTTCTACTATTTATAAAAGGACCTTTCCATTTTACTCGCTTCATTTCTTAGTTTTTTTTTATAATTAATTTATTAGTTGTTTTGCTAGTTTTTCCTCGGTTATTGAATTTTCCCCAGGGAGTTTTTGAACGACCTGATTTTTTACCTTCACCACCTCCATGCGGATGATCTATTGGATTCATAGCTACTCCTCTAACTATAGGTCGTCTGTTCAACCATCTAGATTGACCTGCTTTTGACAATTGAGTCAAAGAGAAAAGATTATTTGACACCTCACCTATACAAGCGAAACACTTTGGAGAAACATAACGCAACTCACCGGAACTTAACTTTAGTATAGCATAATTCTCAGTTTTTTGTTTTATTACAGAAAAAGTTCCTGCGGACCTTGAAATTTGACCTTTTTTTAACTTTTTAACAGACACATTATAAATAGGCGTTCCGATGGGAATTTGTGAAATTGGTAAGGAACTCCCTAAACTTGGGTAAATTTCAGACCCTGATTTAACAATATCACCTACTTTTAAATTTTTTGGAGAGAGCATGTAAAAAAAATTAAAGTTTATAAAATCAAAAACAGCTGCAATATGAGCATTTCTAACAGGATCGTATTCTAAACTAAAAACTATTCCTGTAGAATTTTCTACTCGAAAAAAATCAATTTTTCTATATTTTCGTTTTACTCCTCCACCCTTATGAAAAACTGTGATTTTCCCTGAATGATTACGACCACTAGAATTTTTTAACCCACTAATTTTATTTTTTAATAATGGTTTTTTATTTAAATTTAAACTTTTTTTGTGTAATTTTATTAAATGCCTTCTAGAAGGCGTAACTGGCTTCACTTTCTGTAATTTCATATTTCTATTTTTGCATAAAAAACTAACTATATTTTACTTTTATGAATTTACATAATAATTTTTTAAAGAGCTCTGCTTTATCAAATGCTCTGTTTAATAAACTTTTTAAATCAGTTAATTTAAAAAATAAAAAAAGAAGAAATGACGATAAACAAATTTTCATACAAGAACAGAAACGTTATATAAAAAATTTGATTAATAAAATTGAATTTTTAAAACAATTAAAAAAAAATAACTATAAGAACCTAAATTCAAAAATCAAGAAAAAAAATAATCAAAATTTAATTGTTGCCTACATTATAAACATTAGTTTCAGAAAAGCTAATACTACCATTCATGTTTTAGATACTAATGGCAATGTTAAACTATTTTATTCAGCCGGTTCAACAAATTTATCCGGAAAACAGAAAACAAAACGAAGAATTAGTGTTTCAAAATTAATAACACTGTTAATAAAAAAAGCTACTTTTTTAAAACACAGTCCAATTGCTTTACATTTGAATAATGTTAATTTTTATCGTAATTTAATTGTGAACAAATTGCAACAAACTCTTTATATTAGAGTTATTAAAAGTTTTAATCAATCACCTTATAACGGGTGTAGAAGGAAAAAAATTCGGAGGAAAAAACATACCAAAAAATTCAAATAAAAATTAAAAGTTAATATTTAGGAGAAATGGCTGAGCGGTTTAAAGCGGTAGATTGTAAATCTATTGAGTTTACTCATCGTAGGTTCGAATCCTACTTTCTCCTTTTAAACTTTTTTAAAAAATTTCGAAATATAACGCAGTAGGTAGCGTGTCTGCTTTGGGAGCAGAAAGTCATGTGTTCAAATCACATTATTTCGAAAATATTTTCTTTTTATTAGCTGTTAATACGTAACTAAATTTTAATCGATTATCTAATGTTTTATGGAAATTAAACATATTTTTTTTATAAGAAAAATTTTTCATTCGTTTTAATTGAATAGGTGAATAAATCTTATTATTCAATTTTATTGATATTAAAGAGAAAGAATTATTTAAGCTCTTTAAAATTGAATCGTAATCTAATTGGCTAGTTTTATAATTAAAATCAATGAGTATAATAAATCCATTTATAACTAAGTTAAAATTCTTATATATTGATTTTTTAAGAGTGTTTACCGTAACACTATTTAATGGTTTATGATAATTTAATTTCAATTTTTTTAGATTTTGTTCAATATCAATCCATTTTTTTAAATTAAACTTTGAAGACTGAAAAAGAAAAAAAAAATCTTTTTTTTTTAAATATTTTTTTAGCTTAAAAATTTGATAGTTTTTAAAACTGAAATCCATATTTTATACAATAAATAGGCCTAGTAGGATTCGAACCTACGACAAAACCGTCATGAGCGGTGCATTCTACCAACTGAACTATAAGCCTTTATTATTAAAAAACTTAAACATGTTTTGAAATGAGAATTAGCTTTGGACAAATTATAATTGTACTCATAATAATTGTATTACTTTTCGGAGACTTAAACAATATTAAAAAAAAAATACTAATAATTATTAAAAAAATAAATAAATTTTTTATTGACAAATAAAACAGGAAAAAAGGGATTCGAACTCTTGACCTTCGGTTTTGGAAACCGCTACTCTACCAACTGAGCTATTTTCCTCAAATGATATAATCAAAAAATGATTTCTTATTATAAATATTATTTTGAATTTAAAAATCGATTATTTTTATTATTTTTTACTTGGTTTTCTACTTTATTAATTTCTTATATTTACAAAGAAGAAGTCTTATTCATATTAATAATTCCAATTAATTATTTAAATTCATTAAATAACCAACATTATTCTTTTATATTTACAAATGTTAACGAAATGTTTAATGTCTACATAGAATTGATTTTTTTTGTAGCAAATCAATTTATTATTTTAATGATACTTTATCACACATTAACATTTTTATCTTTTGGATTATATAAATATGAATTTAGTGCTTTTAAAATGACTCTACAATTTTTTTTACTCTCTTGGTTAATTTCTTTGCTTTTGCTCTATAATTTTTTAATCCCCGTGAGTTGGTCTTTTTTTTTGAGCTTTCAGCATTTAGAAACAGATTTTCAACTGGTTTCATTTTTTTTTGAATCTAAAATAATTGAATATTTAGATTATTTCAGAAATTTTTATTATATTTCATTAATGAATTGTCATTTTTTTACAATTTTAATATTTATTTTAATTAATATACAGGAAAAATCAAATAAATTAAAACGTTTTAGAAAACTTTTTTATTTTGTATTTGTATTATTTTCAACGCTAATGACTCCTCCAGATATTATTAGCCAAATGTTTTTAAGTGTGATATTAATTTTAACATACGAATCTTTAATTTTCTTAAAATGCTTAAAGATTAGTTTGGCAACCAATTAAAACTAATTAAAATACCTATAGTCAACATTAAGTAACCAATGCCAAACGGTAAAAAACATTTCCAGCCCAAATGCATTAATTGGTCATATCTATATCTTGGTAAAGTCGCTCGTGTTACAATAAAAAATAGCGCTCCTAGAAGAACTTTTAACGAAAACCAAAAACTGCCTGGAATATATGATAAGGGAACTATATTCATAATGGGAAGCCAACCCCCTAAAAATAATATTGAAGATAATGCTGACATAAGTAACATGTTTGAGTACTCTCCTAGAAAAAATAAAGCGAAAGTCATAGACGAATATTCAACATTGTAACCTGAAACCAATTCAGCTTCTGCTTCGGGTAGATCGAATGGGTGACGATTAGTTTCAGCTAACATAGAGATATAAAACATAACAAATAATGGAAATAACGGCACAATTAGCCAAATTTCTGTTTGAGCTAGAACTATTCTACTTAAATTTAAAGATCCAACAGATACAGCTACACTTAAAACAATAAATCCTATAGAAATTTCATAAGAAATCATTTGAGCAGCTGATCGTAAAGCTCCCAGAAATGCATATTTAGAATTACTAGACCAACCTGCCAAAACTATTCCATAGACGTTTAATGATGAAATTGCAAACAAATATAAAATACCCAAATTAATATCAGCCAAAACCACTTTGTGTGAAAATGGAACTGCCGCCCAAGCAATAACACTTAATATGAACGAAAGAATAGGGGCTAATAAAAAAATGGCAAGATTAGAATTACTGGGTAAAGTTGTTTCCTTAACAAATAGTTTTAAACCATCTGCTAATGCCTGTAATAAACCGACGAATCCTATTACGTTTGGTCCTCTACGTCTTTGAATTGCTCCCATTATTTTACGTTCTGCAACAGTAAAAAATGCTACAGCTAGCAATAATGGAATAGTAATACTAAGAATTTTTAAAACGAGTATTATAATCGTATAAAACATTTAGATCAGGCTAAAATCGGATTTGAACCAATATTTTAAGATTTGCAATCTTTTACATTACCATTTATGTTATTTAGCCAATAATTATTTTCAAAAATAGGATAGAGTGGGATTCGAACCCACGGTATGTTTAAATACAACGGTTTTCAAAACCGTCGCCTTAAACCACTCGGCCATCCATCCAATAATTAAGCAACTAAAGGGACTCGAACCCTTAGCTTTAACCTTGGCAAGGTTACACTCTACCATTGAGTTACAATTGCCTTTATTTATTTAATAAGAAAGGAAATTTTAAAGCATTTAGTAAATAAAATAATTCTTGTCCTGTTTTAGAAGTAGTTATTATTATAATATTTAAAGGAGGTAAATTCATAAATAAATAAAATTGTCTTTCTAATTCTCTAAAATTAATAAGATGTTTTAATGTAAACGAAAAACTTGTTTTTAAATTTTTATTTATTCTAAAATGTTTAAATTCTTTTAGATTTGGAAAAATATCAATCAAAAGCTTAAAAAAAAAATCATACATTTCTTTTTTTTTTAAAACTACTACGCATCCTGAAGGTTGTCCTTTTCGAATTTTAAGTAAAATATTAGAACGTTTTGCTCTAGTCAAAGTGCCTTTTTTTTTAGTAATTAATTCTAAAGAGAGTAAGCACCCGGAAATATTTTTGATTTCAATGTTTTTACATCCAAAATTCAAAATTATTTTTTTTATAGAAGGTATTTCATTCACATTAACATAATAAAACTTGTTTATAAAATCATACTTGATTATTTTTCTATAATAGTTTTCTAAAATATTATTCATTGCTTTTAACTAAAGTAGACCTACTGAAAGACTTACGAATTTGAAAAATTTTTTCTTTTTTAATAGTTTTGGCACCGGTGCCAAAATTCTTGTTCCTATTGGATTTCCTTGTTGATTGATTAGTACTACTGAATTTCTATCTAACGAAAAACATAAACCATCTTTTTTTTGATAACTATTTTTAGTCTGAACAACTAATGCTCGAAAAACTCCACCTTTTAATACTTTTGAAGTTTTTTTAGATTTTTTTCTCAATCGTTGAATAGAAACAACGATAATATCACCCAACTGAGCATATCTTTTTTTAAATCCTCCTAAAACTTTAATACATTTAGCTTTTTTTGCACCCGAATTATCGATTACATTCAAAACAGTC